>Ga0209105_100019_pt1 | contig 66861 bp, 47 predicted proteins | sample SedPBSmetaG_FD_184158 | JGI IMG/M metagenome (GOLD analysis project Ga0209105, IMG submission 184158) | Freshwater sediment bacterial and archeal communities from Indian Creek, Illinois, USA to study Microbial Dark Matter (Phase II) -... | ecosystem: Environmental > Aquatic > Freshwater > Creek >...
ACCTCAAATCAATGATATATAGCCGTTTGCATGCTTTTATTATATCATGGTTTAAGCTGATTTACAACCTATTTGTTGCATATTTTGTCGTTTTTTGCTATTTGGACTGGTGTTTTCACACAGTCTGCCGTCCCTTTGTCACGTGTACCTTTGTCATGTATACAGCAAAACGTGATAGTCCGCAAGCATCCTTGCAGCCGAAAATTTAAACTGTGACATTTCAATGCTTGCCCGCATCATTTCCACCCATCTCGACCTGTTATTATAAAATGTCGGTATTACTTCCTTAAGCAGTGTATCATAAAGAGAATCGGAATCAATTTGATCGCAGTCATCCCCTTCATATTCATTCCCAATCTGCCATCCGTTAACTCCGTGTACACACCCTTCCGGCCACCAGCCGTCCAAGACGCTTAAATTCAAAACGCCGTTCATAGCCGCTTTCATGCCGGAAGTGCCGCTTGCTTCCATCGGTCTTATGGGATTATTAAGCCAAACATCGCAGCCTCTGGTCAGAACTCTTCCTATCTTTATATCATAATTTTGTATGAAAACAACGCTTTCAGGATAACGCCTTGACATTTCATAAAGAGTTGACACAATCTCTTTGCCTTTCAAATCGTTTGGATGGGCTTTGCCGGAGAAAATTATCTGGAATACTCCACCTTTAAGCAAAGGCTCGATAGCATCCATGTTTTTAAATATGAGATCGCTTCTTTTATATGGGGCGGACCGTCTTGCAAATCCTATTGTTAGAACAGTTTCCTTAAGCCTTATTCCGTTTCTTGCATAAACTTCGTTTATCATTTCCCTTTTGGCTTCCGAATGTGTAAGCCATAAATCTTTGTCTTCCCGATAAGCTATTATGATTCTTTCATCTTGCCAACTTCCGTTGTGTACTCCGTTTGTTACATCAACAATCTCGGATGCGTTGGTCACATCTTTCCACATGTTTCTTGCTGTTACGCCATGTAGCTTTGCAACCGCATTTGCTTTTCTTGAAAGCCTTAGTCCCGCAACCGTCATGTTGAACGGATCTCCTCCGAGTTTCAGCATCTGTCCATATGTCAACCCATTATTCGCTCCCATAAAGGATAAAAGGTCATGTTCGTGAGTTTCGTTTCCCTCTTTAATCGGCGTGTGCGTTGTAAATACGATTTTCCCCCGAACCTCATCCCACGCTTGTTCGAAAGTTATCCCGTTATTGTCCATTTTCTCCCTTAAAAGTTCAATACCCGCAAAGACCGCATGACCTTCGTTAAAATGGTAAACCTCAGGAGCGATGCCAAGCTTTTTGAGCGCTCTCACTCCTCCTACTCCTAATACAATCTCCTGAGCTATGCGCTCCTCTGAAAACCAGCCGTAAAGCTGTCCGGTAGTCAACATATCAGGATTGTCGGGTAAATTGGTGTCTAAAAGATAAAGCGGCACATTCCCGAATTTGTCGCAAAGCCATACTTTACATTTTATCTGTCTTCCTCTTATCCTGACTTTGACTGTGACCCCTGTATCCTTTAAAAAATCATATCTGTACTCAGGATAGCAGTCGCAAACCCTTCCCTCGTCGTCTATCACCTGCTTAGTATAGCCCTGACGCCAAAGGATTCCTACGGCCACTAAAGGATAATCCTTGTCTTTCGCGGCTTTTAACAGATCGCCCGCTAAAATGCCAAGACCGCCCGAATAAATCCGAAAATCTTCATGCAGCCCGTATTCCATGCAGAAATAGGCTACTTTCGGATATATCAATGGTAAATTATCTTTTATATCCAATTTTTCTGCAGCCAATTTACCGAGTAAAGCATCCATATTATTATTCCTCTCAATTGCATCGGAATAAACCAAATAGAATTGATTTATTCTAAATTCTTACACTCACTCTACCCCATACAATATCATAACCGAAACAGTATCCGTCCCATACCGATCGCCCGTTTCCACTATGCGTCCTAAACGGCTCAACTCCCTGTAAAGTATCTCTCTGTGATCCTCACTTACCCTTAACGTAATACCCTGACAACTAAAGTCTATAACTTCAATTCCATGTTCATATGCTATATTGCGCAAATCATCTACAGTTACCATCACGCTGTCAGCGTTTAGATCAATAGCATTTGTTTCTATGCGTGAAATATCAGCAGAATAAATACCGGCTTCCTGTCTCAAATCTTTTTCTGCCGGCAAATCAACCGCCGGAGGCTCAGGTGCTTCAGCAACAAAAGGAGTCATGCGATTCGCATCGGTTTGTGTCTCTTCCGGTGTTGCTTCTTCTTGCGTAGGAGCCGCTTCCATAAGAACCCTTTGTTGTTCTTTTTGAGGTTTAGCATTCAAAATATCAAAATTTAACCTGTCAGTCAAAACCCCAAACATAATCAAAAATATTGCCGCTGCAGCCCCTGCCCATTTTATAATTACGGAGTAATCAGTTCTTTTTCTGGTAAGAACCGTTTTTCTAAGTTCATCTGTCTCTATGGCTCTTCTGAGTTTGAACTCAAAATCATTGGGCAAATCTTTTTGAGAAAGTGTTTTCACCATAGAAACCACTTCCCTAAGTTCATGCACTTCCCAACTGCAATCCGAACACTTGGTCATGTGCAATTCAAAGGAAGTCCTTTGATCATCCGATAATAAATCGTCTATATATTCATTTATAATTTTCTTCCATTTTTTGCAATTCATTTTAGTTTCCATCCTTACCGAACACATGAATTAGCGTTGATCTAAGTTCTTCTCTTGCACGGCTAATATAGGATTTCACAGTTCCAAGCGGAATATTCAGAACTCCTGCAATTTCGTCATAGCTTAAGCCATCTATTTCTCTCAATAAAATAACCGTACGATATTCTGGCCTTAACTTTGCTATTGCCGAGTGTACGGCATTTTTTCTCTCATTCATAAGCACTTCTTCCTCTAAAGAAAGACTTTCTGAGACGATTTCATTATCCTGTTTGCCATTATCTTCATCACTTCGCGTTATAGGAATAATTGACACCTTTTTCTTGCGATGATGATCTATGCATGCATTATAGGCAATCCTGTATATCCAAGTTGAAAACTGGCTGTTTCTCCTAAATCCGTTTAAAGAACGATACGATTTAACAAAAACATCCTGTGAAATATCCTCCGCATCTTCCTTGTTACCGGTCATACGATAACAGTAGTTGTATATCCTTTTGCCGTACAATGATACTAGTTTTTCAAAAGCCGGAACATTTCCGGCTAACGCTTCTTCAACCAGTATCGCCTCTTCGCTCATCCCAATCCTCCTGTCAAGACACTGGAACTAAATATCAGAAGTCAAAGACCAGAGGCTTTGGACTTTAAATAAAGTCTCTGGTTTATTAGACGTGTTATAATCAAAAAAGTTGCTCATAATTTCGTAATTGTAACTTCGTAACTACCGCCGTTATCCGGTCTGCCGTTTCTTACGACTTATTGGCTGAAATGAACTCTTCATAAAATATATTAAAGCTCCGGCTGTTAGTATCCCGAGAACAATAATTATCCCAAAAATTGTCCTCAAAAATGATCCTCTGGCATCTTCAGCAGCTTGAGTAAGCCCTAAAGACGGGCTTCTTTGCTCAACATATACTTCAACAGGAGTGCTTTCAAATTCAAGTTTGTTTCCTTGCGCATCTTCCGCTCTGACAACAACTGTCAAAGACTGCGACAATTCTATCCTTAGATCTGCCAACTCAAAAACATGCTGTTCCCCGGTATTGAATTCAGCCAAACTACCAATCGTAAAATCCTTTTCTTTGAGAACAATTTCTACATTCCTTAAAACAACATTTCCCTCGTTTTTAACAATACTCTCCAAATCAACCGTTCCTGGAGTCAAAAGACGGTTTGGTTCCACATTCACGCTGACTGTTACAAGCGGTGCAGCTTCAGCCGCAATTGCAGATATAAGCCTTTCTCCTGCCCGATACCGATATATAGTCATATTAACCGCTTCTTTTGCAATTAGAATTGGATTGCTGATCCTGTCACGGCTTAAATCCAGATTAACACTGATTTGTTCGGTATCACCCGGTTCCATTCTTTCCAAACGAGCTATGACGCCGACTTCCAATTCTTCTATTACAATATCAACAAGTGCGACATTTCCTATGTTTTTTATGGTATAGCGCAAAACAGGTTGTGGCTCGTTAATCACTTCTCTTTCAATTTCCACCAATGGTTTTAATTCTGATACTTTTGTGGTAAAAGATGTTTCCACAAGTATCTGCAAACCTCTTACCTGACCTCTGGCTTTGAACTCATAAAGTTTTTCAGGCTCAATTATTGCCTTGTATTCAAAAAACATCTCTTCGCCGGGCATAAGTCTGCCAATCATATGAAATATATCGCCATCCCAGCTTAAAATCTCTATGTCATAAATTGCAACTTCACCTGTGTTCCTTATTTTAAAATCGAATACAACCTCAACCGGATGAGGTATGTATAATTTATCAGCTTCAGCTGACAATTCCAACGAATAAGCAGGCGTTTGCTGCGAGACTTCAACCAGTACAGTCGAATTATATAGTGGCTGAACTATTTCAGACTGAGTATATGGATCATTGAACCTAAGAACTATATGTCCTTGTGTAGTTTCGTTCAGAATAAATGATTTGGTAAGAATTTCAGTTTCTCCGACTTCAAGAAGAAGTACTTCACCAATCACTCCTAAAATGCTGTCTTCCACTATGATATTACTTATAGGTACATTACCTAACGATGATACTTCAGCTACAAATTCTACGCTTTGTCCTCTGAAAACAGTTTCACCGTGTCGTGCATTGTAATTAACGCTGATAGCTGTGTCAACTACTGTTTCTATAAACAGAAAACCAGAAACAAGTTCAACCCAAGCCTCATTTGTATCAATCGATCTGTACTCAGCTCTATAATTAAGAACTTGTCGTCCTAAACCATTTACAGCGTTAAAAGTCCTCCCTTCTATCATAAGTTCCTGACCGGCATCCACGGTCACTTCGAAAGTAAAATGACCAGGAGAATCCTCAAGCCATTCAGTCACTCTTACTACAATACCTCCGCCTGTCAAATTATCAATTGTATGAGTGGCATAAAACTCTCCCATAGGAGCAACTTGAGCTTCATTCACTACAGATGTAAAATTAACTTGGACTTGCGCATGTATTGGGATAATGAAGCCAAAGAGGAAAAATATCTTACTAAAAACAATGATAAGCGCAACTTTTCGCTTAAGCACAGAACTCACCCTCCAACTTTTAGCGCTGATAATCTCATCCCATTATAGCATATTTCGAGCGATTTGGATTGAACTTATCTCTCTATCGGGCGGGCTTCTTTAATCCACTTTTCATTTATTCCTCCATTTGTCACAAGTGCATATCAATGAGGATTATAGCACCCCGATCGCCCATAAGTTTGCAGCACCCTCATCATACATCTTTTTACTTCTCTTTATGCTACTATCCTTATTACTTCTTCTACACATTTGTAGCCTACACGCATTAATTCAGACAACAGCTTTCCATTGTGGCTTTTTTTACTATAAAAATAGGAGGCTTTATCCCCTCCTATTTATCATTATTATCAAGTTGTAATCTATGGTATGCTTTCTTCCCTTTTCTTATTAAGGAAGTACCATCTATAAAATCTTTTTCCGACAGATTATACTCAATATTCTCGATAACCTGTTCGTTAACATAAATACCTTTCTGGTTAATAAGCCTCCGCCCTTCTCCTTTTGATGAAGTAAGTCCCGAAAGCATCAGTATGCTTAGGATGTTAGAGTTTTCAACCAAATCAGAAATAGTCATATCAGTAGTTGGTATTTTACCGCTTAAATCAGCGCTTCCTTCAAACAACGCTTCCGAAGCTTTGCGCGACATTTCAGCCTCAGTTTGCCCATGCACCAATTTTGTGACTTCATATGCCAAGACTTTTTTAGCTTCGTTTATCTGTTCCCCTTGAAGGTTTCCTAATCGCTCTGCTTCGCTAATTGGCAGAAATGTGAGAAGCGCAAGACAACGCGAAACATCAGCATCCTCCACATTGCGCCAGTATTGATAAAAGTCATAGGGGCTGGTTTTTTGAGCATCTAACCAAACTGTGCCGTACTCGGTTTTACCCATTTTTTTCCCCTGACTGGTTGTTAAAAGGGTAAAAGTCATTCCAAACGCAGGTTTTGATTCTACCTTGCGTATAAGATCTGCTCCTGCCAAAATATTAGACCATTGATCATCCCCGCCAAGCTGTAGCTTGCAGCCAAACTTCCTGTAAAGCTCAAGGAAATCAAAAGCTTGCATTATCATGTAATTAAACTCAAGAAACGATAAACCTCTGTCCATTCTGGACCTAAAACACTCGGCAGAAAGCATCCTGTTTACAGAAAAATGCACACCTATCTCCCTTAAAAAATCCACGTAATTAAGCTTAAGCAGCCATTCGGCATTATCCACCATCAAAGCTTTTTCATCTGAAAAATCGATGAACTTTGACAATTGTTCACGAAAAACCGCAGCATTTTTATTAATGTCTTCAATGGTCAACATTTTTCGCATATCGGTTTTACCGCTTGGATCGCCTACCATTGTAGTCCCTCCACCAATTAGGACTATTGGTACGTGCCCTGCCCTTTGAAGATGCGCCATAGCCATAACCTGAAGGAAGTGTCCGACATGCAGACTGTCGGCTGTAGCATCAAAGCCTATATAGAATACTACCTTTTCTTTGGCAAAGAGATCTTTTATCTCATCCTGATGTGTGGTTTGAGCTAGAAAACCACGCTCGCACAGTACATCAAACACGTTAGCCATAAATCTTGTTCCTCCCTATATATCGAAACCAGAAAAATCGTCCCCGTGGTTCCCGTGTTTTCTCTTAGGTGGACGCGGACCATGATACTGGTAATAATCAACCTTAATTCTTCCGTTGTAAAGCTTCCTCTTTCTATCGCATCTGCGTCCAAAAAGTTTTTCAAAATTTTCGTTTGAGGTTAACATATAGAATGACCACGAATCGAGTTTGCTGAAAACTTCTCCCATCAAGCGATAGAGCTTCTCAGCCTCCGCAGCTTCTCCCATTCTCTCACCATAAGGGGGATTGCAAATAACACAGCCATATTTCCTCTTCGACGAAAACTGAGCTACCGAAAGCCTGTGAAAATCAATATATTTGTCAACCCCGGCTTTCATGGAGCTAATTCTGGCTGTCTCCAGTACCCTTTCATCAATATCATGTCCTAATAATCGAAAATCCGTGTATTTCACCGATTCTCGCGCTTCCTGAATAGTAGTAGCCCAGACTTTTTCCGTTATCTGAGGCCATAGCATCGAATCAAACTTTCTTTTCAAGCCTGGTGCTATGTTAAGACCAATTAAAGCAGCCTCTATGAGTATCGTTCCTGTGCCGCAAAACGGATCGACAAGAGGTCTCTCAGGATTCCAAAAACTTAACTGAACCAGAGCTGCAGCTAATGTTTCTTTAAGCGGAGCTTCGCTCCCCAATTCCCGATATCCCCTTTTATGAAGCCCCACACCGCTGGTATCAATAGTCAAGGTAGCAACATCTCTTAATAGTCCTACCTCTATGGTATATTTGGGACCGCTTTCCTCAAACCAGCTTCTTTTGTATATCGTTTTTAAGCGTTCAACAATAGCTTTTTTGACTATTGCCTGACAATCCGATATGCTAAATAGAGTAGATTTTATCGATTTCCCAAGCACGGGGAAACAAGCGTCCTCAGGCAAAATGTTCTCCCAAGGCAATGCTTTAGTTTTCTCGAACAACTCATCAAATGATAAAGCTTCAAATTCACCCATTTTAACAAGAACCCTATCGGCTGAGCGAAGCCAAAGGTTTGTCCGGCAAACATCTTTCGCGTCTCCTTTAAACTCCACTTTTGAGTCTTTAACTTTCACGTCATAGCCTAAGTCTTTTAGCTCACGTGCTACCACCGCCTCAAGCCCGAATGTTGCCGTAGCTATTAAATCGAACAATAACAACCCTCCTCTATAATCGCCTAATGATAGCATTTAGGATTTAATATGTCAAAATCATATATCTATTCTAAATCGCCGGTTACATCCTTCATGATTCTCTCTGCGATATCAAGGCATTCCCGAGTATTTTCATATGTTATGTCCATCGGATCCTCAGCAGGATACCTTGCCTCAATGTAAAACGTGTTTAAATACGCACTGTCCTTCAAATGCCTGTTGAATTTGGGATCGAATCCTGCAGCCCTTCTGCACAATTTTACCAAATTATGTCCCTCATGCAAGATCCCCGTTTTGTAAATAAGATATCCTTTAAGATACTTCTCCGCCGCCTGCTGGCAATGAAAGCATACCAAAGCATAGTCTGCGTCATGCTCAAACAATATCGCGGCGCCTCTTAAATCCTTCCGAGCCATCTCAAACCATTCTTTATACCTGGTTGAATCCGGCAATCAAACTCACCCCCGTACGATTTACTATCCCAGCAAACGTTGACTTATCATCCTTGTATTTCTCCCACTCATCACTTAAAAACACAACTATGTCAAGATCCGTTTCCGATTCCGTTTCAAGAAGAATTTCCTGCGCTATTTTTCTTTTGTCGCCCGAATCAACAATAACACAAAGATCGATGTCGCTTTCCTTTATAACCAATCCTTTAGCATAAGAACCGAATAAGATTATATCTTTAGGATTGAAGCGATCCATGATCTGTTGAGTTACGTTTTTGATTTCATCCGTTAGATTAATTGTTCCTCTCATAGAATCTGACACCTCTTATCTTTATCATATCACCCCGCAGCTATCATGGCAAATACTTCGCGAACCAGCAATAGTATAATAATTATACTACCGCCAATCGCGGGCAGCATTTGGACGAATAATCTTTTGGGCATTATCACGCTTACGGCATGTTGAATTTTCTTATTTTTTGTTTTACGATTGTACGCAATCAGACAGGCTACAAATCCTCCGGCTGACAGCGCTCCTAAAATCAGCCATACAATCATACTCATAAACTTCATCTGCTCGTCATTCATCTGCTGCGATGGTAATGCGGCTTTATACATATATCGCTGTGCAAGGCTTACTAAAAAAATAAGTGTTACCGCTATCGAATTATGTATAAAATGATACAACATACCCGCGTAGACAGAATTACTTCGGTGTACGACATAACCTAAAACAATTCCAAGTAATATAAGCGCAGGCAAGTTCGCAAAGCTCATGTGTAAAAAACTAAACATAACGCCGGTTATTACTACAGCAGCAAGCTTACCAAGCCTTTCATATCCTCTAAGCATTATACCTCTGAACATAAGCTCCTCAAAGACAGATGGGAAAATTCCTATCACTATTATTGCCATGAGGTATTCAGGCAAAGATGTGATCGGCGGGAATGCCGTGATAATTGGAGTACCAATATGTCTTATAAGTAAATGCCATATAATATTAAGGGCTGTTACCGCAGGATATCCTAAAATAGCTAACCCTGCCACTAATATAAGCTCCTCGGTTTTAACAGGATAAAGTCTGAACAGTGCTTTATAATCCACATTTCTTATGATAATATAGACTAACATCGGCAACCCTATCACCACAGCCATCAATACCGCCAATAAACCTAAAAAAGTAAGAGTTCCAACCTTTTCAAGATCAAAGAAATAAAATGTGATTTCTCCAAAAATGATCATCCCTATCAAAACAGAAAAATACAAAACATTACTTTCAAATATTGTCGGTTCTCTATGCTGACTAACTGGTACATCACCTGAGAATTGGTCCTCCATGTTATCTCACCCCCCTTCCATTTTCAGGATGGATACGCCTTTTTAGCCAACATCGCCTCAAAGTCCATGATTTTTCCGTCCTTTGATTTGTCTTTGCCTATTGTTTGGTTTACTTTAATATTTTGCCATTCTGCTTTTTTATGTGTATCGCTATTTCTTTATCGAATCCTACTGCTGCTCTTGTTTTTCGATATTTTGTGGCAACTGAGGTTTTGCGCGAACACAAGATTGCAATAGAAGCATTACAAAAATCGTAAAAACAGCAAGCATAAACCGAGTCATCAACTTACGCACCAAAATTCCTCCGGTGCGCAACAACAATACTAAAATCAGATTTTACAAATAATAGATATTTCCGACATTATTCCTGTGCGCTGTGTCAATCATCACATCCCGGTCGGGTTTAATTCCGACTTTTAGAAGTATATCCTTAACAGTATTGTACGCAAGCTGGGGCAGATTATTCTCTTTGCTCAAATGAGCGAGCAAAACATGAGTCACTTTACACTTAACCATATCAACCAGCGCATGTCCCGCATCGATATTTGATAAATGCCCATTTTTGCCCATTATCCTCTTTTTTAAGAAATACGGATAGGGTCCGGACTGCAATAATCCCGGATCATGATTCGATTCCAGAATTACCATATCAGAATCCTTTATCATATTGAGTATTTCGCTGTTTGTATGCCCAAGGTCTGTAGCTATGCTTACTTTTTTATTACCGCAAAAAAAGCAAAATCCAACGGGTGAAGCTGCGTCATGCGGGATAGAATAAGGCTTTACAGCAATGTCCTTAACTAGAAAAGTCTTTGAGGCATCGAAAATCCTCTTATTCGCTGAAGAAACTTCTTCCAAATGCTTCTCCATCGCAATCCATGTGCTTTCGTTCGCATAGATGGGTATATCAAATTTTCTTGACAGCAGTCCCGCACTTTTTATATGATCTGAATGCTCATGGGATATAAGTATACAATCCAGATCACCGGGATTTATGCCTAAGTGCCTTAAAGCCTCGGTTATCTGCTTGCCGCTTTGACCGGCGTCGATAAGGATATGTGTGCCGTCGTTCCCTATGTATGTGGCATTGCCGCTGCTCCCGCTAAAAAGCGAGCATACCCTATACTTCATTTTAAACCTGCCTCGATGATTTACCTTGAAGTATAGTATAGCATGAAACATAGGAGTAAGCTATAATTTAGGAGAAGAATGTTTTATCCAGAGACATCTAGAAGAATTCAATTAGAAGTTGCAAGGTGATTTGTCATATGAAAAAAATACATACAGATAAGATCATAGAAACTATAGAGCAATTATGTATCGATGCATGCTTAGTCCCAAGCGATGATGCAGTAAAAGCGCTTTACTCCGCTGAAAAAGAGGAGACTTCGATTCTTGCAAGAGAAGTTTTAGCAGAGCTTAATAAAAATGTTTTAATCGCGAAAGACCTTCGGATTCCATCTTGCCAGGACACCGGCATGGCGGTGATATTTCTTAAAATCGGACAGGACCTACACATAACGGGAGGTAATTTATACCAAGCAGTCAATGAGGGTGTACGCCGCGGGTATGCAAAAGGTTTCTTCAGAAAATCTGTACTCTCTCCTATAGAACGGATAAATACCGGCGACAACACTCCCGCAGTCATACATACGGAAATATGCGACGGGGATCTTCTACATATAACGTTAATGCCCAAAGGATTTGGCAGCGAAAATATGAGCAGGCTTAAGATGCTCACTCCTGCGGAAGGGCTTGATGGGATCAAAAATTTCGTTATTGAAACTGTAAATCTGGCGTCAGGGAATCCCTGCCCTCCTATTATAGTTGGGACAGGAATTGGCGGAACCATGGAAAAAGCGGCGCTTTTGGCAAAAAAAGCGTTATTGCGTGAAATAGGCAGTACTAATCCGGACACTTTTCTTGCTGAAATCGAAAGCGAACTGCTTAAATCCATCAACAAGTCAGGGATAGGCCCGCAAGGCTTAGGAGGGCTTACAACTGCTTTAGCTGTTCATATAGAGACTTTCCCCACACATATTGCGGGTTTGCCGGTAGCGGTAAACATACAATGCCACGCGGTAAGGCACAGCCAAGCTATTTTGTAAGCTAATTATGATATTGCTGCAAAAACTCATTCCGCCGAGGTCACGTTGCAATCAGCATCACCTCGACTTGCATTTTCTCGCACGCATCAATGACAACGTCCTGTTGCAGTGATGCTAAAAATGCCATCCTTGGCATTTTTGCTTCGAAAATGCTGCATCTTTGGTGGCTGATTTATGCAACTTAGTCCAAGACTGCATTCGTTATTTTGCAGCAATATCACTTATTGCAGTAGAATCAAATTCTATATTCGAAGGGGTAACTAAATGGATACAAGAAAGAACATAAAAGCTGACGACATAAAAGGGTTAGAATTGCTAAGGTGTGGCGATCTTATACATTTGGAGGGCTTTATAATAACCGGCAGAGACGCGGCACATAAAAGGATTTTTGAGTCACTGAATACAAACATGCCCATACCTTTTGGAATCAAAGATAGGATCATATATTATACCGGTCCATGTCCGACCCCTCCGGGTCATGTAATCGGTTCATGCGGTCCTACCACCTCATCGCGGATGGATTCCTACACCCCTAAGTTGCTTGACTTAGAACTCAAAGGAATGATCGGCAAGGGACCACGTTCTACGCAAGTCATAGAATCAATGAAAAAAAACAAATCAATATACTTCGCTGCAACAGGCGGAGCAGGAGCATTAATTGCTTCTTGCGTAAAGAGCTGTTCTTTAATCGCTTTTGAGGATTTAGGACCCGAAGCTGTTTATGAGCTTTATGTTAAACAACTGCCGCTTATCGTAGCAATCGATTCATGCGGAAACAGTATATATGAAATTAACGCTAAAAACTCACGATAGATGCAATGGACTTAAATCCTCTCTCATCATATCTTGTTATATCCGCTCCTAAGCTAATTAGTTTCTGTTCAAAACGCTCATATCCTCTGTCGATATATTTCGGGTTGCTTATGTCGGTAATCCCTTCAGCCATAAGACCTGCAATCACAAGCGCTGCCCCTGCCCGAAGATCCGTCGCTACAACAGGAGCTCCTGTCAATCGTTCAACGCCCTCAATAATTGCCACTCTGTCTTCAATCCTTACATTAGCGCCCATCTTCCTAATCTCATCCAAATGTCTAAACCGAGATTCCCAAACATTTTCTGTTACAACACTTGTCCCTTGAGCAACCGTCAAAAGTGCCGACATCGGCTGTTGGAGATCCGTAGGAAACCCAGGGTAGGGCAGAGTTTTAATGTTTAGCTTCTTAGGTCTGACGATTCCTTTGACCCTAATATAATCCGATCCCTCTTTCACATACATGCCGAGCTCGATCATCTTTGCCGTTACAGCCTCAAGATGCTTCGGGATCACATCTGTTATATTAACATCTCCTTGCGTAGCTGCAGCAGCTATCATGAATGTTCCTGCTTCTATCTGATCGGGAATAATAGTATACTCGCAGCCTGAAAGCCTTTTAACTCCCTTAATCTTTATTGTGTCTGTGCCGGCGCCTTTAATATTTGCACCCATACAATTTAAAAAGTTAGCTATATCAACAACATGGGGTTCCTTAGCCGCATTAACTATAGTAGTAAGGCCTTCAGCTTTGACAGCCGCCAGCATTATATTGATGGTTGCACCGACGCTGACAACATCGAGATAAATTTCATTTCCCAATAGTTTCTCGGCACAAACTTTAATTACGCCATGCTCCATCTTTACAGTTGCACCAAGCGCTTCAAAGCCTTTTATATGCTGGTCTATTGGGCGTGCGCCTATCTCACATCCCCCGGGATACGCAACTTCACCTTCACCAAATCTTCCCAGCATAACTCCTAAAAGATAATATGAAGCTCGCATCCTCCTTACCATCTCAAAATCGGCTTTACGTTTATTAGCCTTACATGCGGTAATCACTATTCGCCCGTTCGGTTCAAGCTCAACTCTTGCTCCAAGTTGTTCCAAAATATCCGCAAGCACTATAACATCGTTGATATACGGAAGATTTTCTATAATGCATGTTTCGTCAGTAAGCAATGCGGCGGGTAGAATCGCAACCGCTGCATTTTTCGCACCACTGACCTTGACAGTTCCAACAAGTTTCTTTCCGCCTTTTACCACGAACTTTTCCAAATTAAGTCGCCATCCTACAAAATACCGGATGGCTCTCCTCCCATCGTTAGTCTGCCTTATAATTTACTCATTCTATCACAAAGAACAATTAAAATTTAGTGAAAAGTTATTAACTATGTGTTACAATTGGATTACATAAAGCATAGCAATTACTAGTCCTTTCTCTAAGGCAAAAGTATATCCTTAATAGAAAGGAAAATCAAATAGAAAAAGATGTTCAGCAAGTAAAGTTGCAGAAAAGAGCAGCTAATAATTGACACCTATGAAAAACAAAAGTTATAATGAACGCGAATAAACTTTAGGAGATGACAAATAAAGATGAAAAATAATACAATGGAAGGTTTTCAAATCACTGTGGCCAATCTTCCCACCCGGCATAAAAGTATACTCGACATTTTGACTAAACTACAGGATTCGGGTAGCCGGGTTAATAGAGCGGTTGTCAAATCCGCTACAAGTTGCGGTTGTATCAGCATTACTGCCAACAAACAGGAATATTCCGAAGAATTAACGTTTGAAAGAATGAATGAACTCCTTCATGATCATGTGAAAGGTAAACTTTGCAAAAATTGCCAAAATGCGCTAATCAAAGAACTTGGTAATCATATGTTCTATCTCACTAAGCTTGCAAATACGTTCGATATAGAATTTGACGACGTATTGCTCAAGGAAATCGACACACTTGCTGTACTGGGAAAATTCAGTTTAAGATAGATTTATCACCTTCCAATGATATATTTTAAGGCTTCCGGAATGCTCTTAACGCCTAAAATCTGCATATTTGCTTCTGTCTTAAGCCCTTTTATATTATCCTTAGGAATAACGCAAGTTTTAAACCCCATCCTTGAGCTTTCAATAATCCTGCTTTCGATCCGGCTGATCCCCCTTATTTCACCTGTTAGCCCTACTTCTCCCATCACAACCGTATCATGTGGTATGGGAACGTTTCTTATACTTGAAGCCACGGCAGTCACAACCGCAAGGTCTGCGGCAGGTTCTTCCACCTTGAAACCTCCGGCAACGTTGACGTACACATCCTGATCATATAGCTGCATGCCTGCTTTCTTTTCCAATACAGCCATCAAAAGCACGATTCGGTTGTAGTCTATTCCTGCGGACGTACGCCTTGCCATTCCAAACGCAGTTGAACTTACAAGCGCTTGAATTTCAACAAGCATTGGCCTTGTGCCTTCCATACTACAAAGCACTACCGAACCGGATGCCCCTTTGCTTCTTCCTGAAAGCATCAGCTCGGAAGGATTCGAAACTTCTTCTAAGCCGCTTTCTTTCATTTCAAACAAGCCAATCTCGTTGGTTGAACCGAAACGATTCTTGATAGCTCTTATAACTCGATATGTATGATGCTTGTCCCCTTCAAAGTAAAGCACGGTATCAACCATATGCTCAAGCACTCTAGGACCTGCTATAGCTCCCTCCTTAGTCACATGTCCTACTAAAAATATGCACATTCCTTCTCTCTTTGACAACTCCATGAAAACGGAAGTGCACTCCCGCACCTGGCTTACACTCCCGGGCGCAGAGGATAATTCATCGTCATAAACCGTCTGTATAGAGTCTATTACTAAAAACTTAGGCTTGATTCTTGAAATATGAGATTGTATCTGAGTCATGTTTGTTTCAGAAACGAGATACATTGATTCACCCGTAATATTAAGCCTGTTTGCTCTCATTTTAATCTGTCCCGCTGATTCTTCGCCTGAAACATAAAGAATTTCGCCATGTTTGCTAGCTAAGGCATCACAGATCTGCAAAAGCAGAGTGGATTTCCCTATGCCGGGGTCTCCTCCAATCAAAATGAGAGAACCTTCTACTATCCCTCCCCCGAAAACGCGATCCATTTCTTCGATCCCTGTCCGTATCCTAAACTGACCGTCATATTCGATTTCACCCATGAGCTTTGGCAAAGCGTATAAACCTTTGCTTAATCCTAAATCAGGTAGTCTTGCCGATCCGGTTTCTTCAACCATTTTGTTCCATGTATCGCACCCAGGACATTTTCCCATCCACTTAGGAGAATCATATCCGCACTCCTGGCATACAAATCTCTTTTTAATTTTCATGTATTGGGTAATCCTTCTGTTATATGATAATAAAATTGATTCTGCTGCAGCAGAACTTGTTATTGAAGTGAAATCAAATTTACTTACGGTAACAGTTCAATCACACTTCTCCTCACATTGTCTTGTTTGCGGTTAGGATCCGTTGCGTCATACCAGATAACCGTTCTTCCTGAAACCGGCAATTCCGCCAGTTTTCCCTGCTCGTCCTCTTTTGTGAGGGTTGCAAAACGACTTGTTTCCCAAAAATAAATTTTTATCCTGCCCTGTTGCGTGTAAGCAACGAAATCATCGCCAAGGCCGAAAAATCTTCCCACGCCCTCGGCAACTTTTACTATAGTTTTACCCTTATCAAGGGTCAATCTTAAGGTTGCTTGCGCAGGATTCAGGCTGTCAAGCCAAGCTATCGCTTTTCCGTTTGTAGCCGGGTATATGGCAAAGCTATCGGGATCAATCTTTTGAATAGCTAGATTATTTACCGTTTCATAACGCTCTGTCACTTCCATAACAGGCGGAGAATCAAGTGCTTCTGTTTCTTCAGAATGTAAATTTAGCGTCATAAGATCAAGTGTCTTGATTACACTTGCACCCATGGGATCATTAGGATTCGGATATGCCCATACTAAAAGGTTGCTGTAAACTGCCGGCGAAGACGTACCAAACGTAGGATTGTCAAAACTCTCAATCTTAACAGAACGACCTGTCGCAAGATTAATAGCATGCATCTCATCTTTATGTTCTTCCTTCTGTCCGCTCCAAACGAGAAAATCCCCCCAAAGTGAAATTTGCGGTCTGTTCAGACTGGTGCTGTTTATTCTGATATTCTTCCCGGTAGACCGATTTAAAGCATATATGTTGTTAGTGCCGCTCTGATTGGTATCCAGCCACACAATCCATGAATCACTGAGTCTGCCTTCGTAGATCTCACCGAATCTTATATTGGATACCGCCACTTCTTTTTCTTCATGAGTTTCCGAATTATATAAAAAAAGCCTAGTCAGCACAGGTCCATCTATGCTTGATGCATCTCCCGCCGAATAGAGCACTTCTTCTCCCCACGAGGTCGGTTCATTTATCTGGCGCATGTTGGATTCTATTTCAGTTCTAAATGAAGAGAGATCAAGGGTCGGCAATTGCTCGGGTTCTTCAGCCTTTCTAAAGACTATCTCCAGAGGCGCGACTGATTCAGGTACAATTTGCTCAGGTGATATTAAGTCGTGGGATTGATCGGGTTTTTCTTGTAATAACGGTACAGGTGGAAAGGAGTACAGTAAAGCAACAAAAACAGATATGGATATTGCGACGGCAGCAACAATTTTGCGTTTATCGCTCTCCATCATCAAAAAATACACCCTATTCACCAAAAACATAGGCATAAAGCTTAACGGATTATTACGGACTTTCGATTCTGAATCCTGAATACGGGGTCCTGAATTTATGTATGCTTCCCTGACAGATCTAGCCCATATCCCTAAATTAGCTATATGTTTTTTAGCTTTAACAATCAACTCACTGATATTCATAATCGATTATACCATTCACACTGACAAAAGCGCAATAATTTTAGTTTTATCCTGTTTTTCTTAAATCCGACACAACTTGTTCAAGCGTCATGTGCTTCATTCCATCAAGAAAATCAAGCACCTCTTCTTCCGGCATTGGTTTTGCCAATAGATATCCTTGTATCATGTCGCATCCATGCAGTAACATATAATCAAGCTGGTGAATAGTTTCCACTCCTTCAGCTAAGACCTCCTTGCCCATTCTCTGTCCTATCATTATTATAAAATCGACTATGGACTTTCCCTTTTCACTTTCCGATATTCCATCGATGAAAGATTTATCGATTTTTATTTCTGTAATTGGCATCTGGGTTAGGTAACTAAGCGAAGAATATCCCTTGCCAAAATCATCTAAGGAAATTTTTAGACCGCTATCAGATAAATGCTTAAGGCGTTCATTGATAAAATCAAGCGATTCCATAAATACCGATTCCGTAATCTCAAACTCAATAAATCTATGTAAGATACCATATTTAAGTAATGTTTGTCTGACAAATCCTAGAAAATTTTCTTGCATCAGCTGTATTAGAGATATGTTAATGGAGATACCGATATCGGTATAACCGCATTTATGAAGCCTGTCAAGCAAGGCACACGCTTCATTAATCACCCATTCGCCTATCGGGACAATTAGCCTGCTTTCTTCTGCAAGTCCAATGAATTGGTTCGGGGAGACATTGCCAAGCTGAGGGTTTTTCCAGCGCAAAAGCGCTTCAAACATGGTTATTTTTCCACTTTTCAAGCATAACTGGGGCTGATAGTGAAGAGAAAACTGATTATCAGAAAGCGCATCGCGCAAGCAACGTTCCATAATCATCCGCTCCATCAGTTGAATCTTCATCATCTGACCAAAGTACACACATTGTCCCTTACCGATTCTCTTAGCTTCATGCAATGCAATATCTGAATTTCTGAGCAGTTCATCAGTTGTTTTACCGTGCTGGGGGAATGCTGTCACCCCTATACTAAAACTTATATTAACCAAAATTCCGTTTGATTCAAATGTGTCTTTAAAATCGTTTCTCAAATTCTCTATCGTTATATCTATCTCCGCCGTATCTTTAAGATGCTGGAGCACAACGAAATTCGCCCCGCTTAAGGCAAAAACTTCTGCTTTATCCTGGATGCTTTCCGCAATACGCCTTCCGATATCTTTTAAGAGCATATCTCCAAAACTATGCCCTATAGAATTGTTAATAAGCTTAAAATTGTCGATATCTACGAATACAAGGGCAAATGAGATTTTGTCGACACTAGCCGTAAGTGCGTCAAGAGTTCTTATAAGTGCGCGCTTGTTGCGCAACCCGGTCAAATGATTATGATATACCGCGTATTCAAGCTCTTCCTGCGCTTTTTTGATTTGATCGATATCAGTATGAGCGGACACGAGTCTGACAGGATGCCCTGACGCATCGAATAATACCGTTCTTCTTAAAAGGACATATTTCCAATCTCCGGTTTTCGTCTTAAGCCGATATTGGAATTGGTCCCTTTCAGATATAGTTTGAAAGTCCCTGTCAAAAGCTCTTGCGAACTTCCAGTGATCCTCAGGATGTATAATATTTTTCCATGAGTTCATCCGCTCAAGTTCCTCCCTGGAGTAACCTGTTAGATCTACCCATCTTTCAGAAAATCTATAAATATCATTTATAAGATCCCAATCCACTATGGCATCATTGGTTGCATCCACTGCAAGCCTGTATTTTTCTTCACTCTCCTGTAAGTTTTCTTTGAGTAAAAAAAGCTCGTCAAATTGGCTTCTCAATTCCTCGTCAGCTGCGACCAGTTCCTCATGCAGCTGGGTTAATTCCTGATGGCTGTTCAAAAGCTCGACCTGGGATTTTTTAAGTTTTCGGGCAATTATGGAAATAAGTGCGAGTAAAAAGGATAACAGTATTATAGTACCTGATGTGACTAAAACATAAACCCTGTAAGTTTCAAAAAAGGAGAAGGGTTTGTTTATTATCTCAGCATTTAAAAATGCAGATGTTATTTCATCCGTCCAATTAAAACCAACATGATACGAATTAAGAAGCAAAATGTTTTTTGCTTGATTCGTAGGGATTGGACTCGAATAAGCAGGCTTATGCGCAGAAAAAATAATCAGCATCAGAATGATACACGTAAAAATCGTGATCTTACCCACAGTTTTAGCTGCCGACCTCATGTAGTCATAACCTCATTTTCATTATGTTTATACTTGTTAAACTGGGGATTCTTATCCCTTAATCCTTAACGTAGATCATATTCGACAAAGTTCATCAATTTCCTTGTTTATAAAAAATTTCCCTTTAATCTTTGCCTGAAGTGGAAACCGTGATTGATTCATGATTAGATAATTCTCATTCCAAAGCTGATTTTCTGAAATGAGTTTTTGCAACAAACACATTTTTGTTATAATATGTATCAGGCAACACTTAAATGGAACGGGGTAAAAGTTTGGACATCAAAACGAACAGATATTTTTCAATAGCTTATGCCGTACTTGCCGCGGCGCTTTTTGGTATGAGCGCACCATTTTCTAAACTATTGCTTGCGGAAATTCCTCCTTTGATGATGTCGGCATTGGTCTATTTAGGGGCGGGATTTGGTATGCTTATCATTGATTTAGCAAAAGTATTGACGAAATCCAAGCGTATTGAGGCTAGGCTCGCTAAAAATGATCTTCCGCTCATACTGGCGATGATCGTGCTTGACATAGCAGCTCCAATCTCGTTAATGATGGGACTGACCATGACGACAGCGGCAAACGCAGCGCTTCTAGGAAATTTTGAAATCGTAGCGACGTCGGTTATAGCGCTCATTGTCTTTAAAGAGGCAATCGGAAAGCGTTTATGGTTCTCTATAATCTTGATCATCATAGCAAGCGTCCTGCTTTCAGCAGATGATTTAAGTAATCTGTCATTCTCGCTCGGCTCAATTTTCGTAATCCTGTCAAGCGTATTTTGGGGGCTTGAGAACAACTGCACAAGGAAACTGTCGATTAAAGACCCTCTTCAAGTCGTCATTATAAAGGGGCTTGGTTCAGGGACCGGCGCTTTAATCATAGCTGCTTACGCTAACGAACTCGTATGGAATATAGCGTTTATAATTCCCGCTCTACTTCTTGGATTTTTTGCTTACGGTTTGAGTATTTATTTCTATGTCACGGCACAAAGGAATCTGGGCGCCGCAAGAACGAGCGCCTATTATGCAGTAGCTCCCTTCATCGGCGTTTTGTTATCTTTTTTTCTCTTTGATGAACCGATTACCACTACTTTTATTATAGCGTCATCAATTATGATTTTAGGAACTTATTTTGCGATAGCGGAAATCCATGCGCACCAACACGTTCATCACCAAATTGGGCATGAACACAGGCATAACCACTTCGATGGCCATCATAACCATTCCCATGAGGAAACTATCAGAAGCGAGCATTCGCATGATCATGTTCATTTGGAGATATCACATGCTCACGGACATACTCCCGATATACACCACAGACATCAACACTAAGGCTTATCTGCCCATTTTCCGGATTAACTAAAGATTTTTCGAGAAAAATCGATAATAATTATGTAACGCCTATACTGGCATATGGTATTTTTAACTTTTGAGTTTAATTCTACTACTATGAAGGGAGGGGATTCGTATGATATATGTTATGTTTCTTTTATCAGAGCTTGCTGTCTTAGTGTTGCCTAAGATTACATTTTTCAAAAAGCATGCTAATTCGAACCTCCAATCACTCCCTATCGCTGACCACCGCTTAAATCAAAGCGAAATCGATGAGTTGGTAAACAACTTGTTGTCAAAAAGAAATAAATCTTATCCCCTACGGCAATCACTGAAAGGCTGAATCATACCTCACATTACATGACATGCACATAATCCTGAATTCTTGACTCTTATCGCAGTAAGGTTATACGTCCAAAAACTCATTTCGCTAAAAACCTGACCAAAAGCAGTTCAAGTGCTGCCTTTTCTCTTATTCTGCCGCTTTTTATGCCATAATCAGTTTCTAGACAGATTTTAACCCCCTCTTTTATCTTTTCGGTTGTAAAATAGCGGCTCTGCTCAATGTTTTTTTTGACCGCAAAAGGATGTCCCGCTATCTTTTTAGACAGCTGCACATCAGATAGTCCTTCTTCTCTTAGACAACAACAAAGAAGGATCGTGCGAAGCTGCTTTGCCGTCATTGCGAGCAGTGAAATCGGATTTTCTCCTTGAGCAATCAGTTTGTTCAGAAGTGCAATCGAACCTCCGACATCCCTTCGTCCTATAAAATCCAGTAGCTGAAACGCGGAATATTCATGATTCGGCACAACCACCGCGTCTATATCCTCTGATTTGATATTATCCTCATCCTTCGCATATGAGATCAGTTTTAAAACTTCGTTGTTTAAATCCCCAATTCTGTTACCGACTAAGTGAATCATGTATTGTAAAGAAGCATTGTCTATCCTTTTTGAATGCTTTCTCAAAGTTCCTGCAACCCATTTTTGCGTATCCTCCGGCTTTAGATACGAGAATTCCACAGTTTTACCATGCTTTTTTATTGCCGCATACATTGAAACGCGCATATCGATCTGACCACGATTAAAGAATATAAGACAGGTGGTCGATGGGATACGCGTCAGATAATCAATTAGCTTATCTACATGCATAATCTGTTTTTTTGCAGCCGTTATTGGAAAATCTTTTACCACTACTAATTTCTTGGGAACTATAAAAGGCAATGTATCGCATGCATTTAAGATGTCCTTAATATCTTTGTTTGCGGCATCGATCACATTTAAGTTAAATTCTTGCATTCCGCGCGGAAAAAATGATTTGACAATCTGAGCAAGAGCTTGATCCTTTACGTATTCTTCTTCCCCGTAAAAAAGATAAATACCCGATACTTCACCTTTTTTTATTTCTTCAAAAATATCAAAATAATTCATAACCAAACTACTATTTCCTCAAATCCGCTCTGCGCCTTGCAAAGTGTTTTAAGTTCGTTCATATTACACATCCTCAATATTTCAATTGATGATGATATTATATTAACCTACCATCAATTTGTCTTCCGGATATCTGATATTTGCTCTGCTCTTGTTTGGATTCTGAGCTAATGCGAGCGCAAGTGTAAGGGGTCCGACTCTACCCGCGAACATAGTCAATATGAGAGCAATCTTGCTTGCGTCTGAAAGATGCGGCGTTACACCCGTTGATAACCCTACGGTTCCAAAAGCCGAAACAGCTTCAAAAAGCATATTAATAAATGAGAACTTCTCCGCCATATCTCCGCCGGCCTGAGCTCTTTGAACTTCAGCCATTATAAGAGCCATTGTAACTGCTGAAACCAATACCAAACTGATTAGCATTATAGTCAATGACCTGCTGGATATCCCGTTACCCAGCCGCTTTTCAAAAACCACAATATCTTCTTTATTCTTGATAACACTTACAACCAAAAGAACAACCACAGCAATTGTGGTCGTTTTAATTCCTCCTCCGGTAGAACCCGGAGAAGCGCCTATGAACATAAGGACTATTGTCATAAATTTAGAAGCATCTGTCATCGCGTGCTGATCAATGGTGTTAAACCCTGCAGTCCTTGGAACAATTGATTGAAATAAAGCCGACAATATCCTGCCCGGCATAGTAAGCGCCGGATTGCCAATTGTATTAGGGTTGCCCAATTCAACTGCATAAAAGAAAACCGTTCCGGTTACAATTAAAATAGCCGTCACTAACAACGCTACTTTCGTATGCAAAGACATAGTACGAAATCTTCGGCGGTGATAAACTTCCAAAATTACCGAGAATCCCAATCCTCCTAAAACTATGAGCGCACCTATTGTGAGCACAATCACAGGATCGTTCGCAAAAGGAGTTAGACTTCTAAACCCCCCGATAAGGTCGAACCCGGCATTACAAAAGGCTGCAATGGAATGAAAAATGCTAAAGTATATCCCTTGTCCCACTCCATAAATAGGAATAAATCTGGTTGACAGAATGATCGCACCGATCGATTGAATTATAAGAGTAGTCAATATTATGCTCTTTGTTAGTCTGACAACTCCCTGCAGATTGAATTCGTTCAACGCCTCCTGCATAACGACTCTTTCCCTCAGCATTATCTTTTTACCCATAATCAAGAAGATTAAGGTCGCCATGGTCATGATGCCAAGACCTCCGAACTGTATCAACAGCAGGATTACTACTTGTCCGAATGTCGAAAAAAACGTTCCCGTATCAACCACTACTAGTCCCGTTACACAGACAGCCGAAGTAGCTGTGAACAACGCATTTAAAAAGCCCATGCTTTCCCTTTCGACCGTCGCAATAGGTAAGTTTAAAAGTAACGCCCCCGCAAGTATAAGGGAAGCGAAGCCGACAACCAACACCTGCGCCGGTTGCAGCTTAAGTTTTTGTTTTATAATATCCAATTTAGAAGCGCATCTCCTTTAATCAATACAAGGCAATTTCTCAACAAAATCAAAAAATTTCCTGTAATCACCGGTATAAGTGCTTGTCACCTTTTCCTCATTCCGGTTGATCATATGGTCTGTTATAAGGTATGTGTGCAGTCCTGCCTTATAAGCTGCCAAATCCTCTTGTACATCATTCCCGACCATTAGGCAATGATACGCCTCTTTCCCGATCGAGTCAAGCACTTCCAGAAAGAAGTTGATGTTCGGTTTGCAATATCTGTTTTTTTCAAAAGAAGTTATGTACTGAAAGTCCAAAGGATTAAGATCTGCCCATATTATCCTGTGAATTACCGCTTTTCGGGGAAATATAGGATTTGTGGCGATGACCATCTTGTACCCTTTGTTTTTCAAAGTCTCTACCGCCTTTTTAACAAGCGGATTTGGATACACATAATTCTTAAGATTCATATATTCTTCGTCATAAAATCTCTCAAAACGCTCAAGATATGTATCAAAGCGACCATCCATCCTGCTTGCGAATTCCTCAGCAAAAACTTCTGAATTAGTCTTTTCACCGTTATTGTTCAGCATGTGCTGCGTCGCTACAAGAAGATGATCGATTAAAATCTTGGTATCCGACATGTCAGCAAAAGCCCTTCCGACTTCATACAAATACATCTTTAAGAACTCGTTCATATCCATAGGAAGAAGCGTCCCGTCAAGATCAAAAAGAATCGTGTCTACACCCTTCATACCCCATCACCCCTCAAACGTTTGAATTAACTCCATAACCGACGAAACAAATAGCTCCATTTTGCAGCTTGAATCTTCAACGCTATCACCTGTCACAGAAAAATATACTTTGGCTTTCGGTTCGGTTCCTGACGGTCTAATCGCAAACCACCATCCATTTGATAATGTGAAACGCAAAACATCCGAAATTTCATCCATATTCAGCTTTTTAATAGTATTTTCATGTAAGTTTTGTAATGTCTGCGCCTTATAGTCTTCTATCGATTCCACTTTTACACCGGTCAGTTCCGAAAGCGTACTTTTGCGAAGCCCTTCCATTATGCGTCCTATTTTTGTCGCCCCTTCCAATCCTCGCATTGTAATCGTTCTCAAAGCATCCTCATGATAACCAAATTTTGCCCATATTTCGCATAATCCATCGTAAAGCGTCATTCCCCTCGATTTATACCATGCCGCCATTTCGCATATGAGCATCGAAGACGTCACGGCGTCTTTGTCGCGTACAAAATCTCCGGGCATATAGCCATAGCTTTCCTCATACCCAAAAATAAAGCTTCCTTTTCTATTTCTCTCCATTTTTAGTATTTCATAAGCTATATATTTGAATCCTGTATATGTAAGTATCGTTTCAATTCCATAATTTTCGGCGATTTTTTTGCCCAGTTCACTTGTCACTATCGTGGTGATAAGCTTCCCTTCGGGGGGCAACACGTTTTTATCCCTAAGCCCTCCCATTACAAAATTTACGAGAAGCGCTCCTGTTTGATTACCACTAAGCAAAACATACTCGCCATCTTTATTCTTTATCGCTACACCGACCCTGTCGCAATCCGGATCAGTAGCTATTATTATATCGGCATCTTCCTTTTTTGCTAAGTTTATAGCTAGTACGAAAGCATCCGGATCTTCGGGGTTAGGAAATTTTACGGTCGGAAATTTCTTATCAGGTAGTTCCTGTTCAGGCACGACAAAAACATTTTCAAACCCAAGCTCGCTTAGAACACGCCTTACTAGCTTGTTACCCGCCCCATGAAGCGGCGTATATATTATCTTAATATTTTGCCCCGACTCTTTTACAAGGGCAGGATTTACGCAAAGCTTCTTTGCCTGTCTGACATATTCATCTATCACAGAATTCCCTATCGTTATAAAAAACCCTGTATCCCTCGCCTCATCCAAAGACATTGTCTTTATCTGTTCAAAGCTTGTTACAGCATAAACCTCTTCTATTATTTCATCAGCCAGGCGACCCACAACCTGACCTCCATCCTCCCAATACACCTTGTAGCCGTTATACTCCGGAGGATTATGACTTGCGGTTATAACAAGCCCTGCTATTGCGCCAAGCCTTCTTATGCTGAACGACAAAAGTGGAGTCGGCTGCAGCTCTTCGTATATGTAAGTCTTAATGCCGTTTGCGTTAAATACCAGCGCAGCTTGAATTGCAAACTCCTGCGACTTGAATCTTGAGTCAAATGCGATTGCCACACCTCTTACCACAGCTTTACTGCCTTGCTTTTTTATATAGTTGGCAATGCCCTGCGTAGCTTTTCCGACTGTATATCTGTTCATCCTATTAGAGCCTGCACCTATAACGCCTCTTAAACCACCTGTACCGAATTCCAGATCTTTATAGAATCTGTCCTCAATCTCCTTTTCGTTTTCGGAAATATCAATAAGCTCTCTGCGGGTTTCCTCATCAAGAATCGGACTTTCCAGCCACATCCTAAATCTGTCCATGTAATCCATATACATCCTCCCAATAATTTAGTTGTTTCAGACCAACCACCGGGACGTTTTGCTTGGCAGATCTGTCCCATCGATAGAACCGTCCCCAATATTTTTGAGTACTCTTGCGCTTAAAGGCAGGATCTCCACTTCAATACGCCCGTTATACGGAACAAACTTCACTCTATTATCAAAAACACATTGAAGCTGGTTAATTCCCCAGCGCTCCAGATCAATGCTTACAGTATGCGAGTCGTATTGGCTTCTGTTTATAATAATTATCACAAAGCCATCGTTTCTTTTGTTGCCAAAAATATCTTTATCATCCTTTATTCTGCGTACAAACCCGTAAACGTCAACATCAACGTAAACCGGAACGAATTCACCGGTACGTAAGGCATCTATTCTTTTTCTTAAATCAATCACCTTTTTAAACCATGCTAAAAGATTTTGATCCTCTCGTCCCCATGGATAAGTCGCTCGGTTGAAAGGGTCCCTGTATCCTGAAAGTCCCGCCTCATCGCCGTAGTATATGCATGGCACGCCGGGGAATGTCATTTGAAATAGACACGCAAGCTTTAAGCGTTTGCTGGCCAATTCTTCCATTTCGGGACTCATCCTGTAACTCGCCTGCTCGTCCTTAGTAAGTATATGTTCAGGCGGAGCGCCTGAAAGCATGGTTTTAGCCCTGGCAACATCATGGGTTCCAATCATATTCATTAACGAATAAAACACACAAGCAGGATAGTTTTCATAAAGGCTTAAGATCCCCCGATTTACCTGCCATGCGTCCCATTCGCCCAAAATAAATTTAAAAAGCATTTCCCGCAGAGGATAATTCATAACTGAATCGAGTTCTTCACCTAAGAGATACTCGCGCCTTTTGCCATAGCTTGCCTTCCTTGAAGCGTCTTCCCACACTTCGCCGATTATAACAGCTTCATTATCGATTGATTTTACGGCAAGTCTGAACTTTTTCAAAAACTCATCGGGAAGCTCGTCTACCACATCAAGCCTCCAACCGTTGACCCCCTGTTTAATCCAATATTTCGAAACGGAATCTCCGTCATCGATTACAAAGTCCATATATGACGAATCCATTTCATTGACATTGGGAAGAGTCTGTATTCCCCACCAACATTCGTACTCGTCGGGATGCTTAATAAAACGATACCAGCGATAATATGGGGAATCTTTGGACTGATACGCCCCAACAGAAGGATATTTCCCTTTTTTATTAAAATAAACGCTGTCACTTCCCGTATGGCTGAACACACCGTCAAACAAAATCCGTATTCCATTTTTTTTCGCACACTCAACCAATAGCCTGATTGTATCCTGATCCCCGAAGGCGGGATCTATTTTTCTATAATCTCCGACATCGTATTTATGATTCGAATACGCTTCAAAAACAGGATTCAAATACAAAACGTCGACTCCCAAATCCTTTAAATATGACAGTTTTTTTATGATTCCCAACAAATTACCTCCAAAGAAATCATTGCATAGGACTTCTCTGGACACAGGATCGGCTTTGTAGAGAGGTTGTTCATCCCATGATTCATGTATAATGCAGTCCCCTTTTTTCTCAAGAAGCTCTTTTCCGTTGCCGCCATCAAAAAATCTGTCCACGAAAATCTGGTACATAACGCTGTCCCTAAACCATTCCGGCGTATTGAATCCCTTGCGGTATACCGTTATTTGATACGAATAAGGAGGATATGGGGTAAACTGCCCAAGCCCCCCCAAGCCGTCGGGATTGCTTCCGTAATAATATGTCCTTCCTGCGCCGCGAATTATAAAGTAATACCACATAAGTCCGGCACTTGAAGGAGAGCCTACACAGGCAATAAAAATCTGCGCCGCGTCTACCTGTCCTTCCTTCTCCATCTCAATTTTCCGCTCCCCCAATCCATCCTGCCACAGCCTCAATATCGCCGATGTAATGGTGAAAGGCGCATAGATCTTTATTCTTATCGTAATTTCTGTTCCCGCTTCAACAGCGCCAAACGGATCTCTGTAAAACATGTCGTGGGAATTATGAATTCCCCATAAATCGCTCATACTTGCGCTCCCTGTCAAATCTTATCTTTCGATTTAAGTTTCCAGATCAAATTGTTATACTCCGCAACTGTTCTGTCACTTGAAAAATGGCCTGCGCTAGCAACATTTTTTATCGCTTTGCCCCACCATGAACCTTTGTCTGAATACTCTTTGTCAACCTGGTGTTGCATCTGTCTATATGCTTCAAAATCCGCAAGCACCATGTAGTGATCGCTTTCAACAAGCGAATAAAAAACATCCGCGAACAGCATTGTGTTCTCCATTGCATAAATACCGTTTAAAAGCTGGTCGAGCACCTTTTTCAGTTCCTTGTTCTCTTCATAAAACTGCCTGGGATTATAACCTCCACTGCGCTGGTATGTTTCCGTTATCTCTTTAGCTTTCAAACCAAAAAGAAAGATATTTTCAGCTCCCACTTCATCATGCATTTCGATGTTCGCACCGTCCCATGTACCAATCGTTAAAGCCCCGTTAAGCATAAGCTTCATATTTCCCGTGCCTGAAGCTTCTTTTCCTGCAGTCGAAATCTGCTCGCTCACCTCTGATGCCGGTATGATAAGTTCAGCCACCGATACCCTGTAATCTTCAAGAAACACAACTTTAAGCATGTCATGTATTCTTGGGTCATTGTTTATCCTGTCGGCAACACTGTGTATAAGCTTAATTATAAGTTTTGCCATGCGATAACCTGGTGCTGCCTTACCGGCGAAAATAAAGGTCCTTGGATTGATCTGATATCCTGAATCATCTATCGCGCAGTTATATAAGTGCATAATATGCAAAAGATTAAGAAGCTGCCGTTTATATTCGTGAAAACGCTTAACCTGAACGTCAAACATTGACACAGTATCAACTTTTATTCCTTTTGTTTCAAATATAAATTTCGCCAGTCGCTCTTTATTCTCAAGCTTAACCTTTCCAAATGCGTTTTTAAATGAGATTTCGTGTGCATATTTTTGAAGTTTTTTCAATTCAGAAGGATTTTGTATCCAACCGTCCCCAATTGCTTCGCTCACAAGGGATGCCAAACCAGGGTTCGCGTAAGAGAGCCATCTTCTGTGGGTTACTCCGTTTGTGACGCTGTGGAATTTTTCAGGATGTAACTGATTAAAATCCCTGAAAATGTCTTCTTTTAAAATTCGCGTGTGTAAAGCGGATACCCCGTTGACCGAAAAGCTTCCGGCAATACAAAGGTTTGCCATTCTCACCTCATCATACGCAATAATTGCCATCCTCGAAATCCTATCTCTTTCCCCCGGATATAACTGCCAAAGTTTTCTGCAGTAACGCTCGTTAATTTCGTGAATTATTGCATATATTCTTGGAAGTAATGCTTTAAACAGCGGAACAGACCACTTCTCCAAAGCCTCCTGCATTACTGTATGGTTAGTATAGGCAAACGAACTCTTCGTAATCTCCCAAGCGGTATCCCATTCCAAACCCTCTTGATCCAGCAAAACTCTCATAAGCTCAGGAATTGCAACCGCAGGGTGCGTATCGTTAATGTGAATTGCCACTTTTTCAGGGAAAATATTAAAATCTGTATATTTCTTCCTGAATGTATGAACTATGTTCTGGATTGTGGCAGATACAAAGAAATAATACTGCTTCAAACGCAAAGCCTTACCTTGATAATGAACGTCGTCGGGATAAAGTACCCTTGAAATGTTCTCATCCTTCTCTTTTTCCTCAATAGCTTTGACATAATCACCCCTATTGAACCATTCCATATTGAGCTCATCGGAAGACTTTGCCCTCCAGAGGCGTAAAGTGTTTATATGCGAGGAACCATAACCCAAGATAGGAAAGTCGTATGGAACGGCATAAACCGTATCATAATCATGGTAATGGACTGTCAATTTACCGTCTATCCACTTCTGATCGAGCACTCCGCCATAACGTATCTCTTCCTGTTGCTCGGGTCTAATTAATTCCCATATATTTCCACCATCTTGCAGCCATGGATCCGGACTTTCAACCTGATATCCATCCACTATATTTTGCTTAAAAAGCCCGTATTGATATCTTATCCCGCACCCTACAACCGGAAATCCCGCAGCGGTCATTGAATCCAAAATACAAGCGGCAAGCCTTCCCAATCCGCCGTTACCCAAGCCTGCCTCCCGTTCAATACCGGCAAGCTCATCCAAATCTATACCCAGTTCAGAGCATGCATCCTTATAAACATCCTCTTTGAATATGTTCATCATGTTTTCTTTTAGCAGACGACCAATTAAAAACTCAATCGAAAGATAATAAAGCTTCTTATCGCTTAAATTTTCAGTCGCTTTGTTGGAGTTCATCCATTTTCCCATTATGGTATCTCTTACACTTAAAGCAACAACTCTATAGAGTTGGACTTTTGTTGCTTCCTCAACAGTTGTCCCATATAAGCTCATAAGTTTTAAGCGTATTGATTCTTTTATATTTTCCTTTTCCTGTAATGTAAAATTCATATTTTCCATAAATAACACCTTTCATTAATTAATCATTTTATTGTAAATCTCAATATACTTCTCAGCCGAACTCTCCCAGCTATAATTGGAATTCATCGCTCTCCTGACAAGCATATCCCATATATCAGTCCGCGAATAGAAGCTTAAAGCCCTCTTTATAGTAAACAGCATATCATGGGCATTGTAGTTGGTAAAGCTAAAGCCGTTTCCTTCGTTCGAAAATTCGTTTAAGGGTATGACGGTGTCTTTAAGCCCTCCTGTTTCCCTGACAATCGGTATCGTGCCATATCTTAAAGCAAACAATTGCCCAAGGCCGCAGGGCTCAAAAGACGAAGGCATCAGAAATATATCCGAAGCGGCATATATCCTGTGCGCCAAAGTGTCGTCATAGCCCACACAGATATACGCTTTATCCGGATTCTTGTATGCCGCATATTTGAACATATCTTCATATGAACTGTCTCCTCCCCCAAGCACAATCATTTGTAAGTCAAGCTCCAATACTTCCTTTAGTACACATTCCAGTAAATCCCATCCTTTTTGTGAAACAAGCCTTGATACTATCCCCAGAATCGGCACATCTGGCCTAACAGACAGCCCAAGCATTTTCTGCAATTCTACTTTATTGACTGCCTTTCCTAGTGACCAATCATCAACATCATAGTTTTTAAATATCATTGTATCAGTTTTAGGATTATAGGTTTCGTAGTCAACGCCATTTAAAACTCCGTAAAGCACATTTTTCCTTGCCCTTAAAAGTCCGTCTAATCCTTCTCCATAATGCGGATGCTGAATTTCTTCGGCGTAGCTTGGACTTACGGTGTTTATGAAATCCGAGTAAACAAGTCCCGCCTTCAGTGAGTTCACATTACTATTATACTCAAGTTTGTCAGAAGTAAAATATTCTTCTCCCACTCCCAAAACATCCCCTAAAAGCCTTTTTGCGAATAACCCCTGGTATTTTAAGTTATGAATAGTGAAAAGAGTACGTACTTTCTTAAATTCATCGTTACCATACTGAACTTTCATCAAAAATGGCAAAAGCCCTGTCTGCCAGTCGTGGCATTGGATTATATCAGGCACAAAATCAATAGCCCTAAGAGATTCGATGACTGCCTTGCAAAAAAAGGCGTATCTTTCGACTTCCAAATCTCCGTACCCATATAAGTAATCTTTATCAAAATAATACAAGTTGTCGATAAAGTAAAAAGGAACACCCTTATGCTCATATTCCTCAATCCCACAATAAATCCTGCGCCAATTCAGGTTAATATAAATATACTTCATATGCTTAATAGAATCCTTGTATTCTTTGGCTATCACTCTGTATTTTGGTATGATGACCCTTGCGTCCACTCCTAAAGACCTTAGCGCGGCAGGCAAAGAACCGATGACTTCCCCCAAACCTCCCGTTTTCACAAAAGGGGCTGCTTCCGAAGCCACAAAGAGAACTTTCAAAACTACTCACTCCTTTTTATAAATACTACTCCCAATGGAGGCAGTTTTAAACTCAAAGAATATAGACTGCGATGCCACGGCAAATCATCCGCTGTAAGAAGCAAGTTGATCTGTCCAGAACCTCCGAAATCGGCATAATCCGTATTGAATATTTCTATATACTTCCCCTGATATGGTACACCAATCCGATAATCCTCACGTACGACAGGGGTAAAATTGCATATGACTATAAGTTGAACATTTTCGTCCCTCGCCTTTCTTATAAAGGCTACCACGCTGTTATTATAGTCGCCCTTGTCTATCCACTCAAACCCCTCCCAGCCATGGTCACACTCCCAGAGCGCTGTATGATCAAAATAGAATTTATTCAAGCATTTTACATAATGATGCATTTTCTTATGCATATCGTAATCAAGAAGCAGCCAATCGAGCCCGCTGTCATACTTCCACTCTGTGAATTGCCCGAACTCGCCTCCCATAAACAACAGCTTTTTGCCGGGATGACCCATCATAAAAGCGTAAAGAAGCCTTAAACCGGCAAATTTCTGCCAGTAATCCCCCGGCATTTTATCCAGTAGGGATTTTTTACCATGCACTACTTCGTCATGCGATAATGGTAGTACAAAGTTTTCCGTGAATGCGTAAACAAGAGAAAATGTCAAAGCTCCGTGATGCCATTTCCTATGAATCGGATCAATCGACATGTATTTCAAAACATCATTCATCCAACCCATATTCCATTTATAGTTAAAGCCCAATCCCCCAAGATATGTCGGCATAGTCACCATAGGCCATGATGTTGATTCCTCCGCCATCATTAAGGTATTTGGGAAATACTTATATACGGCTTCATTAAGTTTTCTTACGAATTCAATGGCTTCAATATTTTCTCGACCGCCATAGCGGTTTGCTACCCATTCCCCGCTCTTTTTCCCGTAATCAAGATAGATCATGGAGGCTACCGCATCAACGCGTAATCCGTCCACATGATATGTTTCAAGCATAAAAAGCGCGTTTGATATGAGAAAGCTTACTATCTCGCAACGGCCATAGTTAAAAATGAGCGTACCCCAATCAGGATGCTCGCCCTGTCTTGAATCCTCATGCTCATAAAGCGCTGTGCCGTCAAAACGCATCAGCCCATGAGCGTCCCTCGGAAAATGCGCCGGAACCCAATCCATTATCACCCCTATCCCGGCAAGGTGGCATTCATCTATGAAATACATAAGGTCTTGAGGAGTGCCATATCTGCTTGTCATCGAAAAGTATCCTGTGGTCTGATATCCCCATGACCCATCGTATGGGTGCTCAGCCAAAGGCATTAACTCAATATGAGTGTATCCTAACTCTTTAACATAAGGTATGAGTTGTTCAGCTAATTCCCTGTAAGTCAGAAAACTTCCATCATCTTTTCTTTTCCATGATCCCGCATGCACTTCATATATCAGAATAGGCTTATCATACAGCGCTGTAACAGCTTTTTTTCCCTGCCACTGTTGATCCCGCCATTCATATCCTTCAAGTCCAAAAACGACTGAAGCCGTATTTGGCCTTAACTCACTGAACAACGCGTACGGATCAGCTTTAAGTAAAGATTGTCCATTAAAATCCTCAATGTGGTATTTATATATACATCCTTTTGTAAGTCCAAAGATAAAACACTGCCAAACGCCTGAAGCCCCGAGTTTTTGCATAGAATGTGCCCCCTTGTCCCAATTGTTAAAATCCCCCACAACTGAAACATTTCTTGCATTAGGAGCCCAAACGGCAAAACGAACCTTATACTCGTCACCTTCATCAAAACAATGCGCTCCCAACATATGATGGCAATGGTAATTAGTGCCGTTATTAAACAAATAAAGCTGATATTCGGTGAGACTCAAATTCTGATACGATTCTTTTGGTTGCATTCCGTCAAATCCTCCATGAGCAAAATATCTTCTGCCGCCGCTTATATTTCTTTGATTAGTGTCTATCATAAAACCCGATTATTGCGAAAGATACCATTTTTCAATATCTCGATATACATAGGATGTCACAGGAAGCTCAATGCCCTTAATGCGTGTGTCAAAAAGAACCGACCCCGTCCTGAAAAATAAGCTTATAACGGGCAGATGTTCAGCTATATACTCTTGGGCATCAACATAAATCTCTTTGAGCCTCACTCTATCATAAGCTATTGCAGCTTCGCTAACAAGCGCATTTAATTCTTCACTCTCGTATAAGACCAAAGGGTCGGCGTCATCCCCTAAATATATGCTGAAACTCAAATCAGGTAAATCGCCAACAGAAAAGCCAGTCAATACCGCGTCAAAATCCTTTGTTCTCAAGGATTCCACAAACTTATCCCATTGAAGGATATGCACTTCAACCGATATTCCCACTTCTTCAAGCTGGCGGACAATCAATTCCTGCGTATGCCTTCTAAGACCGCTTTCGAGATTTGTCAAAAGCCGAAACTTAAGTTGCTCGGGTCCCGTTTCGGTTTCCCTAAATCTTATGCCATTCTCGTCGATACCAGTCCAACCGGCTTGTTCAAGCAATGCAGAAGCTTTGTCGATATCAACGTCAAAAATCCCGTGACCGCTCCTATAAAGCCATGACATAGGGGGGATTGGCGCTTCGGCATCCTGAGCGTTGCCATTGTATACTACCGTTATTAATTGTTGCCTGTCAATCGCATTCGCTATCGCTCTTCTAACCGGCAAATCAGATAAAATAGTATGTTCATGATTAAAACCGATAAATTCGAAATCGGATCTCAAATAACTGTGTCTTTGGGCTTCTCTACCTATCGCATATACATTGGCAAACAACTCCACGCTGGCAAAAATATCTATATCTTTACGAACAAAAGCATTTCTGGCCTGTATTTCATCTTCGAATACCAGTCCAAGAATGGAATCCAGGAAGACTTCTCCTCCCCACCAATCATTATTTCTAACAATTCTTAAAGTGGACATAGAATCAAATATTACTTCATCTGCTTTAAAAGGCCCTGTGCCTATAGGCAAAAACGAGAGATTGTTCCTATTTTCCATCATGAACACGTCTGATACGTAGATATGCTGAGGCAGTATCGGGAAAGTCAACAATTCTTTCATGTTGTGAATCGGCTCAAACAAATGCACATATACGGCATATGGATCATTTTCGTCAGCAACCATGGTTTCTATATCCGGGTGACCAATCAATCCGTGCGTGTATGGCGAGTCTAAGAGACCTCTTTGCAATGCCTTAAACGTAAAAACTACATCCTCAGCCATCAACTCTTTACCATCGTGGAATCTTACTCCTTGATGTATCTTTATATGCCATACCCTTCCCTGCTCTTTTACTTCCCATGAATGAGCCAGCACAGGGATGGGTTTTAAATCTCTCCCAAATTCAAACAAACCTTCAAATATTATCCCCAAAAAATCAGACAATCCTTTAGTGCCCGCAAACAATGGATTAAAAGTATCGGGCACGGGCACAGGCACCCTGAGTTCGCCTCCCCGTAGCGGCAAATTTTCCTCAACCGAGTCAACTTCGTCAGCGTGAGCCGCAGCATAATCCACAGGCTCGGATATATAGTCATAAAAGCAGCCCGTAAGCAAAGCAACACTCAGTAGTAACACGACAAAATAACAAATTATAATTAATTTTTGTTTCTCTATTTTATAGATATCTGACCAATTTCTTTCCATAATTTCTTTACCTGTTTCTCAGTTTTGCTAAAATCCGAAGAATTGTCGATAACCTTGCAGGCAATCGCGATCTTCTCATCCTGACTCATTTGACTGCCAATTCTTTGCCGTGCCTGTAAACCCGTAAGATTGTCCCTTTTCATCAAGCGCTCACGCTGTACATCCGGATCAACTTTTACAAGCCACACTTCATCAGTCAGTTCATACCAGCCCGCTTCTATCAATAGAGCTGCATCGATTACGACAACATCTGTATCCGATTTTCTTCGAATACTCTCAATTCTCTTTGTTAATTCGCTCAATATACACGGAAACATTAAATCATCCAGCTTTTTTCTCAAAACTTCATCAGCAAAAACGGCTTCCCCAAGTTTTTTCCTATCTATCTCGCCATCCGGCAACAAAAACCCGTCACCAAAACTATTTTTAAATTTAATCCATGCAGGCAAGTCTTTCACGACAAGACTTCTTGCGATTTTATCGGCGTCTATTATTTTCGCGCCAAGACTTTCAAGAATCTTTGAAACAGAAGATTTACCTGAAGCTATTCCTCCTGTCAGTCCTATGACTTTTATATGTTTTTTATTTAGCCTCATACCAGTTATTACCCACCCCAACGTCGACCAGTAAAGGCACCTCAAGCTTTATCGCGTTTACCATCTTAACTCGCAACAGTTCCTTTACCTCATTGACTTCATCTTTATGCGCCTCGACTATGAGTTCATCATGAACTTGCAATATCAGCCTGGATTTAAGTTTTCGCGCTTTGATCTCATTATGCACGTCAATCATGGCTTTTTTTATTATATCCGCCGCTGTTCCCTGTATAGGAGTATTCATGGCCAAGCGCTTTCCAAGTGAATACACTGTTTTGTTTGCTGATCTGATTTCAGGAATGTATCTTCTTCTACCCATTAGTGTTGTGACATAACCTTGTTTTTCAGCCGATTCCGTTAAAAAGTCAAGATATTGTCTAACTTTCGGATAGCGGTTGAAATATCTGTCTATATATCCTTTAGCCAAGCTGACTGTTATACCAAGATTTTGGGATAACCCAAAATCGCTTATGCCATATACTATGCCGAAATTCACCGCTTTTGCACTGTTACGCTGTTCGCTCGTTACGTCGTCAGAATCAATCCCGAAAATCTCCGCCGCTGTCTTTCGATGTATATCTTCCCCTGACAAGAAGCTTCCGATGAAAGCAGGATCACTCGACATGTGAGCAAGTATTCTCAGTTCGATTTGTGAATAGTCGGCGCCCACCAAAAAATGATTATCTGCCGGAACGAAAACCTTGCGGATCCTTTTACCCATTTCCAACCTGACAGGAATATTCTGCAGATTTGGTTCAGTGCTGCTGATCCTGCCGGTTGCGGCCACAGTCTGGTTGAAACTTGAGTGTATACGCCCGTCTTCTGGATCGATCATTTTTACAAGACCGTCAATATAGGTCGATTTAAGCTTGGAAACCTGACGATATTCAATTATGTTGTTAATTATGGGATGTCTGTCTTTAAGCTTCTCTAATACTTCAATATCCGTAGAAAATCCGGTTTTGGTTTTTTTAACGGCAGGAAGCCCTAATTTTTCAAAAAGTATTTCCCCTAGTTGTTTGGTTGAATTTATGTTGAACTCAAAGCCCACAATTTTAAAGATATCATCGGTAAGTCTGTTTAAAGTTTCAGAAAACTCAATCCCCAACTCATCAAGCGCTTGTCTGTTCACTCTAAAGCCTGTGGTTTCCATTGAAAACAAAAGCTCCGCAAGCGGAAGCTCTATATTTTTATACAAATCGATCATCCCCTGATCGTTAAGCTTCTTTAGCATAACGTCTTTAAGCGCCTTTATTTCTTCAGCACAGGGATTTTCGGCATTCAACTTCAAATAATCATACACAAGCTGTTTTAGTTCATATTTCTGTTGATCCGGATTCAGAAGATAACCTGCTATAAGCGCATCAAACTTGATACCCTTGATATATACTCCAAATTTATGGCCAATATTCATAAGCGCCTTCGAATCATATGTAGATTTTTCGATCAGCTCATTTTCAAGTATCTCTTTTAAACAATCAAAAACTTCCTGCGTATTAAGATTGATTTTATATACAGGATATTTATCTGCGGTTAAAGTTAGAACATCACCCACATATAGCGAAATGTTGCCCTCTTTTGCAAATTGGTTGGAAACATCTTTTAATTCCTTAACAGAATTTATTTCGATAAAATCCCTCTTGATTATATCTTTTTTTATATCGCATATCGTATTTAACGAAGATGTGATTTTCCCTATTAAACTTTGAAAACCCAGCCATTCTAGTTTTTTAATTAGAACCGGTGAAGATTTCATGTCTAGATTGCAATCCTCAATCCTGACGGGAAAAGGTGATTCTCTTATTATCGTTGCAAGTTTTTTGCTAAGAATTGCTAAATCTCTGTTTTTTGACAGGTTTTCCTTGAGCTTTGCCCCGTTGATCTCATCAAGATGTTCATAAACACCGTTAACCGATCCATATCGGCTGATTAGAGAAAGGGCTGTTTTTTCGCCAATGCCGGGCACTCCGGGAATATTATCTGAAGAGTCGCCCATAAGCGCTTTAAGTTCTATTATTTGCCATGGTTCAAGCCCAAATTCATCTTTGAGCTCTTTCTCATCATATGATTTAAGAACGGAAATTCCTTTCTTAGTGATAAGAACCTCAGTCAAAGGAGATATTAACTGCAATGCATCTTTATCGCCGGTAACCAGTAACGAAATTATGTCGGAAGCTTCCGCAGCCTTAGACATCCATCCGAGTATGTCGTCCGCCTCGTAGCCTTCATGTTGATATATGGCTACGGGTAAAGCCTCGAGCAAATCTATAAGAAGCCCAAACTGGTGTGCCAGGCCTTCCGGCGATTTCTGCCTTGTTGCTTTATATTCCGCATATTCACGATGCCTGAACGTAGGACCTTTCATATCAAAAGCAACGGCGACATATTTCGGGGAATAATCAGAAAGTAATTTTAAGAACATATTCATAAAGCCGAAAACCGCGTTTGTTAATATGCCGTCTTTATTGCTAAGCTGAGGAAGTGCATAAAAAGCTCTATGCATAAGACTGTTGCCATCGATAACCAGTAAGCGCTCTTGCATTTACAAAACTCCTAAAAAACGAGCAATCTCGGTTCGCAGTTTTAATTTATCATACAGACGCCAAAATTACAAGTCAATATTGCCGCTATAATAGGCTAGATGTCAGAGGTCAGACCTCCAGCATCCCGCATCTTGTTGTGGCATAACATTCGCTGTAATACTATTACTTGAAGGATTTATTAAATTTATAATGTCGCATGGAAAGAAGCCGGAAATTATATTTTAGGCTATACTTGCGCCAATGACGTCACCGCAAGGGATATACAAAGAAAAGATGGTCAATGGACACGAAGCAAATCATTTGATACATTCTGCCCGCTTGGTCCATGGATTGAAACAGAAACGAATCCAGACAACCTGAAAATCCAGACCTATCTTAACGGCGAGTTGAAACAAAACTCAACCACCGCCATGATGATTACACCTGCTTTCAGGCTTATTGAATTTATTTCAAGGGTTATGACCTTAAATCCGGGCGATTGTATATTAACCGGAACTCCCGAAGGCATCGGTCCCATGCAAAAGGGAGATACTGTCGAAGTGGTGATTGAAACAATCGGTAAATTAAAGAATTATATGCTTTAACAAACATTGAAACTTTTTTCGTTACTTTACATAGATCTCAACAATTATCATCCGTAGTTCCGCTAAACGTAAAACTCTCCACTTTTATAGCCGGAACACGACTGCCCCCAAAGCCTTCAACAAGCTTTGTTTCTTTAGAAATCAATGAAACCTGTGATAATGCGTCCAAAATACTATTGGTAAATCGTAAGTTTTTGACCGCCCCTTTAATTTTCCCATTCTCTATAAGAAATGTGCCGTCACGAGTCAATCCCGTAATTGTCGTGGTCATAGGTTCAACCACATTCGTATAATGAAAGCGTGTAACATATACTCCTTTTTGAGTTTTAGCGATCATCTCATCGATCGAAGAATTCCCTTCTTTCATGAGCATATTGAGAGGCACGGGACCAAAGCTGTTTGGTGCCGGTAGCCCGTGACCGGTCGATTTTTTACCCTCGACTACTGCGGTGTATGAATCATATACAACACCTTTTGCTATGCCGTTTTCAATAAGCATTACCTTCTCTTTGGGAACTCCCTCATAGTCAAAAGGAGTGGGCAATCCCGATAAGTCAAGAGCATCATCCCATATGGTGATGTTATCACCTGTGATTTTCTGCCCCATTTTCCCGCACATAAAGCTTCTGTCTTCTTGAACGGAAAGCGCGCCAAATCCGATATATCCTAAAAAGGACAGCAAAGTGCCGACAGCGTAAGGCTCTAGTATAACAGCATAGTCACCCGGCTCAATCGATATTGGATCAATGCTTTTAAGACATTTCTCCAACGCTTCTTGCACTAACGCCAAAGGATCTATATCTGCTACATCCCTCGTAATAACATTCGCATACCCGGAAGCGCCGTTATCGCCTGTAACAACAAGATTAAGCTCAGCAAGAGTCTGTTTTTGTTCCGCCCAAAGTCCTAAGGAGTTAGCTATCAATAAATCATTAGAAGAAGTGGAATAAGCCCCCGAAGCAATCACTCCTTTTTTTTGCGCCTCGTCAACGATAATTTTAACCGCCTGCGCCCTTTGAATCGGCGTAAACTCAGCCGTGCTCGGCACATATGTATTAATATTAGTATATGAAGAAGCTTCAGGCAGCGATACAAATTGCGGATTCTCAGGCTGAGTTTGGGCAATTTCGATCGCCTTGTCAACAGCAAGCTTCACGGATGCTTCTTCAAGCTTATTAGTCGAAGCTGTACCTATTCTTTTCCCAATCACGACTCTAATCGAAACACTTGCATCGCGTTCGGCAACATTCTGATGAATGTAGTTATTTGCGAATCTTGTCAGCGCAGTGTCTCCGCCGGAATATAAAACTTCGGTCTGATCAGCACAGGAGTAATTCAAGATGCTTTTAATCAATTCTTTAATCATTATTTCATCACCCCTACTTTAATGTTTCTAAATCTTGAGGGAGCTGTTCCGTGTCCCACATGCGCTGTCTGAGGTGGCTCGCCTTTTCCGCAATTCGGGGTTCCCCACATCTTCCAGTAGGATTTATTGCAGATAGCATCGCACGAAGCCCAAAACTGCGGTGTAATCCCCGTATATGTAGGATTTTTAAACATCCTTCCCAATTTGCCGTTTTTAATTTCCCAAGCTATTTCAGTGCCAAACTGAAAGTTAAGCCTTTTGTCGTCTATGCTCCAACTGCGGTTGGTTTCCACATAAATCCCGTCTTCGGTATCACTAATTAAATCATCGAATTTCCACGTTCCCGGTTCAAGGTTGACATTTGTCATCCTGATTAATGGTATCTTGTTCCAACCGTCTGCTCGCATTGCGCCATTACTTTGCTGATTGATTTTCGCTGCGGTTTCACGTGATGTCAAATATCCGACAAACATTCCATTCGTCACAATCGGTACTCTTTGCGCTTTAATACCTTCGTCATCGTAGCCGAATGTCCCAAGACCTCCGGGCACAGTGGAATCCGCGACAATGTTTACAATATCTGAGCCATATCGGAAATTATTCAGTTTATCAAGCGTTAAAAAACTCATTCCCGCATAGCTTGCCTCAGTGCCAAACACTCTGTCCAGTTCAATGGGGTGTCCGCATGACTCGTGCACCTGCAGCGCAAGCTGAGAACCGTCAATTATTAAAGATGTGACCATAGATGGGCATTGAGGCGCTGATATAAGCTCCAAAGCCTGTGAAGCCACTCTTGGTGCATTGGCGGCTAAATCCAGCGACTCTATGTATTCGTAACCTGATGTTGCAAAGTTGCCACGAAATGAATTCGGATATGATCTCTCCTGTACTTCCCCGTCTTTTACGGCAATAGCATTTATACCGGCACCGCATTCAATTATATTTTGGGTTATATATGTACCCTCGGAATTCGCATAATACTTTTTTTGTGCAAAAGCTTCCATAAATGCTTGTGAAATACGCACGCCCTTCTCGTTCATTAGCTTTTCAGCGGCAAGCAATAAATCCACTTTTTTTGATAAAGAAACTTTAAAAGGATCGACAGATATAGGAGTTGAATATTCCGCAACTACTTTTTCCGCTCTACTTAGCACAACATTCTCTTTTTTTGTGATGGCACCGGCTTTGGCGATGTTAACCGCTAAGGCCGTCATTTCGTCTATATCTTTTTTTTCAATCCTTGAAGTGGATGCAAAACCCCAAGTTCCGTCAACAATAACTCGTATCCCGATACCTCCGCTTTCGGAATACTTTATCGCTTCTGCTGTTCCGTTTTTTACTTCAAGATCCTCATTTCGCTGGTCAACGACCCTTACTTCCGAAAAAGTTGCACCAAGAACTTTAGACAAATCAAGTGCCCTGTCAATGAGATCTCTCAATTGTATCCCCCTCTCTCATTCATGTCGTTCTAAGATATGTGATCTTAACCCTATTGTAATTGAAAAATGGCCTTGCTTCAATGATTTTCTCAATCGGCATTATTTCGATTTTTATTCATTTAAGACACAGAAAGGTTCTGATATCAACTTTTCCCGTCATATCAGAACCTTTCATAAGAGTTATATTGATGCAAAATATTCGTTTTGCCCTGTTAAACGATTAATCTAGTCACTATCATTAAAGCTAAAGCTTAATTTAACTAGGCGTAGTCTATCTTTGTCCGCCAGCCTCAAGCTTCCCTGCTTTTGTCTCAAGTATTCTCGCCTGTGCTGCCGCGAGCCTTGCGATTGGTACGCGGAAAGGTGAGCATGACACATAATCAAGCCCGATATTGTGGCAGAACTCAACTGAGCTGGGATCTCCGCCATGCTCGCCGCAGATACCGAGTTTTATGTCCGGGCGCGCTTTTCTGCCCAACTCGACTGACATTTTCATAAGTTTTCCAACGCCGTTCTGATCGACTCTGGCGAACGGATCGCTTTCAAAAATCTTCTTGCTGTAGTAGTCCTCGAGGAATGTGCCGGCATCGTCTCTTGAGAATCCAAATGTCATCTGAGTAAGATCGTTTGTTCCAAACGAGAAGAACTCCGCTTCAACCGCGATTTCGTCCGCAGTTAAAGCTGCCCTCGGTACCTCGATCATAGTTCCGACCAGATAGTCGAATTTAACACCGTACTCTTTTATGACCGCTTCAGCAGTTTTGACCACAACATCTTTTACATATTTGAGCTCTTTGACTTCACCGACAAGAGGAATCATAATTTCAGGTAGAATCTTGACTCCGTCTTCTTTAACCACTTCAATAGCGGCTTCCATAATAGCGCGTGTCTGCATCTCTGCAATCTCAGGATAAGTAACAGCCAGTCTGCATCCGCGATGTCCAAGCATCGGGTTGAATTCATGAAGGCTTGTGACTACTGCCTTAAGATCCGCAAAAGTCATACCCATATCCTTTGCGAGAGCCTCGATCGAAGCGTCATCATGCGGCAAAAACTCATGAAGAGGCGGATCAAGCAAACGTATGGTTACAGGCCTTTCGCCCATCGCTTTGTATATGCCTTTAAAGTCTGATTTCTGCATCGGAAGCAGCTTTGCGAGAGCTTTCTTCCTCTGCTCCTCGGTTCTGGCTACTATCATCTCTCTTACCGAAGCGATTCTATCCTCTTCAAAGAACATGTGCTCGGTTCTGCAAAGCCCTATGCCTTCTGCTCCAAACTCTACAGCTTGGGTTGCGTCTCTTGGAGTATCGGCATTTGCCCTTACTTTAAGAGTTCTGAATTCATCAGCCCATCCCATTATAATTCCAAAATCACCGGTCAACGCTGCTTCCTGCGTAGGAAGCGACTCTCCATAAACTGCGCCCGTGCCGCCGTCAAGCGATATAAAATCGCCTTCTTTGTACGATTTGCCGCTAGCTATGAAAACCTTCCCATGTTCGTCTATTTTTATCTCTCCGCAGCCGGCGACACAACATTTGCCCATTCCTCTTGCCACAACCGCAGCGTGTGAGGTCATTCCTCCGCGAGCTGTTAAAATCCCTTGAGCTGCATACATTCCCTCGATGTCCTCAGGAGATGTTTCCATGCGCACGAGTATAACCTTTTGTCCGCCCTTTGCGGCTTCAACAGCATCTTCAGCTGTAAAATACACTTGTCCCGTGGCAGCTCCCGGTGACGCAGGAAGTCCCTTTGCAATAGGCTTTGCGGCCTTAAGCGCTTTAAGCTGGAATGTCGGGTGAAGCAGAGCGTCCAGTTGCTTTGGATCAACTTTCATTATAGCTTCTTCTTTTGTAATCAAGCCTTCATTAACCATATCGGAAGCTACTTTTAAAGCGGCGGCGGCTGTACGCTTGCCGTTACGGGTCTGAAGCATAAATAACTTACCCTTTTCAATGGTAAACTCCATGTCCTGCATATCACGGTAATGATTCTCAAGCTTTTCAGCAATATTTGAAAATTCCTCATGAATTTGAGGCATAGTTCCTTTAAGCTCATCAAGCGGCTGAGGCGTTCTGATTCCTGCAACAACGTCCTCGCCCTGCGCGTTCATGAGAAATTCACCATAAAGCTTTTTCTCTCCGGTAGATGGGTTTCTGGTGAAGGCAACGCCTGTGCCGCAATCATTGCCCATGTTACCAAATACCATTGCTTGCACGTTAACCGCTGTTCCCCAGTCGCTGGGTATATCGTTCATCCTTCTGTATACAATGGCTCTTTGGTTGTTCCATGATCTAAAAACAGCCTTTACAGATTCAAGCAGCTGTGCTTTCGGCTCCTGAGGAAATTCCGTCCCTTTTTCCTTAAGGAACAGAGCCTTAAATCTTTTGACAAGCTCTTTTAAGTTCTCAGCCGTTAAATCGGTATCAAGAACCGCTCCATTTTCCTCTTTTACATGCTCGAGTATTTTCTCAAACTTAGCCTTTTCAACATCCATAACAACATCAGAGAACATTGTTATGAACCTGCGATAGCTGTCATATGCGAATCTCTCGTTGTTGGTAAGTTTGGCCAATCCCTTAACGGCGATATCGTTTAACCCAAGGTTTAAAATTGTATCCATCATGCCCGGCATGGATGCCCTTGCACCGGATCTCACCGATACCAGAAACGGATTGCCCAGATCCCCGAATTTCTTACCGGAAATACTTTCAAGCTTGCCCATAGCGTCATAGATCTGATCGACGATCTCTTTAGCTATTGTTTCGTCATCCTTGTAATATCTCGTACAAGCTTCAGTGGTAATCGTGAAGCCCTGCGGAACCGGCAAACCAAGATTGGTCATCTCGGCTAAGTTAGCGCCTTTGCCGCCTAGCAAAGCCTTCATCCCCGCATTGCCCTCGCTGAAAAGATAGACGTATTTCATGCTTTTCCTCCTAAAATATGTATTTAAATTTTAAAGACCATACACAAATTGTTGCACCCATAAGTCCCCAAAACCACATATATCTTATACAATTCAGAGGCTGTGGTCAATGTTTTTTTGGCAAGACATTAAAGCTTCGTCAAAATGCAAGCCTCATGCCATATCAATAACAGCTTTCATAATATCGTTGGGATGATCGTTAATAAATTTAAATGCTGTATCATACTCCTTAAACCCAAACCTCTGAGTAATGAACCCCTTTGTTTTTACAGAACCCTCTGTTAGAAAACGAATTGCATCGGCATAATCTTCGCGGACATACATCATGTGTCCAATAAGGGAAACCTCTCTTCTCTGAAGCCTCGGAATTTCAAGTTCAATAGGGTATTTGTAGTTTCCGGTAATTATTATCTCAGAGCTAGATCGGCTCGCTTCGAGAGCTGACAATAAAGAGCTCCTCGAAGCAGCGGCATCAATAATAACATCGGCTTTTCTTTTCCCAAAGACACGATCTATAGCCTCCACCAGAGTTATATCTTTTGTGTTGATACAGCACTCTATTCCACATTTATCAGCGTACTCGAGCTTGGTATCTAAAATGTCCGTTACCATAACCTTCGCTGCACCTAAAGCTTGGGCTGCCTGCGCAATAAGATTGCCAATGGTGCCAGCACCTATTACTGCAATATTTGCGCCTTTGTAGTTCGAACGTTTTATTGAGCCTACACCAACGGCGAGAGGTTCTAGCAGTGTAATACTGTCAAAATTCATATCTATCGGACAAAGATGCAGATATGTAGGCTTAATAACCACATACTCTGCAGCAAAACCATCTGCATGTACCCCTTTCACCCTCAAGTTTTCGCATACATTGAAACGTCCGATTTGGCAGGGATAACATTCGCCACAGTATATTTGAGGTTCTACTGTTACTCTGTTTCCTGGTTTGAAATCAGAAATTTTGGCTCCGGTTTTTTCTACTATGGCGCTCACCTCATGGCCGGGCACAACAGGGTATGTCATATACTTATGCATTCCGTGATACATCTGTATATCCGAGCCACATATGCCCAAACTAATGACTTTAATTAGCACCTCGTCATCTGAAATGGGAGGAATGGCGGTCTCCTGAAATTCTATTGTATATGGAGAGCTAAGGACAGCCTTAAACACATTCAAACCTCCCTTTTTTTCTAGAAATTGCCTTATTTATGGCAACCTCTAAAGAAGGAATATCCAATCCATAATTTGCTAACAGCTGGGCATAAGAACCGCACTCTGCATGACAGTCATTAAGTCCCACAAATTCCTGTACCGCTATGACTCCATTGGCAGTTAATACCTCAGCTACAGCACTTCCGAGGCCACCAATTATGTTATGCTCTTCAGCGGTTATGATAGCACCCGTATTCGCGGCATGCTCAAGTATGAGATTTTTATCTATAGGTTTTATACAGAACATGTCTATAACACTAACCGCTATCCCTTTTCTAGCAAGGTTTTTTGCCGCTTCAACAGCTTGACCTACCATAACACCACAAGCTATTATTGTAGCGTCATTTCCTTCAAGAATCACTTTTCCTTTTCCTGTTTCAAACTTTTCATCCATTGAATAAAAGTTGAGCATTGCATCGCGTGAAAGCCTAATATACATAGGAGCATTTACTTCTATTGCATTTTTTACAAGCCAATCAGTCTGAAACTCATCGGAAGCTACAAACACTTGGAAATTCGGCAGCGAACGCATCACTGCAATATCTTCAAGTGAATGGTGGCTAGGCCCGTCATAAGCATCTGAAATCCCACCGTAAGCGCCCATGAATTTCACATTAAGCTTAGAATACGAACCAAAAGACCTGGCACCGAGTAAGCCTAAGGAAGTTAAGAATACCGCAAATGTATTCACAAAGGGAATCTTGCCTGTTGTAGCAAGACCCGCTGCCATGCCCACCATATTTGCTTCTGCAATGCCAACATTGAAGAAACGTTCAGGGCAAGCTGCACCAAACACACCCGATTTAGTAGAGCTCGCTACATCTGCATCAAGTACTACGACATTTTCGTTTGTTTTACCGTACTTTAAAAGAGCTTCTCCATATACGTCTCTTATTGTTTTTGCCATTACATAGCACCTCTCATTTCTGCCATTGCTAATTTATACTCATCATGATTGATTGGCTTACCATGCCAAATATTCTTGCCTTCCATGAACGGAACGCCCTTTCCCTTTACTGTATCAGCAATGATAACAGAAGGTCTATTCTTCAATGCTTTTGCCATATCAATAGCATCACACACCTCAGATACATCGTGTCCGTCACATTCAAACACTTGGAATTCGAATGCTGTAAACTTTGCTTTTAGGTCTCCCATGGGCATAACCTCGTCAACGGTACCATCTAGTTGTACATGGTTCCGGTCTACAATTGCAATTAAATTATCAGTTTTAAATTTAGCTGCTGCCATACAAGCTTCCCACACTGTGCCTTCATTGAGTTCACCATCACCCATTATAGCATATACAGTAGCATCCACATTAGAAATCTTAAGGCCTAAAGCCATTCCTATAGCTGCCGATAATCCAATTCCCAATGGTCCCGTTGAAAGATCAACGCCAGGGGTTGCATGGGCACAAGGGTGTCCCTGAAGTCGTGAATTAAACTGTCTTAAAGTTTTCATTTCTTCAATTGGAAAGAATCCCTTTTCCGCCAGTATCCTGTACAACATTGGCGCTGCATGTCCTTTTGTTAGAACTACACGGTCTCTTTCCGGCCATTCCGGATTGTTAGGGTCTACTTTAGCTTTCTCAAAATACAGTGAAGTTAGAATCTCACAAACCGACAGTGAACCGCCAGGATGTCCTGTTTGAATGGAATAAAGCAAGTTGATTAAATCCAAGCGGAATTTATAACATAGGGCCTCCAACTGGCTCTTTCTTGACAGGGATAAACTCATATATGTGCCTCCTGAAATATTTTTAAATTAATACACTTTAAGACTAACACCTGAACCAGGTTTTAGTCTTAAAACTCTTGGAGTTAAGGTATTTATTGTCTTATTTTTCATTGTATTATAAATATTTTTATTCCTCTATTGGAGTAAGGAAGATTTTACATCCCTGTTTCTTCTCGAAACGTTCAAAGGCATTTTTCCACTCCGTTAAAGGCAGTATGGTATCGGCTAGTGGTTCAAGATTAACCTTGTTTTCCTTAAGCAATTTTAAAGCTACACGCCAGCTGTGGTTTCTTGAACCTAGAGATCCAGAAAAACGAACTTCCTTGAAGCAAATTTTTTCGATATTAAATTCTATCTTCTTCCCGGGCAATCCAATCTGTGTGAAATATCCACGTTTTCTAATCAGGTTAAGTCCTGTATCTACAGCAGACGCAGTGCCTGAACACTCAAGCACAACGTCTACGCCATAACCATTTGATAGTTGATTAACAAGCTCTTGAAGGTCTTCCTTCTGTATATTTACAGCATAATCAGCACCAAGTTGTTTCGCCATAGTCAAGCGGTGAACATCAACGTTTGCTCCAGTTATTATCACTGTAGCACCATGGGCCTTTGCTACTTGTAATGCCATCAATCCTATTGACCCCGGTCCGGTTACCAGCACAAGATCTCCCGGAACTATTTTGCATAAATCATATACTGCATGACATACACATGCCAGTGGTTCCGTCATTGCGGCTGAACTATCTGATACATTATCTGGAATTTTATGCACCCTTAGTGCTGGAACCACCGTATAACTTGTAAAAATGCCATTGTACCAGTATCCAAGAGTTTTGCGCTCTACGCATAAATTATAAAATCCTTCCCTACAGAAGTCGCAAACACCGCAATAATAAAAAGCTGTCTCACTTACAACTCGATCTCCAACTTTAAATTCTGTAATCCCCTCACTAACCTGTGCGATGGTGCCGGAAAATTCATGACCTGTAACAACGGGAGGATTCACTGGGATAGCTATATCACTATGATATATATGTAAATCTGAACCACAAATACCCCCTTGAGCAACCTTGATTTTTACTTGACCTATTCCAACTGTTGGCTCAGGTATTTCTCTGATCTCCATATTTCCAGGTCCTGCAGCATATTTAACCAAAGCTTTCATTATGTATTCACACCTTAATAGGTGTTTGCCTCCTTAAAATTAAACTTTCTTAGCAAATTTTCCCAGGTACGCCTCGACTATCCTCGGATCATGCTTAAGTTCTGAAGATAAGCCTTCAATAAGAACCCTACCGCTGTCAATGATATATGCATAGTGGGAAATCTCAAGTGCAAGGCGAGCATTTTGCTCAACGAGAAGGATAGTCTTCCCTGTTTTATTTATATCAACAATCTTCTGGAATAGCTCTGCTAAAATAATTGGAGCAAGTCCCATAGAAGGCTCATCAAGCATAAGTACATCGGGCTTTGCCATCATGGCACGACCGATAGCCAGCATTTGCTGTTCACCACCAGAAAGGCTCCATCCAAGCTGCTTTTCTCTTTCCTTCAATCGTGGAAAAAGCGTATAAACCTCTTGAAGTTCTTTCTTATAAGGCTTGTTGCCGAAAAAACCATGCCAGTTGATTGTCCCTACTTCAAGATTCTCTTCAACTGTAAGACCCGGGAAAATACGTCGTCCTTCCGGAACGTGAATGATTCTTTTTTGCGCTATAAAACGGGGACTCTTTGTTATTATTTCTCCAATACCATTGACAGTGATTGACCCCGTCCGCTTAATTACGCCTGAAATTGATTTTAGCAAAGTGGTTTTTCCAGCACCGTTACTGCCAATCAAACAGGTAATCTTGCCTCCTTCAACGGACATATTAATCCCCTTGAGTGCTTCAATGGGCCCGTAATACGCGTGCAAATCTTTTATATTAAGCATCAAGATCCCTCCCCAAATAAGCCTCAATGACAGCCTCATTGGATGATACTTCTACAGGAGTACCTGAAGCGATTAGTTTGCCAAAATTAAGCACTTCAATTTGCTCACAAATATTCATAATCATATCCATCGAGTGTTCAATCAACAGTACTCCAATGCCGTGTTTTTTTGCCACAACGTTAATCAGTTCCATAATATTATCAATTTCCTTATTATTAAGGCCAGCAGCAGGTTCGTCAATCAATATAACTTTAGGATGAGACAGCAATGAACGTATTATTTCAAGCTGTTTCAACTGTCCGTATGTCAGAGCTGTTATATCAGCATCCCATTCGAATGTAAAATCAAGTAAATTCATAAAGCCAGCAACTTCATTTTCAAAATTTGAAACTTTTTTCCCAAAATAGCTTTTTAAAAATCCAAATTGGTTGGCTAGGTCGGCACCTAGAAGCAGGTTGTCTCTTATGTTGGAACGCTGAAGAAAGCGAGGCGTCTGAAACGTACGCCCTATACCCTTGCGTGCACGCAAATAAGAGGGTATATTTGTTATATCTTCCTCATTCAAATATACATTTCCTCCATCCAATAAATAAATCCCGCTTATAAGATTCATTATTGTGCTTTTCCCGGCACCGTTCGGGCCAATTAATCCGTGAATTTCCCCCGGCTTCACTGAAAATGAAACTTTATCAGCAGTGATAACTCCTCCAAAACGTTTGCTTACCATGTCGAGTCTTAAAATCGGCTTCATCTCTTCGCCTCCATTCCCGTCGAAGTAGCAAGTTTCTTGTTCACATGTAATTTTCTTTTAAGTCTCTTGCCCACACTGGTCACTAATCCCGCAAGTCCCATTGGCATAAATACCATTAGCAGAATGACAGAGACCCCGAAAATAAGCTGCAAATACTGCTGCATACCTCTTAGCCACTCGGGTAATAATGTTACGAGCATGGAACCCACAAGGACACCCTTTGTATTATTTACACCGCCCAGCATGGCCATAATAATATAAGTTGTTGTACGCTCAAAAGTAAACATATCGGCGGAAACAAATTGGCTGTGCATTGCATATAAAGCCCCTGCAAATGCAGCCAAAACTCCTGCTATGGTGAATGCTATGACCTTTGTCATATAAATATTTATTCCCAAAGTCTGTGCCGCAATTTCATTATCCCGGATAGCCGCAAGGGAGCGCCCGAGCTGAGTGCACTTTATTCGTTCAACCAAAAACACAACAATCAACACAAATACCACAAGAATATAAAACCATTGGTGAAAATCTTCGGCTCTGAAGCCAAAAATGTCAAAAGTTGCAATTCTCGAAATGCCATCCGGTCCACCAAAAAGAGGCACGTAACTAAGATAAAATGACCAAGAAACCTGCACAAGGCCAATGGTTGCAAATGTGAAATAAGCACTTTTCAGCTTGAACAATACAAGTCCTATACTAAATGCAACTACTGTTGTAGCTATTATCATAAGTATAATCACAGGTATACTACCCATTATTATACCCATTCTTCCTGAAGTTAAATTTGCAACAAAGTAAGCTCCAAATCCCATAAATGAAACTGTTGCGAAGCTGAGTTGTCCACCTATTCCCAGCATAACACAAACCCCAAATGCAGCAATGGCAAATATCAATCCCATGTTTACGACCATCATGAAGTATCCCGCAGTTATGCGAGGTGCCACTAACACAAAAGAAACTGCTGCAATCAAAATCACTATATTAGAAATTTTTATGTTCAATTTGTTTATCCTCATATGCTTTACCTCATGCCTTATCGGCTACTTTTTCGCCGAAAAATCCCTGTGGTCTGAATAAAAGAACCACTATCAAGACAGTAAAAACTATTGCATCCCTGTACTGAGAAAAATGCAGGGAGCCAAACGATTCGACCACCCCTACAAATAGCGAACCTATGATTGCACCCTTTATGTTTCCAAATCCACCTATAACAACTCCGGCAAAAGCCCTTAATTGAAGTACACCAAGCGTATTACTCACCATAAAAATAGGGGATACCATGTATCCACCTACAGAAGCTAATATAACTACAATTATATAAGTTGCTGCAGTCGTAAGGATAGTTGGTATACCGAGCAGCTCAGCAGCATATTTATCCTGTGCGGCAGCCTGCATCATACGCCCGGCATAAAGCTTCTCAAACAGTATAAAAACCAGAATGATTAAAACCGCACCAACGATTATTGTCAGAACAAATTGCCACTGGAGGTTAATGTCAGCTATCCTCAGAACGGCCGCTCTCCCGGTTTCTGAATCTCTCATCAGTGGTGGCATGGAGCGCGGAATGCTGCCCCATATCAATGTAGCAATTTCCCTTAGAGCTATTGAAGCTCCCATTGTTGAAATTATGTGAGCCACGGGGTAGCTTGCATCTCTGAGCGGCCAGTACACGCTAAACATAAAAATCACACCAATGAGCGCAAAAGAGATCAGCGCAACCGGTACCATGGCATATAAAGGTAGCTCCAAATCCAATATAAGCGCACTGCTGATAAATGCCCCAAACATCAGGAGATCTCCTTGTGCAAAATTCAGCACACCGATTGCTCGGATAAGGAGAATCAATCCCATGGCAATCAGGGCGTATATCATACCCATTGCGAAACCGTTTACAGATAGCGAAATGAATAGACTAATATCCACAGTATCATCCCATACAATGAAAACCAGATAGTTTTCATTATCCTTTCTATGATAGAACATTCCAAAAGACAAGCAACAAACCTGTTTAGATTTAATATACTTATATTAAATCTTTAGACCACCTTTTAAGCCTGAAAATAATATCAGCTTAATCGATAACTGAATTTGCGCTACCACTGCCAGCCTAAGCCTTATAAGGTAAATAACTGAAATGATAGCGCATCAGCGTTCAAAAATTAATATTCAAACTTACTTAATTTTGTTTTCTTAACACTATGTCAACCATTGTTGCTCTGCCATCTTGATTAAGAGTCAAAAACTGACTAGTTGAAAAGCCGCGATTGTCATGATAGGTATATGTAGACATTGCTCCTCTAAAATCTCTTATTTGCTTAAGCGCATTGTTTATAGCTTCCCTATCTGTAGTCGTATTTGCTATCTCACTAGCCTCTTTGAAAAGCATTATCGAATCGTATACGGTAACTGCAGGCATGTCGGATTCGGTGCCAAATTCTTCCAAATAAGCTTTAGCAAACGCTCGTCCTTCAGGTGTAGTCACTTCTACTGTCCAGTCAGCAACAGCATGCCAGCCGTTTGCGGAAGCCCCTGCATTAGTACGTGTAACTGCTGAAGCCCAAGAGGATGAACCCAGAAGAGGTATATCCAAACCGGCTGCCTCCACCTGCTGACAGATAAGCGCAGCAGTCATCTGATGTGCAATTGCAATGAGCCCATCCGCGTCGGAATTCTGAATTTGAGTTAAAAGCGGAGCGAAGTTTCTTTCTTCAGCTGTAAATCCGAATATCTGATTTGCAGGTACTTCAATACCGCGAGCCTGTAAAGCGGCTAAAGTCTGATCTCTAAGACCTGTACCGAAGCTGTCAGTTGTAAAAAGTATAGCAGGGTTTGTCATATTTAATGTCTCGATAGCAGCCTGAGCCATTAAAGCACCTGAATAGTCATCTGTCATGCGAACCTGCCATATATATGGATTATTCTGTTTAGGAATATTAGCAGAAGACCCCCCTGCAAACATGGTAATTCTTTTCTCCTGTACCAGTGGAGATGCAGCAATAACGTTTGAAGAAAATGTGGAGCCAAATAAAGCAACAACATCTGGATTATTAATGATCCTTGTCGTGGCATTTACTGAAGCTTGAAGGTTGTCCACTTCGTCTTCAAAGACCAGCTTAAGTTCTTTCCCATTTATGCCGCCGGCCTCATTGATATGCTTTGCGGCAAGATTAGCTCCATTTACAACGAATTCTCCAACCATACTATTTACGCCAGTCATAGCGGCTACAACACCGAATGTTATTGTTCCGTCAAACTGGGGAACAACAGGTACAGCTGGAGCAGGTGACGGCGTCGGAGCGGGAGCGGGAGCGGGTGTTGGTGCTGCAGGGGCAGGAGCAGCTGGAGCTGGTGCAGGCGGGGTGCTGGCGCAACCAATTAAAAAAACACTCATTACTATTACAAGGACTAACACTGTAAAAATTCTTCTAGTCATCTTTTTTCTCTCTTTCTTTTTACGTAATTGTGGTCAGATTTTTTACTACGGTTATTTTAACTAAAAAATAAAGTGCTACCTCCGGTAATCCTCCCCTTTCAATAAGATAAAATCTTCAGTTGTTCACTAAACCCCATAATCCGCTAAAATTTTGCGTTTTTGAGGTTGTATATCTATACAACCTCCTCACTAATTATGGTATAACGTAGTTGATAAACTACATTTTAAAATAACAGTAAGAAGTTGTTAGCCAATGTTTAAACCTAAACAGCTATCACTAAATGATATTTATGCAGGCTGCCTCGAATCCTTTGAAAACGATCCTTTAACTAAAAAGGGTAAAAGCATGTAAAGTCGCAAAATGACTTGACGATTCCTTTGTTCATTATAAAGCAGCATAATACCGACTTCTGCATACTTCATCTCGTTTTTGATATAAGTTAATTTTTACATATATTCATGCTGAATTAGGATAATTATATACTGCTTATATTCGTCGTTATTCTCTTCTCAAAGTTCATTGCTGCGTCTGCGTCCGTAGCTTACCTTAAATTTGGTATATTAAGTTCTCTTTTTCAAGAGTTTTCATATCTAATAATTGTGATCAGCAATTATCATGCCAGACTCCATCAATTTGTTTTTTTTTTTAAAATCACGCAGAAACACTTCATTGTGCGGAATAAATAATAAAAAAACTTCATGCTTTTTTTGAGAGCAACTTACAACCACAAATTAATGTTGTATGTTGCATTTTTATTGTAAATTGCAATGTTGCATATTCCATCATGTGAAAGTTTCATGATTGGATTTTCTTTTTCTCCACAGTGTGCTCCTGTCAATATCAAGAACCTTGCATACATCCCCAGCCATGCCATTATACTTTTGGTATATATATTTAATATATTGAGTTTCTAATTCGCGTAGCGTGGGCTCATTCTCATATAATTCAATTTGATAGGTAATGTCTTCATCAGATTCACTAACAACGTCCGCAACATCCTCAACCATGATTTGTTCTCTATCACAAATAATTACCGCTCTCTCTATCATGCCTTGCAATTCCCTCACGTTTCCCTCATAATGATACTCCTCAAGATAGTTCAAAACATCCCCTGAAAGTAACATAGAATGACGATCATATTTTTGACAATAATGCTCTACCAAGTGTTTTGCAAGCGGCACAACATCTTCCTTCCGTTCATCTAAAGGCGGAATATTAAGAGTCAAAATATTTATACGAAATAAAAGGTCTCTCCGAAATTTACCTTTGTTAACTTGTTCTCGCAAGTCAAGGTTAGTTGCACAGATGATCCGGACATTCACCGGAATCACACAGTCATCTCCAATACGCATGACTTCCCGTTCTTGTATGACTCGTAGTAATCTTCCCTGCAATTCAAGCGGTATCTCGCTTATTTCATCAAGGAATATAGTGCCTCCGTGAGCCAGTTCAAACAACCCCGTTTTCCCTCCTTTTTTTGCACCCGTGAAAGCACCATCAACATATCCAAACAGCTCGCTTTCAATTAATGAATGAGGTAGTGCGGCACAATTAATAGGTACAAACGGACCCGCAGCACGACTACTTATGTTATGAATAGACTGCGCAAACAGTTCTTTGCCTACGCCGCTCGGACCGCTGATAAGAATTGAAGAATCATATTTACCGAAAGACCGTGCCCGGAAAATGCAGCGTTCCATAAGTGAGCTTTTATAGATAATGTCATCAAATGTATATCGTGTTGTAAGGCCCTTTTCATTTAGCTTGAGACGGATCTTTCTTTCAAGATTTTGTATTCTTGTAACTTCTTGAAATGTAATCACACTACCCATACTCTCATTATCCACGACAATCGGAATATGATTAATTGCTAGTTTCCCTTTACCGACACTGTGTATGGAATCCATCTTGCTTTGTTGAGAAATTGCAATGCGCGATAAGGAATTATCGCCAATAGCTTCCAATATATGTTTCCCTAAAACTTCCTTTTTTGTAATATTCAATAATTTTTCTGCATTAACATTGAACACATTGATGCGACTTTCTTTATCTGTAGCTATTACTCCATCGCTGGTATTGTCAATTACTGCCATAAACCGTTGCATCCGTTCACGCTCAATCCGTATGGCACATAATACTCGGTTTGCCTCCTCAATAGCACTAACAATGGCTTCTTCTCCGGATTCAATCAGGTAACTGACCAAGCCTAAATTTCTTATAACGGAGTTGACACCGCTGTCACATACAAATACCTTTATTCCTCTATCGATATATTGAAGGATTTGGACCTCAATTTGCATATTATCGTCTAGTGTATGTTTTATAATTTCCTGCCCTTTTATAAAATCTTTGATAATATCATAACATTGTATCAAATTACGATATCCGATGATAGCTACTGGTTGTTCGATATGACGTATGTTTTTTATGCTATTGAATACATCTACAGCTGTAATTTGAATCTCAACAACCGGTACATTCACAGCGGCACAAATTCGAGAATACGTGCAACCTCGTGATATAATCACATTTGCCCCATCTTTAACTGCTTGTTTTGCAAGCACAACTCCATAAGCCAAATCACCACTTACAACATCAATGTTGTCATAGCTACGTTCCTTAACAATACGCATTGACGTTTCGTACATTCTCTCAAACGGCGAAATCAACACTATATCTTTTATCATATGGATTCCCACCTCATTAACATATTATTACCAGCGAGTAAGATTCTCGATTTTTGTATCCAAAGGCTCTTAGTAAAAATCAACTAACAACTATACACCATATCTCCGTTGATGCGAGCTTGAAATTCCCAAGTCGTTCCTATGCTTTGCTATAGTCCTTCTAGAGACCTTTACTCCTTTTGCATTGATTTCTTTCAATATTTCAAAATCACTTAAAGGATTATGCTTACATTCGCTATCAACAACATCTTTAATCAAATCACGAACTTTCTCGAATGAAACTTGTTGACCATTTTCTTCCGTTTTATAAGATAAAATAAGGCTTTTCATCGAAACTGTTCCAAACTTATATTGAATATACTTACCCTTTATCGCTCTACTTACGGTCGATGAGTGAAAACCAGACCTTATCGCTATATCAGCTAATGTCATAGGCTTAAGTCTTTGCTTAACAAGAAAGTGTTCTCTTTGATATTCCGTAATAATATGAACTATTTTCAGCAATGTCTTTTTTCTTTGCTCTATGCAATTAAAAATAAATTTGCATCTTTCAAAATTCTTATTCAAATATTTTAATAGTTCAATATCGCTTGAAATACGCATTAATCTTATATAAGAATCATTATATTTATATCCGTTTAAGTTTTTGTCATTTAATTCGATCACAAATTGTCCATCGCAAAACTTAACAATCACATCAGGTATAATGTATTCCGATTCAGATTTAGAGAAAATCGAGCAAGGACGTGGATTCAACTTTCCAATCTCTAATATATACCTCCTCATTTTTTGTTCAGAAATGCCAATTTCTTGTGATACAACATTAATTCTCCCTTTAATTATTTCCGGTAAATAGTCTCTTACTATTAGGACAAGTTCCTTATCTGTTAATCCTGATGCCTTCATTTGTTTTAAAAGACATTCCGATAAATTTTCAGAAAAAATACCTACCGGTTCAAGATCCTTTAAATCATTTAAGCATTTTATCACCAGTGATTCCGAATAACCTGAAAATTCGGAAACCTCCTTTGGTTTGAGTGTAAAATAACCATTTTTGTCAAGACAATCAATTAATATCTCAATAAGATTCCATTCATCATTTGTAAGTGGTTTGTGATACAACTGAATCATTATGTGATCTCTTATGTCAGAAGTCAGGTTGTCGAGAATATCTTTATCCACCTGAAAGTCATCATCATCATATTTATAATTCTTATCATTGCTAACCGCATGCTCTTCATAAGAATTCCTTGACTCTGTCATTCCGTTCGTTTGTTCAAATGCATTCGTACATTCAAACATTGGATTATCAAAGAACTCATTCTGCAAAAAAACATTAAGCTCTTGGTTATTCATAGCCAAGATAGAAAGAGATTGGATATGACTTTGCGATAAAGTCTGTCTTTGATCAAATATAGTCCTATTAGACAGTTCCATTACAAGCTAGCTCCCTTACAGCTGATTAATAATTTCTAAAATTATTATACAGTATGCAGATGAGCTTTTGAAGTGGCATAGAAATTTTAGCAAGCGAAAATTCGACAAAATTCTTGAAAATTCATTTCTTTACTTTTTAAAGAGAATTTTACATAATCTTAAAGAAAATCGGAATTAAAACTCAAATATCGCTTCCCGTATAATTTCAGAAACAGTAGGATGTGGAAACACGATTTCCTTTATGTCCTTAATTCTCATTTCAGTTTCGATCATTATTCCCGCGCCAAAAATAATCTCAGATGCATTATTTCCAATCATGTGGGCACCTATAAGCTTTTTATACCGTCTATCAGTCAATATCTTGCATATCCCATCCCCGCCCTCGTTTTCAGCCATATAGCGGCCGCTGTATTTCATGGAGAGCTTTGCGGTTTCAAAATCTATGCCGCTTTCTCGTGCTGTCTCTTCAGTATGCCCCACTGCTGCAACTTCGGGATTTGTATATATGACCGATGGAATGGCGTCATAGCGCATTATATCTTTTTTTCCAAGTATATTGTTTATGCAGACTTCCGCTTCGCGGTACGCGGCATGCGCTAACATATACCGTCCGGTTACATCTCCTGCCGCATAAACTTCGGGCAGGTTGGTTTTTCCCCTGCTATCCGTTTTTAACCTCCCATTCACAACTTCAACTCCAATATTTTCAAGCCCTATTCCTTGAGTTACAGGCTTTCTTCCGACACTAAGCAAAATCTTGTCCGCAAATACCTCAGCCACCTGATCGTTTACCCCATAACTTACGCTTTTATCGCCTATTAAAGACACCTTGGAATTCAATTTGAACTCGATGCCTTTTTTGCGGTAATTTTTCATGAGTATCGATGTTATATCCATATCAATATTGCCGCCGATTCGATCAAGCATTTCAATTACCGTAACCTTAGCGCCCGCAGAATTGAAATATGACGCCATTTCAAGGCCTATTACCCCGCCGCCTATAACAACAAGAGATTCAGGCACATTTTTTATGTCGAGGATTTCTTTGCTTGTCAGTACATAACCGCTGTTTAGCCCTTCCTGTAGTCCCGGTATACTGGGTATTATCGGCGTTGATCCTGTGGCAATCAAAAGCCTTTTCCCGGTATGGAAGGAATCTTCCGTCTTAACAATGTACCCTTCCGAATCCCTGTCTGCTATTTGACCAAATCCATTGACTATAGTAACATTGTTTTTTTTAAGCTTTGTTTTGACAGACGCGACAAGGGATTTCACAATCCTGTCTTTTCTTTCGATTGCAACTCCATGGTTAATGCTTATATCTTTTGCAAATACGCCATATTTTTCGCCTTCCTTGGCGTTATCGTAAATTTTTGCCGAATAAAGCAGAGTCTTTGTCGGTATGCATCCTTCGTTTAAACATACTCCCCCAATTTCATTTTTTTCAATTAGAAGTACGTTTAATCCGGCACCTCCTGCTCTTTCGGCAGCAACATATCCGGCAGGCCCGCCTCCTACTATTATAAGATCATAAATCATAAGGCTTTTCTCCTGTTTTGAATTTTCGATACCGGAGATGTAATTTCTAATTTACAAGCAAAGCGGTAAAATTCTCAAGATTGCTCTTAAGATGCTTTAAAAATCTCGCAGCCGGAGCCCCGTCAAGCGCCCGATGATCAAAAGTCAAAGACAGCCCGATTGCCGGATAGTATTTATATGTACCATTTTCCTCACGGACTTTCCAGTCAATCGACCCTATACCCAGTATTCCGGTTTGCGGCGGATTGATGACAGGCGTGAAAGTTTCGATTCCAAGCGTACCAAGATTGGTTATAGTAAAGCTTGCGCCCTTTAAGACATCAGGGCTAACTGCTCCATCAACGCACATTTTCGCCAGCTCTTTGGCTTTTTTTGAAATATCTTTAAGCGTCAAAAGATCAGCATTGAAAATAGTAGGTACCATCAAGCCCTTTTCAGTGTCAACAGCTACTCCGATATGCACATTTCTGAATATTTTTATAGTATCTCCTGTTAGGTGAGCATTCAATTCCTTATGGTGAAGAATTGTACGGGAGATAGCAAAAAGCATCATGTCGTTTATTGTTATGGCTTGGAAGCCCGGAGAGTTCTGGCTAACTTTAAGCTTTTTTCTCAAAGAGAGAATATCAGTCGCATCAAATGAACTATTTAACGTCAACTGAGGTATTCCTGACAATGAAAGCTGCATTGCGCCGGCGATAACCTTTCTCATGTTTGATAGTTTTGTTTCAGCATATTCCGGTATTTGTGGAGTGGCAAGGACACCTTCTCTGTTCGCCTGATCCAAATCCTGCGTGGTAATCCTGCCGCCTATTCCTGTGCCTTCCAGTTTTGAAGAAACAACTCTTGTCCCTTCATATTTTGCAGCAAGTGTAAATACCGTAGCACTATCATTTGCCTTTTCGATATCTCGTTCTATTATTCTGCCATAAGGGCCTGACGGAACAACTGACTTTAAATCTACTCCAAGTTTTTCAGCTATTTTCTCAGCCCTGGGAGAAATTCTCAATATATCGCCGTAATCTTCCGATTTAGATTCTTGCAAGACGAATTCAGATTTGTTATCTGAAATTTTTTCAATATGTATAACTTCTTCTTTCTCTGTGTTTGCATCGGCTTTAGCCGTAAGCTTATCCGTGCTATGAGTTCCAAAACCTACATCGCTCGCTCCCTCGGCAGCTATTACGCATACATTGCTAAGTACCTCAACATCGTCTCCTTCGTTATAAAAAATGTCAAGAAGCGTACCGTTAACCCTAGCTTCCTCCTCAAACGATGCTTTATCTGTTTCGTATGAAAAAAGGATATCTCCTACTTTCACCGTGTCGCCTTTTGATTTGTACCACTTTGTGATAACACAGCTCTCTACAGACTGCCCTTGCCGAGGCATTATAACCGGCACAAGCATGTTAACCTCCCTATGTAATGTTCACATTAAAAAATGTTAATATGAAACATAATATGTTTGAATTTTATCATTTGCAAGGTGGAATGTCAATGATATTTGAAATGACCAACTATCCCGTTTCATATAACCTCTTTAAATCAACCAAATCCACATTCTTCATCTTTGCAGCTGCTTCTTTAAGCTTCTCGGTAAACCTGTTTTTAGAAAACAAAAAGTGATTACAAAGTGATTACACTGCAGAAAGTGATTTAGCTGCAAAATAATGAATGAAGCCTTAGCCTAAGCTGCATAAATCAGCAGCCGAATATCGCAACATTTCAAGGCCAAGGGACACATCGCTGCTTCGCAGGAAGGACTGGTGCGATGTGTCCCTAATGCAAAAATGCCAAGGATGGCATTTTTAGCATCACTGCAACAGGACGTTGTCATTGATGCGTGCGAGAAAATGCAAGATGAGGCGTTGCTGATTGCAGCGTGGATTCGGCGGAATGAGTTTTTGCAGCAGAATCAAAAGTAATATTTGCTATACTGATTAAAAAGTTCGCTCTTTTCTCTCTGCTTATTCAGAACTCCTACGCCAGTCGGTTCATTACCAGTGAATGTATAGTGTGCTCCATCAGAACCAGAGATCACGCCTGAACTGGACTGCACTGAGAAATCTAAAATTTAACCTTTTACCGTCAAATCTCCTTTCGGTATGGGTAATTGGTTGTAGCGCTTAATGTTTTGATAACAGCTTAAGGTTGAATCAGTTTTGCGAACAATTCCTCATAATGCCCTCGATCTGATTTCATTTGAAATCATTTCAATAAAAGCATCAAGTCCTATTGAGCCACGATCGCCTTCCTTTCTTGACCTTAATGCAACAGCTTCGCCTTCAACTTCCTTATCTCCTATGACTAGCATGTAAGGAACTCTGTCAAGCTGAGCCTCGCGGATTTTATAACCAATTTTCTCATTCCGGTAGTCTATTTCGACTCTGACACCGTTTTCTTTAAGCTTGCGTTCGACATGTGCCGAGTAATCATGATGTCTGTCGACTATAGGTAAAATTTTGACTTGAACCGGTGAAAGCCATGTCGGGAAAGATCCTGCATATTTCTCAATTAGCATCGCCAGAGTGCGCTCGTAACACCCTATGGATGTCCTGTGGATAATGTAAGGATATTTCTTTTCGCTGTTTTTGTCGACATAAGTCATGTCAAGACGTTCCGCAAGGGCAAAATCAACCTGAACAGTTATAATGGTATCTTCCTTGCCATAAACATTCTTATACTGAATATCAAGCTTAGGACCATAAAAAGCAGCCTCGCCATCAACTTCCTTATATTTGATTTCAAGGCGATCAAGAATTCCGCGCATTTGAATTTGAACATCTTCCCACTGTTCCGGGTTGCCGATATATTTACCCTTATTGTTTGGGTCCCATTTTGAGAAGCGATAGCTTACATCATCCTGGATTCCTAAAGTTGTCATCATAAACTTTATCAAATCAACGACTCCCCTGAACTCATCTTCCAGTTGCTCAGGAGTACAAACAATGTGACCTTCTGAGATAGTGAACTGGCGAACGCGGATTAAGCCATGCATTTCGCCTGAAGATTCATTTCTGAAAAGAGGAGATGTTTCACTGTATCTTATGGGCAGGTCGCGATAACTGTGGAGTTCTGACTTGTATATCATGAACTGGAAAGGGCAGGTCATAGGTCTTAGAGCGAATACTTCCTCATCCTTTTCTTCGTCGCCAATCACAAACATACCATCCTTATAGTGCTGCCAGTGACCTGACAATTTATATATGTCAGATTTTGCAAGGAAAGGAGTTTTTGTTAGAACATAGCCTCTTCTTTCTTCCTCATCCTCAACAAAACGTTGTAAAGTTTGAATGATTTTAGTCCCTTTTGGCATTAGAAGCGGAAGTCCACGGCCTATTTCCTCCGATGTAGTAAATAGTTTCAATTCTCTTCCGAGCTTATTGTGGTCACGTTTTTTTGCTTCTTCAAGACGTGTGACATAGTCGTCAAGATCATTTTTTTTAGGGAATGCAATGCCGTAAATTCGCTGGAGCATCTTGTTTTTTTCGTTGCCTCGCCAATAAGCGCCGGCTTGCTGCATAAGTTTAATTGCCTTAACTCTCCCGGTTGACAGCAAATGCGGACCGGAGCAGAGATCGGCAAACTCTCCCTGTTTATAGAAAGAAATAACTGCATCCTCAGGAAGTTCATTTATCAGTTCAACCTTATAGGGTTCATCCTTCATAAACTCCAATGCTTGATCTCTTGGCAGAGTAAAGTTCGTTATAACATAATCTTCTTTGATTATTTTTTTCATCTCGTTTTCGATAGATAGAAGATCATTAGGAGTAAAAGTTTTATCGAGGTCGAAGTCATAATAGAAGCCATTGTCGATCGCAGGACCAATGGCCAGTTTAGCATAAGGGAAAAGTCTTTGAACAGCTTGCGCCATAATATGAGATGAGGTATGCCAATAAGCCAACTTTCCGCCGTCATCTTCGAAGGTTAACACATTCAGTGTGCAATCCTCGCTTACAGTTGTTGACAGATCTTTTGCTTTGCCGTTTATTTCGGCGGCAACGGCAACTCGGGCTAAGCCTTCGCTGATCTCCTTTATAATATCAAGAATTACAGTGCCATTCTGATAAGTTTTTACGCTTCCATCCTTTAATTTTACCTGAATCATAAAGCTCATTCCTCGTTTCTATAAATAAAAAAACTCTCAATCCCTAAACAATGCGCAAGGATGAGAGCTTTGGCCCACACGGTTCCACCTTGATTACAGATTACTAAAAACCTGTCACTCAATTCGATTATAACGTGATCAACGTGAAAACTTACTTTTAACATTCAGTTTTCAAGCTCGGGGATGGTTTGAAACCTTTATTGCGTGAAGGCTTTCAGCCGATGACCTTCATTCTCTGAACGCTTTTAGAGATTTCACATGTTCCCTTCAAAGCCTTTATTTAACTAAATTTAATGTTATCATGGCACTCTCGTTATGTCAAACCTGATTTTAGTGGTTAATTTTTGGGCACAAAACTAACTCCGTCCCTTTGTCACACCACACATCACACCCCTAACTTATTCCTCCGCAACTGCTCATTTGGGGTAAAATTGTTCACTGCCGTATGATTCTTCAAAGGTAGTATTTTCTCATGGATAGCATCGATAAACCAATCGGGCTGCGGGAAGAAATGATCTTCCAATTCATAGGCGGGAGTAATCCAGTTTCGCGATCCTATAACCACGGGCGGAGCGTCAAGGTAATCAAAAGCCAATTCGCTTATTGTCTGCGCCATATCCTTAAGGTGTGATCCCCTCTCGCAGGCATCTGAGGCAAGTACTATGCGCCCTGTTTTTTTGACGGAGTCTATGACTTTTTCATAGTTAAATGGCACAAGGGATCTCGCATCTATGACTTCTACCGACAAGCCGTGATTTTCCTCAAGTATTCTGGCTGCTTCAAGTGCTCGGTAAAGTGTTGCTCCTATCGTTAAAAATGTGATGTCTTTACCTTTCTTTTTAATGTCTGGTTCTCCGATTTTCACTTCATAGTAACCTTCAGGAACACCTGATTCATGAAACATTTCACCTATATCATATAATCTCTGACTCTCAAAGAAAATTACAGGATCTGTACCCATAAGGGCGCTGTTCATAAGACCCTTAGCATCATAAGGGGTAGCAGGAAACACCACTTTTAAACCTGGAATGTGAGCTACAAGCGAGCTCCAATCCTGCGAATGCTGCGCCCCATACTTTGAACCAACGGATACCCTTAAAACCACGGGCATTTTAAGCTGCCCGGCGCTCATTGCCTGCCACTTCGCCAGTTGATTAAATACCTCATCTCCTGCCCTTCCTAAAAAATCGCAGTACATAAGCTCGGCTACAACCCTGCCGCCTTCTAAGCCATATCCTACAGCTGAGCCTACGATCGCGCCTTCCGATATCGGCGAGTTAAAAAGACGGTGATAGGGTAAAGCTTCGGTAAGTCCCCTGTATACGGCGAAAGCACCGCCCCAATCCCGATTTTCTTCCCCATAAGCTACCATCGTGGGATCTGTATAAAATTTGTCAAGTATCGCCTCAAAGATTCCATCCCTTAACTGATACACCTTGTTTTTAGCGACAGGCTTGCCGTTCTCCACTCCTGCTCTTGTTTTTTTCTTGATTTGCTGCAATCTTGGATTGTCATCCTTAGCAATAAGTGTTTCACATTCTCCTTCTTCCATTTTTTCGATTCTTTGATTGGAAAACATTAAACTCTCAATCAAACCTGGATTTCTAAAAAGATCCATTCTGGGCGAAATAATATCATCGATTGCCAGTTTGAAAACATCTCTGATAATATTACCTGCATCATAAGCAATCCCCTCAAAATCGCTTTCATTCGCGATATTAGCGTTTATAAGACTGTTTTTGTATGAATGCAATGAGTCCTGCGCCATCCAAGCCTCGATCTCCTCTTTTGTCCTGTAGCTTGACGCATCCGAAGGAGAGTGTCCGGTAAACCTGTATGTTAGTGTGTCAAGAAGTACAGGTCCATCCTTTTGCTTAAGTATTTCAAGCTTCCTTCTCATAGCGTCTATGACAGCCAAAGGGTTATAGCCATCGATTCTTTCGACATGCATTTGCTCAGGGTTAATTCCTGCACCCACTCTTGCAAGAATGTCAAAGCCCATGGTTTCGCCGCTGGTTTGGCCCCCCATTCCATAAGAATTATTGAAGAAATTGATCACGAGAGGTAGTCCCCCACTATACTCGCCTTCCCACAGCTTTTTATACTGATCCATTGTCGCCATGCACAAAGCTTCCCAAACGGGACCGCAGCCCATCGAAGCATCGCCAATATTTGCTATTATAATACCTTTTTTGCGGTTGATTTTTTTGTAAAGCGCTGCACCTACCGATATATCGGCAGAACCACCAACTATGGCATTGTTTGGATAAATACCGAATGGAGTGAAAAAAGCGTGCATAGATCCGCCGAGACCTCTTTGGAAGCCCGACTTCTTGGCGAAAATCTCCGCTAATGTGCCATAGAGTAAAAAATAAGCAGCCATATCCTTAACGCTGTCAAACTTCTTCATT
>Ga0209105_100020_pt1 | contig 65784 bp, 54 predicted proteins | sample SedPBSmetaG_FD_184158 | JGI IMG/M metagenome (GOLD analysis project Ga0209105, IMG submission 184158) | Freshwater sediment bacterial and archeal communities from Indian Creek, Illinois, USA to study Microbial Dark Matter (Phase II) -... | ecosystem: Environmental > Aquatic > Freshwater > Creek >...
ACAACGGATATATCAGGGGATCGACCAGATAAACCAAGAGCCTGTTGTTTTTAGATGGAAATATAAAATGGAGGAGGAAAAAGTTGAAACAACAGAAATGTCAACCTAATTTATGAACGAACTACTAATTTTATTAATGGATAAGGCATTAAAGAAAAATTAACATTTAAAAACCAGCTTTTAAATAAAATATCAAGTCCTGTGAATACTACTAATCCACCAATAAAATAAGTTACAAATACTCCAATAATATACCAAATTGTATGATATTGCTTCTTCACAATAGGAAGCAATACAATTTGGAATCCAATTGAAAATGGATTTAAGCTGTCAAGCAATCCCATTATAATCAAAAATCCTACAAATTCAATCATTTTATATCCTCAATTATTTATATTTCCTTCTTCATTAAAAATACCTTTTTAAATGGGAAGCCGATTATTTTATCTATGGGCCATATTCTTGAGTTTTTCACAACACAAAAACCTAATCGTTCATACAGTTCCTTAGCCTTTGGATTTGTGTCTATTACATGTAATGTTATTGATTTAAAATTATTTTCTTTTGCGAATAGGAATATGGCTTCAATCAGTTGTGTTCCCACCCCTTTGCCACGAGCAGATTCACTCACAGCAATAGCTTCAAGGTAAATTTCCTCGGAATTAGATTTATGAAATAGCATTGAAAGACCAATAGCTTTTGGGATGCCACTCATAAAGCCATAAACGGAAATAATCTTATTGAATGTAATTGATAGAAAATTTGTATTTTTGATTTGAAAGGCTAATATTCCCAACAACTCTGTCTCTGCTATAGCTGAAAAACAATTATTTGGATTTATTGATAACTCAAGCAATTCTTTTGCTCTGATTTTATCGCCAAGAATTGGAGTAAATTTTTCTCCAAGAGCATTTAGGAATAGCTCTGCAACAAAACTATTGTAATTTGGGGATAATCCTTTAGTTATATTCATTCTCGTATTTCCTTAAATAAACTATTTCGGGTTTTGCACATAATGTCAGTCTGTCTAAAAACTAAAATTTATGCAGCCAGACTGAGATGGTCTAGTCTGTCTTTTGATGGTCTTGGTTATCAGCGCGTGATCGTGGCGGTTTAACCGCTCCCAGGCCGCCTCTATCTGCTGTTTCATCTCTCCTGTTCCTTCACTCCATACCTGAAACAGACCGCGAATTAGATTGCCATAATTGGCCAATATTCGTGGAAGCTCTTCCATGGCCAGAGATAATCTCTCCATTGGCGAGATGTTCCGGATAGCAAATGCTTGAGATTCAGTGAGCATCTGCTCCATTTCGTGGAGGAAGGCAGCGATGAGTGTTATCGCTATTTTCCCCATGATCTCTCCAATTCTGTTGTTAAACTGACAGGTTGTTGACTGAATTTCTTGTCTGTGTTCATGCTTGTGCTTCTATCAGCCGCTCCATAATCTTCAAGTTGGCATCTTCGTTACGGCGGATGGTATCCGGGGAAGAAAAGGCACTCGGGGGCGCTTTGTCTGTCAAGCGGGCGAAGAGGTGCTTGAGGGGGTAGCCTCTGGTGGCGAAGTAGGAACCATCTCCACAGACATCCACGCCGAGGATGGATTTTCTCTTCCCAATCAAGGAAATCGCCATCAAAAGGTCATCCAGGGCTAGGGTTCCGTGGAAACCGGTGCAATTCGAGAAACAATACTTTTCGTTCAACACATCCTTGTCAATTGTGAGGTAAACCGTCTCGGTGGGGAGAGTAGACAAGACTCTCTCCAATGTGTCTTTGATCCCGCCGTGATCGAGCATATTCTTCCAGCGCGCCTCGGTCGTTAACAAGTCCGGTTCTAATGCCACGCATGGCAGAGTAGCACATATTCGCCCCAGCAAGACCGAACGACGCGTCGAATTAGGATAAATTTCTACTCTCCTGTTGTGAAGCAGGTTCATCTTATGGGTTATCCATCCCATGGGCAATGAATGACCCGTCCTCCCGAAACCCAAATCTGCCTCAACTCCTATTTGAATCACCTTACGAACATTAGGTAATGTCAACACCCGAGTTACCCAAGAGCCGCAGTGAATGTAGCCGGGAAGAAAATCCCGAACAAAATCGGTATGATTATCAAAGTGAATTACGGTCACCGGCTCGTCTATCAGGCTAATCCCTAACCAGGCCAAATGATGATAAGTGCCTGAGCCGTAAAAAATCACTTTTCGTTTTCCTGCTCCAACTGACGATATGAGCAATTGCCTGAGCCGTTCCATTTCCTCCATCCGACACCAGTAACGCAGCAAATCAGATTTATTTTGAAGTTTAATCACAGCGGGTTGATATTGAGCCAACAATCTTTTTTGTTGAATAATTGACCCGTCCACATCAAGGACGATTACTTTGAGCGCATCTGGCTTTTCCATCTTCTCACCTTTCATACTTTTTCCCCTGCAAAATCATGATCTCATACAGTGCTTTGCAGCGCTCATTAGCTATAATATCACCCATCTCTATGGCCAATTCTAAATCAGCGTAAAAGCGAAAGTACCCAATATTGCCGATGAGGAACCGCCCCAACCATCGCTGCCATAAGGGCAAGGATTGCAGATTGTAATCCTTAGCGTCCGAGATTAGCCACAGGTTGCGAAGGAAGAGATGCACCTCATCACTTCCACTAATCCAATCAAAATCAATCTGACGCGGATACCCGTGTCTCCCGGGATATTTCGCAAAATCGCGTACTTTCATGGTCAGAAAACGCCCATCATCGGTCAGGATGCGATCGCCTTTGGCAAGCATAAAGACCGGCATGCGAGCGAAACCGTATTCCTCGGCGGCGGTCTGTTCAGAGAAAATCAGTGTGTAATCGCCAATACGGGCGCGACCCCAGTACCAGTGATCCATTACCCTTCCCAGGTCAACATTGCCCCAGTTATGATCGTGGTAACCAGTTCCTTTAACTTTGTAGGTCTGTCCGTCGTAGGTCAAGGTGCCATCCACTCTGCCGTAGGGGATGGCGACTAACCAAGCAAAGTAGTGATTTGGGGCGCCGTAAAACCACTTCCCTGCTCCTGGTCGCCAGGGAGGAACTATCCCGGTAAAGACCAGGTCGGCCGCCATGCCTTGAGCTTCAGCATGTATTTCATAACGATGTAAATCTCCTCTGACCCAATTCGGGCCCACGCGCACATCGCAGGCCTTTTTGCTTGCCGAGAACTTAGAGGATGGGAAGTATATTTCATGCATTAGTTTCGTGCCATTCGGACGAGTAATGGTCAACGCAATGGATGGTTTTTCAGGCAATACCCTCTTTACCATCGGCCTGACATGAATGTCGATGACGACTGTGGAGCCGCGCGCCGCGAGGTCTGTCGAGGAATCATCGAAATGGGCATCGAAGTACCACCACTCAAAGGCACCGGGACTTTCCGGGTCCATGCGCAGGCCGTCCTCCCATGGTTCAGGCATAACGGATAATCCCTCACGCTGCAAAAATTCAGTTCCTTCAGTAGCATTTATTAGAGATTTTCTCATATGACATCTCCTTTTCTATTTGGTGTTAAAATTCAGAAGCAAAATTCAAAAGGATATTTTACCCTGCATTTGACTTACATCAAATAATCAAATTTTGGATCTTATTCTACTCAAAGTTTCAAGTGAGACGCCAAGATAAGAGGCAATATAGGTTAAAGGAATGTTTTGAACTATGTGCGGTTGGTCTTTTATCAAAAGCAAATAGCGATGTGTAGCATCAAACGCATGAAATTCAAATAATCTGTTTTCCAACCACATTATGTAATATTCTGTAAATAGTAAATTAAGTTCTATCAATTTTGGGTAGTTGATTTTTGCATTTTGAAACGCTGTGAAGTCTGTTTGAGAAACGACTGTGTCTGTCAACGCTTGGATAAATTCCTTACTTGGCTTTTGCAGAGAATAACTGCCAAAAGAAACCGCAATGTCGTTTGTAAAGAAAAACTCAGTTGTTAATTCTTTGCCGTCATTGAGATAAAACTTCCTCAAAATACCTTCTTCAATATTGAAGTTGAATCTACAAACTTCGTCTTGTCGTAAGAGAAACTCCCCTTTTTTGTAAGTCTTGGTTTTTGAAATGTCTTCTAGTGCTGAAAGTGTATCAGTGTCAAGCCGTTCCAAAAAGGATTTTATTCTGAGAAGATACTCGTTCATTTTTTAGGTATCGCTGTCTTTTAGTATTCTGACTAACAATTTTTTAACACCCACGAATTCACTCGATTGAGTTTTCAAGGCCTTTGTTTGTCAAGCCATATGTATCGGTTTGTCTTCTTCACATACTCGATTTTCATTCTTTTTTGTAATCTTCATTCTGTTGTTTCTCAAAGTAGAGTTCCGGCAAAATGATTTTTACTTCATTTTCTGCTCCTTCTTTTTGCCAGTAAACAATGAAGTTCACTTTCGCTTGTTTCAATTCATAGCCTCTCTGCTGTATTGATTCAATTTGATTCACAAATTGCGTTGAGAACTTTAGAACTGCCTGTCCTTTTGAGTTCAAACATTCGAACCCATTTAAAGTTAAATCATCTCCACTTGTTAATTTCGAAATGAGATACTGCTTGTTTTTGAAATAATCCAGCCAAACATCCTTGTGGGTCAGGTGCATTGCCAACTCGTTTGGCGGCTCATAGATTTCTCTGTCCTCCATTAGTTCTAAATTCTCTGCTGAAAGATTATCAAGAGTACTTGAGTTTAAATGGATAGTCAAATTCTGTTTTGCTCGTGTCATGGCGACATACAACTGCCGCTTGGCTTCGTCTGTTGTAGGATTGAAGTTTTCGAGCATCAGGAAAACATTGTCAAATTCTTTTCCTTTGGCTTTATGTATGGTGGAGACAATGATTGTTTCTCCCTTGTGATTGATGAAATCTTCCAACTTCGATTCACGAATGAAAACCTCCAAATCGGATTTATATTTCGTCTTTGGATTTGTCGCCTCAAAATCTTTGATGATGTTGATGCAAACTTCCAACTTATTGCTAGTGCGAAACCTGCTTAATAATTCTCTTTTGGCATCATCCCAAACTTCATCGGTGATTATAGTAACACCGTCAGCCAAATTCAATTGGCTCATGAAGAATCTGACTTCCGAGAGATTATGCAAGCTGAACCCTTCATTTGTTTGAACCAGCTTCGCTTGCATCCCGTTTTTCAATAGCAATCCCGTAATTTGTAACGCCTCCTCATTCGTCTTTGTAAGAACACATGTGGTGCCTGTAAGTCCGGTAGCAAGTACATCATTAACCAAAGGGGTAATAAGATTGCCACTTTGATAACGAACCAATTTTATTTTTCCATTATCGGGCTGCTTTGGGCTTATTGGTGTTTCTTTCAACCTTTGCTGAATCCTTGTAACGAACTGATTTGTGAAATTCACAAGATTGCTTTTACTTCTGTAATTTTCAACCAATTCATGCTTGACCGCTCTGTTTACACGAATAAACTGGTCAAGATATTTTGAACTTGCTCCCCGGAATTCAAAAATGTTCTGGTCGTCATCTCCAACTGCAATCACTCTCATTTCCTCATTCTTCTCCATCAAAGAATTTATGAGGCTGAACTCATCTTCATCCATGTCCTGGGCTTCGTCAATCACTAATACCGTTTTTGTGATTCGGCTTAGTTCAACTTCTTTGTTCTTGATTTTCTCAACAGTCTTTTTCAAAATCACATCTGACTTTTCCAAACTTCCTACTTTACCCAACAAGTCAAAGCAATACGAGTGAAATGTTTTAATTTCGATGTAGTTAGCTGCATTACCAATGAGTTTGAGCAGTCGTTTTTTAAATTCAGTTGCTGCTGCCCTTGAAAAGGTGAGCATAAGCAACTGTTCATGCTTTACATCTTCCATCAAAAGCAAAGATGCGAGTTTATGAACCAAAACCTTTGTTTTTCCGCTTCCGGGTCCGGCTGCAACCACAATGTATTTTGATTCATTGTCGTTGATAATATTTAACTGTGTTGGTGATAATTCCCCAAAAAGCTGCTTAAATTTATTAGGAGTCATTCTTAGCTTAAGATCATCCGCCCTGCTTCCGGGAAAATATTTTTTCAGGAAAGAGTTATAGTTTAATTGAAAATAATCTTCAACAAATTGTAGCGCTTTACGGTAATCGTTTATCATTTTCTTGGCATATTCGCCGACAATATGAATTTGCTGAACTTTGTTTTCGTAGAATTGATGAAGTTTTTCGTAATCCTCCTTCGTGTAGCGTTTTTTGTTGTCCTCTTCCAGACGCTCAATGGTCAGGCGGTTATACACAACCAGAAAGCCACCTTCGATTTTGATTGCCTCAATTCTTGACAGATAAAAAAGTGTGTCTTCAATGTCGTCAATGCTCACGATTAGTTTAAAAAGATTTTGGCTATTATCATAAGCTGCTTTTAATTCATGAACAGAAAACTCCACCAACACTTCCTCTTTTCCAGCATCGTCAGGTGAACCAATCATGCTGCTTTTCGCATAGAGGAATTCAACTATGAATCTTGCCAACTCATGCCGTTTTTCTAATTTTTCTTTAAGAAGCTCTTTTGGATGAAGGCAGATCAAAACGAAATGATTTCTTGAATACTCCAGATTGTGTCGCTTTATCCAATTCTTTATTGCCCAAAAGTTGATAACGGTTTTTATCTTGTTGGTGCTAACATCTACACAGCCATGGGCTTCAGCTTCCTCGTTGAGTTCCTTGATGTGGAATGTCTTTTCCTGTTCTTCAAATACGGGGAGTAAAAAGTTTTCAATCTTGCTGAATGCGCCAACAATGCTGAGAGAGCGGTTCGTATTTTCTCCCCGCTTTATGAACGCTGTTAAATCTTTTGCATCAGCCAAAATATTTTCCTCGCGAAGGAGATTCACAATATTTATCACCTCCTCCTTTACAATACCCAAATGGTCGCTGATGTAATCAATCCTTGACTCGGCCGATTCTTCGTTTGATTGTTTCCTGCTTTTGCTCGAAAAAAGCTTTTTGATAATTCGGATTCCTTTTACTTTTTGCTTCTCTTCAAATCTTTCAGAAGCATTGATTTTATCAATTGCTTCTTGCGCATTCCTTGAAAGAATACTGTTTGCAAAAACTCTTGGCATGTTTTGCCCGCGTTTCAGATAGCCGGCATCTTCTAGCGCTGCAATAGCAGTTGTAACCCTTGTTTCTATCTCAACAACATTATCATCCCACCCCGCTTTCCGCGCAATTTCCAAGGCCGAGTTTGAAACCGTAGAACGAAACCTGGTGATCTCTTTTATCGCCTTCCAAATCTGTTGAATTTCCTTAATAGATAGCTTGGTTTGATTCAGGAGAATGAAATGTTTGCCAAGGTCTTCCTCGTTGAACAAGACAAAACAATCTGCAACAATATTTTCATCCCTACCTGCCCTTCCTGCTTCCTGAATGTAGTTTTCGAGTGAATCTGAAATTTCATAGTGAATGACCATACCCACATCTTTTTTGTCAACACCCATTCCGAAAGCAGAGGTCGCTACCATAATCGAAACTTCTCCTGATATGAAAGCATTTTGGTTGGCAGTTTTTTCCTGAACATCCATTTTGCCATGATATGGTTTCGCATTATAACCGTCTTGGGTCAACCTCTCTGCCAGCGAATAAGCCCTTCTCGTTCGTGATACATAAATGATTGTAGGACAATTTTTCTCTTCAATCAAATCTCTCGCTGTCTGATACTTTTCTTCTTCGTTTTGCTTTTCGTAAACCTTGTATTGAAGATTTGTTCTTGATGCTTTGGAAGTGAACAGTTCAAGGTCAAGTGAAAGTTTCTCTTTGAAGTAGGCACGAATATCTTCGATCACTTTTTGCTTTGCAGTGGCCGTAAAACAAGAAACAGGAATTCCATCTTCAAGATTTTTCTTTTCCTGAATGGACTTGATGAAATCACCGATGTATAAATAATCCACTCTGAAATCTTGTCCCCATGAAGAAAAGCAGTGAGCCTCATCAATTACGAAGCGAACAATCTTTCTTCCTAAAACCAGTCGTTCGATTGTTCGTGAGCGTAGCGACTCCGGCGAGATGTAAAGAATAGATGCAGAACCATCTTCAACCCTTTCAAATGATTTAGCCTTTTCAATAGGGTCAAGCAAAGCATTAATTGTTACAACCTCGGAAATTCCAGCTTTTTCAAGATTATCAACCTGGTCTTTCATCAGCGATTGCAAAGGAGAAATCACAATCGTTAATCCTTTGGCACTTTCGCCACTCATTAAAGCAGGAATTTGAAAAGTGATTGACTTTCCGCCACCGGTCGGAAAAACCGCAAGAATGGATTTGTTGTCAACTGCCGCCTTAACCGCTTTCTCTTGCAGCGGCTCACCTGCGTAGGTTCTGAACGAATCAAAACCAAACAATCTTTTCAATCCCTTATGTATGTCTAATGCATTATTGCAATACACACAACCGCTTATGCAAGGTTTGTTTCGCAAACGAAGCATTATCCGTTCAACCTCGGGATAATTTTTTAGCACCCAGGGTGGTGTGATTGAATGTATTTTCTTGTGATGAATAAAAGAATGGATAAGAGCCAAACAGTAAGATAGTTCAACCGGATACTCCGATATTATTTTCGTTAAATCAACTTGTGCACAAATTTCATTTTCGAACTTCTGCCGGATCATTTTATCAAGCTCTTCGCATTCACTCGAGTATGCGATGAAACGAAAAAAGGCGCAGAACTCTTTTTTGTCATTTAGAAGCAAATAGAAAATTCGCTTTAGCGTTTCGTCAGTTTGTTTGAAGGTGGCAATTTCATCATTAAGTAAATCTTTTGCTTTGATAGAATCATTCAAAGGATTGTTTGTGTCCTCCGATTGAAGTTTGTCATCCTTTAATAAAGCATGATATGGCTTGGTCGGAAAAAGCAACGGAGAAAGAAAGAGTGTGTCAATGATATTTGCCGGATTTATGCCTGCCTCATCAAGTGCATTGCCGATATACTTTAAGTCGTGATTGAAAATGTTGTGCCCGCATATGAATTGTGTTTCGCTTAAAAACCTGATGAACTCAGCAACCGAAGTTTTGTGAAAGGTACTTCCATCATTCTTGATACTTCCAATGTCAAGAATTTTTTTACTCTTTGGGTCAATTTCGGTATCAATAAAAGCAATTGAATTCATACTCAGTTAACGGTGGTTTTATTCGTACTTCGGGGTCAAAGTGTCTGTTTACATTTTGGTATGTAGAGGCCTGAAATTTCTCAACAAATTAAACAATAATTTAATTGAATCAGGCATTTTGTTAATAGGTTAAGAATAAGCAAATTATGAGCATTTAAGTCACTTCCCCATGGAGGAACTTTTCGAAAGCGTAACAGGTTTCGAGTTTCAAGAGCGATTTCCCGACGAAGTTGCCTGCATGTATTATCTTTCGCAAATGAAATGGACAGAAGGCATTGGTTGTTCAAACAAAAAGTAATGGCAGCCATGAAGAGCAACGGCAAATCGACTCTGAAGGGTAAAGTCGAAGTTGTAGGCAGTCTATGAAGTGCAGACAATCAGGGATTTTTTCTTAGTTTTGAGAAAAATATTAAAATGCAGCCAATTATTGAACAGCGAAAAGAAGAACTCAGGAATATCTGTGAAAAGCTAAAAATAAGAAGGCTTTACGCATTTGGTTCGGCTGTAACATCTGACAAATTCAGAGAGAACAGTGACATTGACTTCTTAATATCATTTGAGGATACTATTTCACCAGAAGAGTATTCAGAGAACTATTTCCAACTGCAGTACAAACTTAGAGAACTATTTAACCGAGAAATAGATGTCATAACCGAGCGTTCGTTATCAAACCCTTACTTTATTGAGAGTGTCAACAAAAATAAAGTCCTGATTTATGAAGCATGAGATTAAGAAAAACCTTTATGATGTAAATGTGGCCATAGATTCAATATTTGAGTATTTGGGTGGAAAGCGGGACTTTGCGGAATATCTGAACAACAAGATTTTGCGTAGAGCTATTGAGCGCGAAATTGAAATTATCGGTGAAGCATTAAACAGGGCATTGAAGCAAGACCCTGACCTTCATATAGAGAATGCACGAAGAATTGTTGATACAAGGAATTGGGTAATCCATGGTTATGATAAAGTTGACGATGTAATTATCTGGGGAATTGTGGTGAACCACCTTCCAAAACTGCAACAAGAAATTCAAAAGTATTTACAACAGGATTAAGGTGTAATAACCTGTCGCAAGTGCCATCAGGCAAGATGGGTGAGAACTTTCCTGACCTGCATTGGATTACAATGGGATGTAAAGGTTGACTCAGGGAATGCACCATCATGCAGAGCATCTTGAGTCATGTCCTGACGAATATTCAAAACAAAATGATGAAAAAAAGCTCTGACAAAGCCATTCTGTCCAAATCAACTTTTATTCGTGGCCTGCAATGCGAAAAGTCGTTGTATCTTCACAAGAACAGACCTTTTCTGCGCGACCCGCTCCCGGCCTTGCAACTTGCCAAATTCAGCCGGGGCACTAAAGTAGGCAAGGTAGCCCGTTGTATGTATCCGGGCGGATTAGATGCCTCTCCGAAAACCCATTTCCAGATGGCCCAGGCAGCCGGCAATACTGCAAAATGGGTTGCTGAAGGGGTGGAAGTCATTTACGAGGCTGTTTTCATATTTGTACAGGTGGCTGTGGCTCTTGATATCTTAGTGAAAACTCCACAAGGCTATAAGGCAATCGAAGTGAAAAGCAGTCTTGCCATAAGCGATACTTATGTGTGGGATGCTGCACTGCAGTACTATGTCATTTCCGGTAATGGCCTGGAACTTGAAGATTTTTCGCTGGTTTATGTCAACCGGGATTACATGTGCAACGGTGATCTGGAATACCATAAACTGTTCTTGAACCAGAGCGTATTAGCCCAGGTAAAGGAAATGCTGCCTGAGGTAGCCTCAAAAGTGGCCAGGTTCAAAGAAGTAGTGCAACTCTCCGGTTCGCCTGTCGTGGATATCGGAAATCATTGCCTGGAGCCTTATCCTTGTGATTTTAGAGGTCATTGCTGGAAATCCATCAAGAAGTTCTCGGTGTTCGACCTTTTCGATCTTGACTTCAGTAAAAGCTACAATCTTTATAAGGGTGGCTATCCCAATGCCTTAGATGTCCCCGTTGAGCAGTTGGAATCACGCAACTCTCAGTTGCACCAGCAAAGTATTGCCCAAAACCGTGTCATTACCGACCATAGCCAGATGGCCGGATTTCTTCAAAGGGCTGCAGGCAAGACAGCCCTTCTCACATGCTTTAGCATCAAACCCCCATTGCCAATATACGACGGCACCCGGCCCTATAGCGATATCCCGGTGCTATTCGGTGTTCGTGAAATGGATAAAGGAGTTGAACAGGAAGAATGGTTTGGTCCGGAGATGGTGGCTGGAGAGCATTCTCTCCTGCAATTTCTGAATCGGGCTGCCTCGTTGGATACCTTTATTGTGTTCGGAAAGTCAGAGGTGATTCGAAATGCAATCGGTTTTCTCAGGTTGCAGTTGCCTGAAACCCGGCCGGACCTAACAATTCCCGATATTATTGACCTACAGGAGCCGTTTTGCGGAGGTGGTATCTACTGGCCTCAAATGGGAATTGGGAAAACGATGAGTCAAATTCTGGCAGACTTTAATCAAAGTTTCGAAGATACCGACGATGCAGGGGTTTACAAAAAGCAGGAAATGATTTTAGAGATGGTTTCAGACAACAAACCTCTATCACTTGAGCCCAAAATTGTAGATTCTATTGTCTCAGCCGGCAGGGGCGAGATGGGTAACCTAAAAAAAACATGGGAGCTGCTTCAAAGTTTGAGCAAAACAGAATAGGGCAGGCTGTTTTTACGATTGTTAATTTCTTTTGCCTAAAATTTTTCTTTAACAATCTGTAATGACTATTTTTGGAAAATGGAAAAAGACGATCTCAAATCACGCGAAACGGCTGTAAGGCAAAGAAGTAAGCCAAAGCAAGACCTATCCTACCTCAATCATGGGAGGTTGCCCCCTCAGGCAATAGAACTGGAAAAGGCTGTACTTGGTGCGATCCTGCTGGAGCAAAATGCTCTGAGCAATGTGATTGACCTCCTGAAACCTGAAGTGTTTTATCAGGATGCGCATCAGAAAATTATGAGGGCCATTATGGAGCTGTTTGCCCAGTCGCAGCCCGTTGATATTATCACAGTTACCCATGTGTTACAAAAGCATGGTACGCTTGCCGATATTGGAGGGGCATACTACATCTCCCAGCTTACCAACAAGGTTGCTTCTGCTGCAAATGTGGAGTTCCATGCCCGTATAGTGCTGCAGAAGTACTTACAGAGGCAGTTGATCTTGATTTCTTCGGAGATTATCAAAGATTGTTATGACGAGGCCTCCGATGTGTTCGATATTCTCGACAAGGCGGAAAGGGAACTGTTTGCTGTGAGCGAAACCAATCTCAGACGCAGCTACAGCACTATGGACCAATTGGTTAAGGAAGCCATTGAGCAGATTGACAAAGCTGCCAAGCACGAGGGGCATATCAGCGGAGTGCCCTCGGGATTTACTCAGCTCGACAATATTACGGCCGGATGGCAACGATCCGACCTGATCGTGATTGCAGCTCGTCCGGGTATGGGTAAAACTGCATTTGTGCTCAGCATGGCGAAGAATATTACCGTGAAGAAAAAAGTTCCGGTTGCTCTGTTCTCCTTAGAAATGGCAGGTGTGCAACTTGTTACAAGACTGATTGCCAGCGAATCGGAGATAGAAGCAGATAAGCTCAAACGCGGAAATCTTCAAAGCTTCGAATGGAAGCAACTCAATTCCAGAATTGCTGACCTTTCCACCGCGCCTCTTTTTATAGATGACACACCGGCACTATCTATCTTCGAGCTACGGGCCAAATGTCGCCGGCTCAAGGCCCACCACAATGTACAACTCGTAATAGTGGATTATCTGCAATTGATGACCAGCGGAGGTGACAATCGTGGCAACCGCGAGCAGGAAATCAGCAATATTTCAAGATCCTTGAAAAGCCTTGCCAAGGAGCTCAATATCCCCATTATTGCACTCTCCCAGTTGAGCCGTGCAGTGGAAACCCGCGGTGGGACCAAAAAGCCGATACTGTCAGATCTTCGTGAGTCGGGCGCAATAGAACAGGATGCCGATATGGTAGCTTTTATTTATCGCCCCGAATACTACAAAATTGAATACGACGAAAACAACAACAGTACACAGGGACTTGCCGAACTAATTATTGCCAAGCACCGCAATGGCAGCCTCAAAGATGTCAAACTCCGGTTTATTTCCAAGTTTGCCAAATTTACGGATTACAATGAACCCAGTTTTGATACATCCGATGCTTTGCAGCCTTCCTCTGCATTCGAGGGCCAAAGAAGCACTGTGACCCGACCGTCAAAAATGAACCTCGACGACGATGAGGTCCCTTTTTGAAAAACAGGCTGGAGTCTTTTAAAAAAATGGTTTGCTGTTGAGCGTTTGGGCTATCCTAACGATTGTTTTCAGCTTTCCTATAACCCATACGAAACCTGGCTCCGGCAGGCCGGGATTCTCAATTACAACTTGCGCTTAAATACCAGATAGGTATAATTGTAAGGGTTCTTTTCGTCGGCCTTATGATCTTCACGAGAGGTAAGCTTCCACCGGGAAGGGTCAACATCAGGAAAAAACGCATCTCCTTCAAATGTGGCGAATACGCGGGTTATATAAAGCACACGGGCATACGGATGATTGATGGTTTGTTCGTAAATCTCCGCTCCTCCAATTACAAATGCGCAATGATTTTTTTCCACCATTGCAAAAGCAGCTTGCAGCGACCCGGCAATTTCGCAGCCCTCAGCCTTATATTCAGAGTTTCTTGTTATCACTATACTTCTCCTTCCGGGTAGCAGCCTTCCTATCGATTCGTAGGTTTTGCGGCCCATAATGATAGTATGACCCATGGTAAGCTCCTTGAAATGCTTCAAATCGGCCGGCAAATGCCACAACAGACGATTCTCGGCCCCTATCACATGGTTGTTGGCCACTGCGGCAATCAGTGCTATTTTCATGGTATGGTAAATTTGGTCAAATGCGCGAAATGGTTCTTTGATGTGATGCTAAAGGTAGAAAGAATGTGGCATCCCAATGCGAGAGAAATGCGAAGGCCCGAAAGTTCTGGGCGTTTGTTCATTGCATTGCTCTCCATGCCCGGTGCAACTTCACAATCCATGGTTTAATGATTACGATATACCCAACTGAAGTCGTGATTTTCGCAATGAAAGTATCTGCACATGCATAGGATGTGAGTTACATTACCGATATTTGGCATATCAAAATCCGAAAAATGATGGAAGGAAACTTTTTTGAACAGAGCTTTGATGTCCGTTATTACGAAACTGTGGGAAACGGCGAATTGGGAATAATCAACCTGATGAACTATTTTGAAGAAGTAGCTCTATTGCAAAGCGAGAAATGCAATGTAGGCTTTAAATATTACATGGAGAACCATGTGATTTGGATGCTCCACAAATGGAATATCTCGATTTTTCAATATCCGGGTTTCGGGCAGCAGATCAGGATTCAAACACTGCCGGTCTCGGTTTCGGGTTTTATGGGTTACAGGAAATTTTGGGTGTATGATGCAAATGGTGCTATAATGGCCTCAGCAGATTCGGCCTGGATATTCCTCAACACACAAACCAAAAGACCTGCACGCATAAACGATGATATGAAACATGCTTATGGGCACTTTGGAAAGCCCGATGCAAAAATGGAATTTCCGTTGGTTGCTGAAGTGAATAACCCGGCTTACAGGAAAACCTTCGAAGTTCAAAAATCGGATATTGATATGAACAACCATGTTCATAATACAAGGTATGTGCACTGGGCGCTTGAAACCTTACCTGAAGATTTCCTGAGAGAACACCGTCTGGTAAACTTAGTCGTCGAATACAAAAAGGAAACCACCCTGGGGCAGGTGATTGCCTCGGAGGCTGAAATTTTGGCAGAAAACGGACTTACAGTTTGTGTACATCAAATCTCAAACAGGGGAAACAATACCGCATGCGTATTGTCCACACAGTGGGTCAACCGTGGTATCCGGCCAAATTACTTATAACGGTTTCTTTGAGTTTTCTGACGATCGCAATATAAGCTTCAGCTTGCTCAAGGGGAGGATCATTATACAATTCTTTGTAGCGTTTCCTTGCCTTTTGTTTCCATTCGTTGTTGCGAAAAAGTTGATTCAATATTTTCGGAGCACCCAGCAATTGAATAAGCATCCACACCTCCGGTGTTGGTTTTCTGCCATAAATTAGTACCCGCTCCAGATTTTGCAGGTCGGGCCTAAGGCTTTCAGGCTTGCGGATGCGGAACTTATGCCCTGTGGGAATCCCCAGAAAGGAAGTTTTTGTAGCTTCAATCCATTTGTTCTCAACCATCCATTCCACCTGTTTCGACAATAGCTTCGATGTGCGTGTCGTAATATTCGAAGAAAACCAAACGGACTTCGTTACATAGTGCTTTTGCGCGATTAGGATTACTTCATCAAGGACGCGATCGCCTGTTTGCTGGTCACTTATTGTCCAGGCACCCTGCGATAAAAACACCTTATTACTATTGACAAGCTCGAGCATTGCTGCATAAAAAATCAGATGATGGAAGTAAGTTGAATATCGCAGATCGCCTTTCTCCTGGTTTATGCAAAGCATGAATAATTTGTCCTTAAGTCCCGGTGTCATTTTTTTCGTTTTTTGGGGTTGGATCCTTACCAGGGGTTCCTTTGCTGCTCTTCAGGCGTCCTTTTTCGGCCAATGCCCTGTGCAAAATATATTCAATCTGGCCATTGACGCTGCGGAATTCGTCAGCAGCCCATTTTTCAAGCGCCTCCATCATTTCCGGGTGGAGGCGCAAAACAAATGGTTTTTTCTTTTGCATGGAACCTTATTGATGCAGTGTGCCGGTATTGATCACAGGGCTTGCGTCTTTATCCGAACAAAGAACCACCATTAGGTTGCTCACCATTGCGGCTTTCTTCTCTTCGTCGAGGGTAATGATCTCCTTTTTCGAAAGCTGGCTCAATGCAAGTTCTACCATGCCTACTGCCCCCTCAACAATTTTCTGGCGCGCTGCCACAATGGCTGTGGCCTGCTGACGACGCAGCATGGCATTGGCAATTTCAGAGGAGTAGGCCAAATGGGCAATGCGTGCTTCAATCACATGGATGCCTGCAATGGCAAGACGGTCAATAAGCTCGTTTTCAAGCTCCTGGTTTACCTCTTCGCCACCCGAGCGCAGCGAAATCTCCGCTTCCTCATCATCGAAGTTGTCGTATGGATAGGCACCTGCGAGTTTCCTGATGGCCGCTTCGCTCTGAACATCAACAAAACGGATGTAATCATCTACCTCAAATGCTGCTTTGAAGGTGTTTTCAACCTTCCACACAAGCACAATGCCTATCATTATAGGATTGCCCAATTTATCGTTCACCTTTATGGGGTCGCTGTTGAGGTTTCGCGCCCTGAGGGAGATTTTCTTCCTGACCAGAAACGGGTTAACCCAGTAAAACCCATTGCGCTTAATAGTGCCTGTATATTTGCCAAACAATACCATTACCATCGATTCGTTGGGGTTGAGGATGAGCAGCCCAATCCAGCAAAACACATCCACCACCAGCAGGGCAAACCAGAAATGATGTCCGGTCAGAAAAAACATGGCTATCGGGCCACCAAGAAACAAAAGCGAACAAAATAATCCCAAATAGCCCGATGAAGGCGACAGTCGAATTTCTTTTTCCATAGCATTATGATATTAAAATGATATTGCAATACTACGCTTTTTATTTTTATAAAACAACTTTCGTAAGATTTTTTTAAAAAAATTAGTCAGGGCAATTACGATGTGCGAAAGAGGCACACCCTCACGCCCCTTCGCTCGAAGCCGTACGCATTTCCCAAAGCTCCCCTCCTTGGAGGGGTGTCCGAAGGACGGGGTGGGTTACAAGACAATTGCAAATCACCCCTCCGTCTCTGCGAGACACCTCCCCTTGTCAGGGGAGGAGCTTTTGCCCAACTGAATGACATTACAAATGCCGCCTGCTCATGACAAAAAAGCTGAATCAACTGCTTTTTTCATCCGTAAAAAATTTGATTATTTTGGCTGGATGTACCCCGAAGGGCTCCCTGTAAGCAAACTCGCAAGTTGGCGGTAATTCTAAAGTGACGGTGCTTCTTTGAAAGGACTGCAAAACGGAAGACAATTTTAATTACATTTGAGATATGAATTTAAAGGATAAAAACAAGTATAAATCTGACTTTAAAAAGGAGCTTGACAAGTTTGCGGACAAGCTCGCAAAATATGTTTCCACCGACAATGGCGACTGGACTGTAAAGGGGTTTATTGATGTTTATAAGAACATCTACACGATTTCTTCCGACACTAAAATCGTTTCAAAAATTCTTGAAATACACATTTTTCCGCAAATCTTACAGTTTGCCGACAGTATCGGCTATAAAATAATACTTGCTGAGAAACAAAACTGGTATCCCGACCTGACTTTCGTTAAAAAGGACGATGAAGAAGTAAAATTTGCACTCGACATTAAAACCACTTTCAGACGAAACGATAAAACAGCAGGTTTCACGCTTGGCAGTCACGGTGGTTATTTCAAAGAGAGAGATAAGAACAAGAATATTCAGTTCCCTTACAATCAATACACAGGACACTTTTGTTTATGAGTTATTTACACCCGGACAGATGTTTCAGACGATCTTGCTGAAACAGAGATTTATCAGGTTCGGGAGCTTCAAGAAGAATATGAAATACCAACCAAAAAAGTTGGAGAATGTTCTGTCACGACCGTTAAGAACTTAAAATCTATCACTTCTGTAGTCAAGGACTTTGATTTTTTCGCGGAAGAGAAATGGAAAATTGCGAGCGATAAACAAGGTTCTGGAAATACAGCAAATATTGGTTCTATTTTCGACATTGACGACCTGAAAAACGAAAACGGAATTTTTAGCAAGTTAGGCGAAGAATGGTTTGACGAATACTGGATAAACCACGGTTCGGCAACAATGGTGAAAGACGGAAAGCCGACCAAAATCACCACACTTAAAGACTTTTTGGAGTTCAAAGGTAGAACTGACCTTTGGAATAAAATCGTTTCAAAAACATCTAACAAGAACACCGAAACCGCCAAAAGCGGCTCACGAACTCCATTGAAAACAAAAAAGAAATGAGTAAATGAGAGTAATCGTTCCACCCATAAAAAGTCAAGGTATAAAAACCAAGTTGGTTCCTTGGATAATGCACCTTGCCCCAAAAGTTTCAGGCAAGTGGATAGAGCCGTTTCTTGGAACTGGTGTAGTTGCTTTCAACTCGGGTTACAAACAGGCTATTCTCAATGACACTAATCCGCACATCATCAATTTTTACAAAGGCATACAGGACAAAACAATTACTGCGCCTTTAATGAAACAATATCTCGAAAGAGAAGGCGAGTTATTGAGCAAAGCTGAGAATGATGGCTACGAACATTACTTGAAAGTGCGGACACGTTTCAATAGCGGAGAATTTTCGCCCTACGACTTCATTTTCCTTTCAAGAGCAGGTTTCAACGGAATGATGCGATTTGGAAGCAAAGGGAATTGGAACATTCCATTTTGTAAAAAACCTGACCGCTTTTCACAAGCATACATTACTAAAATCACAAATCAGGTTGCGAAAGTTTCACAAATCATACAACCAGAACGCAAATGGACTTTTTACAATAAATCGTTTGCTGACATTATTCCGCTTGCAACAGAAAACGACATTATTTACTGCGACCCACCATACTATGGCAGACATGTTGACTATTACAACGGCTGGACAGAACAAGACGAAGAACTTTTATTCAACTTGCTTTACGAAACAAAAGCAAAATTTATTCTCTCAACCTGGCATCACAACGACTGGAGAGAAAACGAAATGATAAATAAGTTTTGGAGCAAGTTTAACATTGTCACCAAAGACCATTTTTATCATAACGGGGGTAATATTGAGAACAGACGAACAGTTGTTGAAGCATTGGTATGCAATTTCGACACAGACAACTTTGAAACGCACAATCACGCACTGAAAGTGCAAACACGACCTGAACAATTAACAATACACTGGGACGAATGAAAGAAACTACCCCCATATCGGTTTGCCGCAATGGCGGGTGACATGCTTCTATGACTGTTTAGTGCTTAACCAAAGTGTAGTGCTTCTCTTGAAATTTAGCGCTAAAAATCCGCCAGTGCGGCAAGCCGAAAAACGGATGTAATTTATCCGCATATGTGTTTTGCGAATCATGCTCGTTTCATCCGGAAAAATTTTATGGCAGGAAAAAGTGATGTTTTTTCCCACCAGATTTTTACTGTTTTCGTGAATGTGCTGGCTGTCCGCTAAAAAATAATGAGTTGCGCTATGCAGGCCGCTTTCTTTTCCATCCTCTTTGAGGCAGAAGCGAGGCATTAACTTTGATTATCAGAGATGTAATCACATTCAGCCCTCATTGCCGAAAGGGGCTTTCATTTCTTTACCTTTCTTATTCGTCCATAGAGCCATAGTATATCCCCATGCAAGCCCCATAATCATCCACAATGGAATTCCAACGACAAGACTTTGTAAATCAATCTTTTTCCCTATGAGCAATGGATATACAATAACCATAGCCACAAACATAAAAAGCCCAAAGTAAAGTCCAGTTATTAACCAGCCACTTGTCGGATTTTTCTCCTCCAAAATTTCAAGAGTGGCTTTCTTGTACCTTTCCGGTTGTTTTTCTAACCAGTTTTGCTTCAATGAACTTTTAAACCAACCCCAGATTGGGTAAGTCGTAATCATTACCAAAAGCGAAGTAAAATTTCTATGTACAGGAATGATTTCCTTGCAATGGTCACAATAAAGGCCAAACCAGTTTTTAAAAGCAGTCTTATTTTTCGATGACCATTTAAGTCCATTATGCATTGTACCACAGTGAGGACATGGAACAAATGTGCGTTGATTAAAAGGCTTGTTACCCTCCCTTTCTATCAGCATGATTTTCGGGATAACTTGTCCCAAAACCAATTCATTAATTGCTAATCCCGGATTTACTTTCCACTGAAAAATTAAAGGACTTTTCCAGTCCCAAAGTTTGTATTTCTTTTTGTCGTAGTTCATCTTTTTGACTTTTGTTCATATTATACAGGAGCCGTAAGCTGTTTAACCTGAGGCTAAAAGAACTCTACCATACATCTATTTGGGTATCCAAAACTAATGAAAAAATCTGATATTCTTTTATTTCTTCTTTCAACCGTAAAGCCTGAAATCCGAAAATCGGGTTGAAATAAAAAGTCAAACAGCCACAGGTGCTTTAATATGTGGGTGGGGGTCGTAGCCTTCGAGCCTGAAGTCTTCGTATTGAAAAGAGAAGATGTCTTTTACCTCCGGGTTGATGTGCATCACGGGCAAGGGTCGGGGTTCGCGGCTTAGTTGCAGCCGGGCCTGATCTATGTGATTGATGTACAGGTGCGCATCTCCAAAAGTATGCACAAAATCACCGGGCTGCAATCCGCAAACCTGTGCCACCATCAGTGTGAGCAGTGCATAAGAAGCGATGTTGAAAGGCACGCCAAGAAAGATATCTGCGCTTCGCTGATACAGCTGGCACGACAACTTACCATGTACTACATAAAATTGAAAAAGCACATGGCAGGGGGGAAGGGCCATCTGGCTGATTTGCCCGGGGTTCCATGCGCTAACCATGAGGCGGCGAGAGTCGGGGTGAGTTTTTATCGTAGAGATTAGTTGGCTTATCTGGTCCATAGTTTGGCCTCCGGCTTGCCAGCTGCGCCACTGGGCGCCATACACAGGGCCCAGGTTGCCGTTGGCGTCGGCCCATTCGTCCCAAATACTTACCCCGTGGTCTTTCAGGTATTTGATGTTGGTGTCTCCTTTAAGGAACCAAAGCAGCTCATAAATAATGCTTCTTACATGCAGCTTTTTGGTGGTGAGCAATGGGAAGCCTTTACTAAGGTTGAAACGCATCTGGTATCCGAAAATACTTAGGGTTCCAGTGCCGGTGCGGTCCGACTTTTCTGCGCCATTATCCAACACATACTGCAAAAGTTGGTGGTATTGTTGCATGCTTTTTTTGTTCAAAATTACCTTTTTGGTAATGTAAAATCAATCCTGATGGTTCGTGCCAGGATTTACTTTGCATAAAACAGCACCGCCTAAACAAAAAACGGACAGGAACGCCTCCTGCCCGTTATGTTGATGGGGTTGTTGGATTTACCCCAAAATTACGCCCACAATCGTAGCGCTGATCAGTGCTGCCAGGGTTCCGCCTAGAAGCGCACGCATTCCAAAACTTGAAAGCAGTACCCTTTGATTTGGGGCAAGCGAGCCTATACCGCCTATTTGAATTCCGATACTTGCAAAATTTGCAAACCCGCAAAGCATGTATGTTGCCATGATAATGGTTTTCGGGTCATAAAATGCGCCAGCTTCTTTTAGTTCGGCAAGACTTATATAAGCAATAAATTCTGTCATTATGATCTTTTCGCCAAGTAGTCGTCCGGCAAGAACAATATCAGGAAGACTCACACCAATAAGCCACATGACCGGCGAAAATACATAACCCAAAATGAGTTGCAGAGAAAGTCTGTCAAACTGCCCGGCCGTTGCAGCATAAATATTGTCGTTCAGGTTTGTCCACTGACCGATTTGTCCTGCAATGAAATTAAACATCGCAATAAAAGCGATAAACACCAGCAACATGGCAGCCACATTGGCTGCAAGCTTAAGGCCTTCGGTGGTTCCATTGGAAATGGAATCCAAAATATTGCTGCCGATGCGGTCTTTGCTCACCACTACCGACTGGTCAATGGTTTCGGTCTGTGGCACCAATATTTTTGCCACCACTACGGCTCCCGGAGCAGCCATTACGGAAGCAGCCAGAAGGTGTTTTGCAAATATAAGCCTCTGCACCGGGTCGTCGCCTCCCAGAAAACTAATGTAAGCAGCCAATACACCCCCTGCCATTGTGGCCATTCCGCCGGTCATTACGAGCAGGATTTCAGAGCGGCTCATCTTGGGAAGATAATGCTTTATCATAAGAGGTGCCTCGGTTTGCCCAAGAAAGATATTGCCTGCCACAGCAAGGCTTTCAGCTCCCGACAGGCGCATTGCTTTTGTCATAAGCCAGGCTAACGCATAAACCACCTTTTGAATTATTCCCAGGTAGAAAAGCAAGCTGGTCAATGCCGAGAAAAAAATAATGGTGGGAAGTACCTGAAAAGCAAAAATAAAGCCGAAGGTTTCGATGTTCAAAAAGCCTGCAAAAAGAAATTCTGTTCCTGCCTTTGTGAAGTCGAGCACCTTCACAAAAAGTTGCCCTGCAAACTCAAATGCAAATTGCACTGGCGGCATTTTTAAAATAGCAATTGCGAGCAAGATCTGAATTCCCAGACCGATACCCACAGTTTTCCAGTTTACAGCCCTGCGATTGGTGCTAAATATCCACGCAATAAAGATTATGCTTACCATGCCCAGCAATCCCCTAAGCAATCCGGTTAATGAAATGCCGACTGCAACTTCCTCCACAGCGGTAATTCCTGAGCTGAGAATGATAGTTTGATCGTAGGTTGATAGAACAAGTTGGTTATATCCCATACTGTCTATTGTGAGGGACATCGGTTCGGTTCGTCCGGTTAATTCTAAGACAGATATCCGCTCTATCTCTATACCATCGCGAAAATATGCAAGCATATCAACCCCATCAACCTGGAAATAAACAATAGAATCTACCGGGGGTTGGATGTCGTCCGAACTATTTTGTAATATGAGCTGGTTGTCTTCTTCCACCCAATTGCCCGCTACGACATGCCCGGGAAACAGTCCGACGGATGTAAAAGTGTTTGTTTCACCCGTTTCCAAATTTAAAAACTCTCCCGCTTGGGCAATAATGGTATCACCGGTTACGCTGTCAATATATTTTTCAATTTGCCAGTTTTGTGCGAGAACAGGTGCCTTTTCCGGTTGCTTTGTGCCGGAACATGACGACATTGCCGCCACAAGAGCTGCAAGTGCCATCCAGGTTTTCAGATTTTTCAAAATTTTCATTTTACTTTTTCGCTAATGGTGCATTTTGTGCAATAAATATATGCTTCTGTCCTGATTTGCCAGAGGCTGCAAACCTATTAAAATTTATTCATCTAAATAATACAAGGTGATTTTAATTTTGGAAGGAGATTACTTTCCGGTTTTGCGGCGGTTGATTTCATCCCTTATTTTTGAAGCCTTTTCGTATGCTTCCATACTGATGGCTTCTTCGAGCATAATTTCGAGGTCGGTTATGCTCAGGCTGCTAAACTCAGAATCAATAGAAACTTTTGCTTTTTCGGATTTTTTTCGTGGAATATCTTCTTTTTCGTCCTGAAGTTCCATGCCGGCCTCCTTTAGAATAGATTCATAGGTGTAAATCGGACAGTTGAACCGAACTGCAAGTGCTACTGCGTCGCTGGTGCGCGAATCAATCTCCACTTCGCGGCTGCCATCGAAACAGATCAATTTTGAAAAAAAAATACCCTCACTGAATTTGTATATGATTACCTCCTCAATTCCAATATTGAAGGTTTGCGCAAAATTGCGAAACAGGTCGTGGGTAAGCGGCCTGCTGGGCTTCATCTTCTCTAATTCAATTGCAATGGCCTGAGCTTCAAAGCTGCCGATAATTATGGGCAATCTTCTTTTTTCGCCTGTTTCTCCCAGTACCAGGGCGTAAGCACCTGCCTGCGCCTTGCTGTAAGAAATGCCCAATATTTCCATTCTGATTTTTCTCATACATGTCCTTTTCAACCGTGTTGTATCTGGCAGCCTTCACTTCTGTTCTACAAAAATAGGTAAAATCTTTTGAATCAAAATATTGATTCGGGGTTAATGAACTGTATGTCATATGGAGACCATCTGAATGAGATAGGAGAATTTTTAAAATATTTAATTGTCTGGATATGGCTGATAAGATTATTTACTAATTTGGCAACCTTTTATATTTCCATTCGGCAGATGACGCGAAACGAAGAAGGAACAGAACTTATGAAAACCGTGGCCGGCCACATTCGCAAGGGAGCGTTGGCTTACCTCTCGGATTGCAAATGCCTGCCGTACCTCCCTCGACGGAGGACTTAAAATAGCTTTCCGAAGCGGGGCGGTTATGGGTCTGTCGGTAGTAGGCGTCTATCTGGTGCGTACCCGAGAGGGAGCAACCCAAAAGGAATTACTCAAAGCTCTCAATTTTGGCGTGCATATAGGCGCAGTGCTCATAGCCGGTTCTTCATTACTGGTGCTGTCTGTGCATGCTATTGGTGCATCCTAATCTGTCTGAATCTCTATTACAATAATGTATATTGGTTTTTTTCAACGGTATATTCCGGCTTTCATTTGCCACAAGCAGCCCTGGTTTTGGTCAATCCTGGATTACAAACTAATGTCTTTGATGTTAGTGGTCTGGTGTAAGGGGTTTACTATCTGTTGTTCAAATTCTTTTTGCTACCTTTGCCGTTCAAAATTTATCATTAAATGATTAATTCTCAGATTGTAACCTTGCGCGATTTGTTGCAAAGAAGTTATGAGCAGTATGCCTCAAAGCCTGCCTTGACATTTGTAGGGCAAAAGCCAATCACTTACCATGAGGCCGGCCACATGGCATTGCAAATTATGACCTTCCTTTACGACAATGGCATAAAAAAGGGCGACAGGGTTGCTCTTTTGAGTCAGAATATGCCCAACTGGGGAATAGCCTACCTTGCCATTACTGCGGCAGGTGCTGTGGTTGTTCCGATACTCGTAGATTTCAGGGAGGATGAACTCAATAAAATTCTGGCCCATAGCGAGTCCAAAGGAATTTTTGTTTCCGAAAAGCTAGCCGCAAAATTAGCCACCGGAATACCTCCCAGCTTGAAATTTGCAGTACAGCTCGACAACTTTTCACCTTTTGATTTGGAAGGTTGGAAAAGCCAGAAAAAATTCCATCCAAATGGTGCTTTTGGTGAACCAAAGGCAGGATTCGAAAACAACCACATTGCACTCTCATCCGATGATTTGGCAGCCATTTTATATACATCAGGAACTACAGGAAATCCCAAAGGAGTGATGCTCAGTCACGGAAATTTGATTTTCAATGCCGTCAACACTATGAGTATTCAAAAGGTTGACCACAATGACAGGCTCCTCTCTGTGCTTCCATTGCCCCACACCTACGAATGTACCATTGGATTTATTATTCCGTTTATGAACGGTGCCACAGTGTACTACTTAGAGAAACCCCCGACAGCCTCCGTTCTGCTCCCTGCTATGAAGGAGGTAAAGCCCACCATGATGCTTACCGTGCCTTTGATCATGGAGAAAATCTACAATCTGCAGGTAAAGCCAAAATTAACCAAAAGTGCCTTCCTGAGACTTTTGTTAAAGGCGCCTTTTATTCGAAAATTACTTCATAAACTTGCCGGCAAGAAAATTTACCGCGCATTTGGCGGCAGTTTGCATTTCTACGGAATCGGTGGCGCTAAACTATCAGCCGATACCGAACGATTTCTGCGCGATGCCGGCTTCCCCTACGCCATCGGATACGGACTTACCGAAACCGCGCCTTTGCTGGCAGGTTGTGCCCCAAACCTCACCCGCTTTCAAAGCACCGGCTTCTGCCTGCCAAACCAGGAACTCAAAATCCTGAATCCCGACCCGCAAACAGGTGAAGGCGAAATAGTAGCTAAAGGCCCCAATATTATGTTGGGGTATTACAAAGACCCGGTTCAAACAGCAGAAGTTTTCACCCAGGACGGTTGGTTTAAAACGGGTGACCTGGGCGTGATAGACAAACAGGGTTTCGTGTACATCAAAGGGAGGCTCAAAAACATAATCCTTGGTCCATCGGGCGAGAACATCTATCCCGAGGAAATTGAGAACCTCATCAACAACGATGACCTGGTTTTGGAGTCACTCGTTTACGAGCTCAAGGGAAACATTGTTGCCAAAGTACACCTGAACTATGAGGAACTCGAAAAAAGGTATAATGTTTTAAAACTGTCGGCACACGATTGGAAAATCGAAATGAATAAGATTGTTGATAAAAAATTGCATGATATTAGGGAACGGGTAAATGGCACCATCAGCAAATTTTCAAGAATCAGCTCGGTCGAAGAACAATCGGTGCCCTTCGAAAAAACACCCACCCAAAAAATCAAACGGTTTTTGTATTCAAATAGTGGAAATAACAAGAAATGAAATGAAAAAAACAGATTATTTTTGTAAGTTTGTTTTGCAGGCAGTAACCTGCCTGGAGTTTATATGGAGATAGGCCGCATGTATTCTTTTTATAATATAAAATGAGTGTCCTCCGAAAATTTTTCCTTTTGTTCAGACAACATAATGTTCAATAAAACCAGATGAAAAGTAAATTTCCACATGCCGCATTTTTAATTGTTTTTTCCCTGTTCTTCATGGGTACATTCACCTCATGCCTTGATATTGATGAGGAAGTGCCCCCGCCTACAGTCGAAATGATTGAGGAAAATATCCGGAGGGTGTCAAGCAATATCGTACAATGGAGATCGCTCGATTTTACCAGGTTTCAATTGATATGGATGCAGCAACTGGCCGGTGTGCGGAGCTTTCCGGGCGATGTGGATAAATATATCCTTATGCCGGATCATCTCGATGATAGCTGGAGCGCTTTTTATATTCACATACTTACGCCTTTGGTGGAAAATACCGGCCTTGCTTTGCAAATCGGAGCCCGGAAGCACGCCGGGGTAATGAATATTTTGCAAGCCTATACACTTGGTTTGATGATTGATTCCTGGGGCGATATTCCTTATTGGCAAACCATTGCTTTTGGAGGCTTCCACCAGTTTCCCCAATACGATGCTCAACAAGCGCTTCTTGAAGAAGTTTTCAGGCTTATTGACGCAGGTATTGCTAATGTGCGTCATGCCGAAAGTCCCGTGATTTCTGCTGTAGCAGACCCTTTTTTTGGTGGGGATACCGACCGCTGGATCCGGGCAGCCAATGCACTCAGGCTGCGTTACACTCTAAGGAAAGCGCACCAAAGCCAAACCTATACGGCTTTTGCGCACCTTATACAGGGTTTACAATTAATGAGGAATAATGACGACGATTTGTTATACCGGTTCACCGCAGCGTCAAATCCACCAAATCCTAATTTCGATTATGAAGATCGAATCAGGCATACTCGGGTTGGGGCGCATTTTGCCAATATGCTGCATGCTACAAACGACCCTAGGTTACCTAGACTTGTTGCCCTCAACCGTTTCAACCAACGCATCGGATCTGCACCTGGACAGCAAAACCTATATGCGTCGTTAATTGGACCGGCATTGGCTTCCAAAAATTCTCCTATCGTATTGATGTCATTTGCCGAACAAAAATTTATTGAGGCGGAACTGTACCTTCGCAACAACCAACAAGCGTTGGCAGATGCAGCTTTCCGGGAAGCTGTTTTGGCTTCTCTCACCTTTTTTGGTACCCGTAATCCCGAATGGGAAGCCATTCATGCTAATATATCCAATGTAACCTTGCAGCAAATCATCGAAGCCAAATACATTGCCTTATTCCTTCAACCGGAAGTCTGGTCCGATTTCCGACGAACGGGGTATCCCCAGCTCAGTCCATATTTGCCGGGTGGCGAAACTATTCCGCGCCGGTTGGTGTATCCTCAAAACGAACTTACCAACAATCCGGAAAGAGTGCCCCGAGACATTACCATCTTCAGCAGGGTGTGGTGGGATATAATGTAATGCCCACTTTTGTTGTATTGTAGTGGAGTGGTTCTGGCCGGCTTCACAAGCATTCCGCTTTTTGCTTACAGGCAGGGGGCATGCATAAAGTGTTTTACACCTCCCTGATTTCGAGGCTTTAAGTACTTATTTGGTGTTTTCTTTTTGCAGGCAAAACAGGCACTATCCGGATTTCCCGTGGAATACATTTTCATTGCTCATGTTGGAAAAAACTCTTGCAACCCAAATGGTGCTAAAGAAAAACCGGGTTTCTCATAATCCGAAAAGCGCTTTATGAACCGGGGTTGCAGGACTTAGACCTGACCAATTATCGCTTATAACCCCTAAGAAATTCTTACCGTTTCAGCTTGGTTTAGCATGTAATTGAGAAAGTTATTTTGTTGTTTGCCTGAATTATTGGCTTTCCAAGAGTGTTGTAATCACATTTTACTATTAAAAATTCAAAAAGAATTTAAATTTTTTATGATGTATAATTTTTTATAAATTTTTTATAACTTTATGGGGATAATTACCACTTATCTCAAAATCATTAACTAACAAACAACAAGCGAAAATGAAAAGGATCTTTTTTCTGTTTTTCGTTCTTTTCGGGCTATTGAGCTCCGGACTGCATGCCCAGGAAAGACGGGTAAGCGGCACGGTTTCCGATCACACAGACGGAACCCTGCTGCCAGGCGTTACCGTGTTTATCCGGGGAACCACCATCGGTACAGCTACCGATGTCAATGGTCGCTTCGAACTTGTAGTACCCGCCGGTGCAACCCTGGTTTTTAGCTTTATCGGCATGGTAACTCAGGAAGTAGAAGTTGGCGACAGACTCAATGTAAATGTCAGGCTGGTTCGAGATGTAGGCCTGCTTGACGAAGTAGTTGTTGTAGGTTTCGGTACCCGGCTCAGGTCTGAGATTACCGGTGCCATTTCTACAGTACGCGCGGCCGATATTGCCAACACCACCCAGCCCAGCTTCGAGTCGGCTTTGCAAGGACGCACCGCAGGTATTCATGTTGTGGGTGGAAGCGGAAAGCTTGGCCAGGCTATGCGGGTCAGAATCAGAGGGGCATCCTCTATCACTGCAAGCAGCCAGCCATTGTATGTCATTGATGGGATACCGGTCAACTCTGCCAATATTGGCACAGGAGGCAACGAACCCATGAACCCCATGGCAGACCTGAACCCTGCAGATATTGAGTCCATCCAGATTTTGAAAGACGCATCAGCGGCTGCAATTTTTGGAGCCAGAGCTGCAAACGGCGTTGTGCTCATCACCACCCGCCGGGGCAGGGAAGGCCGTACCAACTTCACCTTTACTTCCCAGGTGGGTTTTAGCGAGCCTGCCAACAAGGTGGGATTCCTCAACAGACAACAATATCTTGCCCTGGTAGAGGAAGGCTGGAATAATGTTATAGAAATGTTTGGCCCCGATGCCTATAGCTGGTTGGGTTTAACTCCAGCTCAATCCTGGCCAGATGCACTGGATATTTTCTTCCCATATTGGAGAGATCCCGCCCATCCCAACGACTTTACCAGAGGGCCGGATGAAAACTGGGAAAACAAGGCTTTGCGCAGGGGGTTTACCCAGCAGTACGATATGAGCATATCAGGTGGTACTGAAAAGACCCGCTTCTTTACCTCTTTCTCTTGGGCTGATCAGGAGTCAGTTCTGATTAATAATGATTTTGACCGTGCAAGTGCCCGTCTGAATCTTGACCATATCGCAAACGATGTGATTTCCTTCGGACTTGGATTGAACCCCATTCGCTCCAGAAGCTTCAGGGTGGCAAACGATAATGCTTTTGCTACTCCATTGCAAATGGTGGCACTGCCCCCGATCGACCCGGCTTTCATCCCAGGCACAGATGAACTCAACCCCAGGACTCAATACGAAAATGGTCTGATTCCGGCAAGGTACAGCAGCTTTAATTCATCCGTTTACCGGAACATTGGTAACCTGTTTGCCAATGTGAATATACTCGACAACCTGATCTTCAGAACAGAATTTGGCTTCGATATTACCAATAAGAAAGAAAAGGGATTCTGGGGTCGTAAAACCAACGATGGAGGTCCGTTTGGCAGTGCTGAAGAAAGAACAGTTATGCTAAGATACTACACCATAAACAGTTTTTTGACCTATAACCCAACCATTGGCGAAGTTTTGGATATCAACCTTGTTGGTGGTGTTACATATGAAGATTCCTATTTTGAGTCCCAATGGAATGCCGCAGAAAATTTCCCGAGCGATCGCTTCCGTCGTATTTCAAGCGGTGCCGAACCCAGTGGAATGTCAGGTTCTGGAACAGCTTTCCGCTTTTTGTCCTTCTTCTCTAGGGCCAATTTTGACCTTCACGACAGGTATTTCCTTACCATTAGTGGTCGTTACGACGGTTCTTCCCGCTTTGGAGCCGATCACAAATTCGGTTTCTTCCCGGCAGCTTCTTTGTCATGGATGGTCAATCGCGAGGCATTCATGCAAAATGTTGAATTTATTAGCTTCCTGAGGCCCAGAATCAGCTACGGGATTACGGGAAATGCCGAAATCGGAAATTTTGCCCCCCGCGGCCTTTTCGGTGCCAGCAATTATGCAGGATATACCGGTCTAGTACCTATCAGTATGCCCGCCGACGACCTCCGCTGGGAGACTACAAGGCAATTTAATGTGGGATTGGATTTTGGACTGTTCAACGACAGAATCACAGGTGAGTTTAATTACTATATCAAAAACACTTCCGATCTGCTTTTAGCGGTTAATGTGCCTTCGTCCAGTGGTTTTACTTCTGTAATCCGGAATGTGGGCAAATTGGAAAACACAGGCTTCGAGTTTACCTTGAATACAGTAAACCTGCTGGGAGAATTCCAGTGGAGGACCAACTTCAATATTTCTTTCAACGAGAATATGGTTACCGACCTTGACGGGCAGATAATCCGCACGGGCAACTGGAGGGCAAAGGAAGGCCAGCCGATAGGCATTTTCTGGATGCCGGTATTTGCAGGTGTTGATCCCGCAAACGGCGATGCTCTTTTTTACTTAGATGAAACCCGCACCACTACTACCAATATTCTTGCGCATGCAGCTCATCAGATGGCAGGAGATCCCAATCCTGATTTTACGGGCGGATTTACCAATACTTTCAATTTCAGAGGATTCGACCTGGGGGTTACATTCCAATTTGTTTATGGAAACGATATTCTCAATGGCGGCCGTCAATGGCAGGCCGACGGGCTTGCATGGTTTGATAACCAGACGATAGACTTTTATGAAAACTTCTGGCGCAATCCCGGCGACATCGCAAAATGGCCCCAGCCTCGGTTCCTGGAAGGAAACGGTAATGGTATTTCCTCAATGCTGGTGTTCGATGGTTCCTTCATCAGGCTGAAGGATGTTACTCTTGGCTATACCCTCAGAGGGCAGTTTCTTGCCAATGCCGGTATCACAAGTCTGAGAATGTTCGCCAAAGCTCTTAATCTGCTCACCTTTACCGAATATCCGGGTTGGGACCCCGAGGCCAACTTTGTAGGAACAGGTCCTTCTGCTCAGGTATTTAACCTCAGGCAAGGGCACGACTTCTTTACCTCTCCTCAGCCCCGCACCATCACTTTTGGCTTGCAAATAGGGTTCTGATTCATATCATTGTTTAACCGAATAATTTGAAATGAAATGAAAAAAATTATAGCAATTTTTGCAACACTGCTGTTAACTACAATGTTTACAGCGTGCGAAGAACCCCTGATGCTTGAACCCGAAACAGCCATTGATTACGATCAGGTGTATATTGATGCTGAAGGAATCAGGCTTGCACTCGATGGCGCATGGAGCTTAGTGGCAGGCCCGAATCTCTACTCCGGAACCAGTGTGGTTTTCTCTGAACTGCTGGGTGCTGATATGGCAACCCGGATTAGATGGACAGGCACCTTTATAGGGTATCGCGATATGTTCAGAAAAGCTCTGGACCCCAACGACGGAGCTATCGCCGCTAAATGGATTGACAGCTACAGGGCAATCAACATTACAAACAATGTGCTGGCCAACCTCGACAAGGTTTCCACAGACCCTGCAAATGCCGAGCGTAGAAGAGTGGAAGGAGAGGCGAGGTTCATAAGGGGCATCCTGTATTTTCAACTGGTTAGCTTCTATGCTCTGCCATGGGGCGCAACAGTTGACAATTCCCATTTGGGTGTACCATTGGTGCTCGACCCGGTACAAACATACGAGGACATTGTTTTCCCTCCAAGGGCCACTGTAGCCCAGATTTATACTCAGGTGGAAAATGACCTGGTTGCAGCCCGCGGATTATTGGCCCCGGGCAGGGCGGGTGCAAACAGAGGGCTGGCTACCTCTACCAACACCAGCGCATTTTTGGTGCGGGTGTATATGTCGCAACACCGCTGGGCCGATGCCGCCAATGAGGCAACAACTGTGATAAATGTTTTCGGCCCTAATGCTTTGAATGTTACTCCGAGAGGGGCGTTCAACAATCCGGGCTACACCTCCGAAGATGTGTTTATGATCCGCCAGAACCTGCACAGCCATGCCGGCGCGGCAAACAGTGGCATTGGAACATTCTTTGCAAGTATGCCCGGATTTGGAAGAGGAGATATAGATGTGCGACCAGGTCACAGGGCGATGTTTGTTGCCGGGGATATGCGAGGTGCCTTCGAAAACAATCCCGAAGCCCGGATTATCAACGAAATCTCAGCAATGCTATATGTGGGACACGGGACCAGGGCTGGTTTGTTAAGGACCACCAAATGGGGAAGGTTTGATACCTTTGTGAATGTGATCCGACTTGCCGAAATGTACCTGTCAAGAGCTGAGGCCAACTTTATGATTGGCCCTGGCTCTGCCATTGGCGATGAACCGATTGACGACCTGAACCTTATCCGCGACCGAGCCAATGCTCCAGAAATTGAGGACCCATTGACCATCAATTTGGCGCTTATTCAAGGCGACCGCTACCGCGAATTGTGCTTCGAAGGGCATGCTTTGCATGATATGCGCAGATGGAGAGGGCAGGTGCGCGCTCCAGGTGGCTCTCCGTGGGGGGCAGGAGCAGTCCTATTATGGAACGACAACCGCTTAGTATTTCCAATCCCGCAGAGGGATATAGATGTGAACCCCAATCTGGTTCAAAACCCGGGGTATTAACCTATCCTGATTTTATTAATTGACTATTTTCAGCCCTGAGCTTCAGCTCGGGGCTGTTTACATGGTACGCCGGCTGTTTTTTAACCCAAATGCGCATGAAACGATACCCTGAAAAAAACATCATTTCTTATAGTGCTGAATATTGACGAGATGCAAATTCCGGGTAAAATATTTTTGTGTAGTTAGATATTGCAAGTTGGGTTAAAAACCTCCTCCAACACGGCGAGGGACTTTATTTCCTTTACTTCGGGATGATGTAGCCGGTAATAATCCAGAATTTTGTGCAGCATCAGGAGGCGCTTTTCCCTGCCTAGCGCCAGTGGCTCCATTTGTGTTGGCAACTGAAGGGTCAGTCGGTCAAAAATAGCGCTCATTTCTATATCGAGCCAATAGTCGTGTCCGCCAAAGCTCTTCTGATACATGCCCTCAGCAAGATTAAAATAGCAATGCTCAGGGTCGTAGTTGTTTCTTGGGAAAAAACCCAGAAATCTGGATAGTTGCATCAGAAATGCAAGGTGAAAGTCCGGGTTTGTGAGCGGGCTGCTATCGAGATGATTTACGGAGTCTCGGATATAATCGAACAATTGAGCATTGCTATCAGATACTTTCAAAGCCTTTGAAAGCACCTCTGCCAGAAAGAGGGCCACGGAGGTTTTTGCAATTTGGAAAGGCATCTCGCTGTAAGGCCTAGGGCAGGAAATTTCTTTCAGGTGCATCAACCCTCCCCTGTCGCTAAAATAAAAAACAATATCAACCTGAGTGAGCGGTTGCAAGTAGCTATTTTGAACTTTAGCCCGGGGTTTTCGTACTCCGGCAACAATGAACGACAGCAACCCGAAGTTCCGGGTATAGATGCGGGCTATCATGCCCGTTTCACCGTATTTGAACGAATGGAGCACTATACCGCAGTCCTTTTCAATCATGATCGTGGGTTTTATCCCTGTGGTGCTTCATTAGCAGTCCAGATAGCTTTAATTCAGAAAAAGAATTTTCGTAACAAAGGTTTCCGATCCGTCCTCATTGGTAGAGAAAACGAGATACACACCTGATGCAGGTCTGTTGCCAAACATGTCCCTGCCATTCCAAATAGCTTGCCCGCCTTCAGCAATGGATTCAAAAATAAGGTTTCCGCTTATATCTGTAATTTTCACCCTGGCATTGCGCACCAACCCGCTAACCGAGATAAAGCCTGCGTATCCGGGTGGAACCGGATTAGGGAAAGCGTACACCTGCGAATGTACCCCGGCTGCTTCGGTGGCAAAAGCCCTGAATGAAGAAATGCCCCTGTCGGTTGCAAAAAACACTTCGCCGGTTTGGCCGTTTATGGCAATATCCAAAACATTGTTTGAAGGCAAAGGACTGTTGCGGGTGGTAAAGTGCATTAGGGTCTGTCGCCCGTCTTCCGACATAAGGAAAGCCCCCGAACGCGATGTACCAAACCACTTTTTGTTGGATCCATCAACTGCAATACTATTCACGGTTTCTTCCTGAAACAATATTCCGGCAAAGCCATCCTGCCTTACAATAATCGGCATCGCATTTACGGCTTCGCCCCTAAGTACAGCCTGAGGGTTGTAAAGTACTGAAACTCCGTTGTCTGTACCAATCCAAACAAAACAGTTATGATCCACAGCAATGCTGTGCACATTGGCCGAAGGCAGGTTTCCGTTTCCCTCTGCTGTGGTGAGCAGCCGTGCATCGAAATCATAGGCATTCAAAAACGATCGTTCCCTGAATACATAAATGCCGCCACCGTTGGGCAGGATCACCCATTTCTTGTTTTGGCAGTCCACGGCAATTTTTCCAACCATTTGGGATGGACCTATCACCCCCCTGCTACTGAAGTTCATCCATTGGTTGTTTGCGCGCTTTACGGCAATCGGATGTGAGGAATGCGAATTGGTAACCCAAACATTGCCACTGTTGTCTATGGCTATTCCACCAAGCCTGATGAAGTCGCCAATATCCGAGCGGCGCATTAAAGGGCTATTGGTTTCATCCCACAATCTGACGGGAACTCCTTCGGAGAACTCAAGCAGCCCGTTGGTCCAGGTTGCTGCATAAAAACTGCCTTTGCGGCCAGGAACAGCAGCCACCCTAATAATATCTGTTGCGGTGCCCATCAGTGGGAAATCAAAACGGTTGAGCCACCGCCATCTCTCATCTTCGAACAAAAACACCCCATCGAGGTTCCACATGTTTTGCCCCCCGGGAGTTATGGCACCGGGAGCCACCACAAGTGAGCCGGAGCTGGCGTCCATATCAAACGCGTTGGCAGTAGCCGGCCCTTGCAATATAAACATACTGAACGATCCCGGCTGATTTCTTCTTACCAGTCCATAAAAATCATCCGCAAACCATAATCGGTTGCCTGAGTCTAAAATCACATCATGAGCCCTCAATTGCACATCGCCATAATTGTCAATACTTTCCAGTACATGAAGGTTGCGATCCAGGACAAGAACCCGTGCCTCGCCGGATATCAGCAAACGATCGCCCTGGGCACGGATCATACGGAGTTGTCTGCCCAATCCGTAACCCGCAGGGCTGAAGACAGACCAGACACCCTGATGGAAAACATACATCACATCGCCCGAACTCAGGGTGCGATTTGCAAACAACCTTCCCTGAAACGATTCCACCATGTTTACTGATTCGTGAGGATCGCCGGATAGACTGATACGCTGCCAATTTTGAAAATCCGCGAGGTTCACGCCTGTGGTCGGAGCCCTAAGCAGACCCGCCTGTGTTGCTGCAAAGAAAAAACCACCATCAACCTCCAAACGGTGTACCCGCACCTGACTGCCAAAAGGCCCGACAAACCAAGTATTCCGGATGAGCAAATTGGTAAGGTCCACCTCCACTATTCCAAAATCGCAGGATAAAAAAGCCCGGCTGCCCATTACCAAAATATGATTAATGCGCTTGCTCCCCATAATTCGCGCGGTAAAAATGTCGGGTATATTCACCACCTGCCCTCCCCTAATCACATCCAGGTTTCCATCGGCATAGCCAATCAAAATCAATCCGCGGACTGGATCATAGCCTACGCTACTGATCCCTATACCTGACAGCCCGTCCACTTTATCAAATTTATCTATAGAATTGTCGGAAAGGTTGTAGGAAACGATACCATATTCCGAAATTGCAATAATTGCCTCGGGAGTTTCGGCAAGTGCGATGATACGATTTTTGGGTAAGTGCATCCGCCATTGTCCAATGGGTATGCCGACCGGGGAGGCAACATTTGCAAGAGCCGGGAAAATAGCGGCAAATAGAAAAAACGCCATCCATTGCCGGCTGGAATGCTTCATGGCACTAAACATTGAATTAAAAAAGGCAAAAAGCAACAATGCAAATGTAAGTAATTACAAACAAGGTTTGCAGTTACAGCATCAAATCATACCCTTTAATTGTAACATTAGCAAGGTATTCGGGTCAGCAGCATTGCACTTAAAGGAAAAAAGCCTCGTTGTCCTTTCGGCTTTTGTGCAAGGATTTTATTAGTTTTGCAATCCACTTTAGCTTGAATCTGATAGAGTTGAACCTCAACCTCCCTTAAAGATGAAAAAAATGCCAGTTACCGGATGTTGTCCATTTTTGACCCGCAGGGATAAAGAGCAGCTGCTCAATCAGCGTTCGGCAGTTTTCTGGCTTACAGGCCTTTCAGGAGCCGGAAAAACCACTCTGGCTGTGGAATTGGAAAGGTTTCTACACCAAAAGCAATTCAAAACTCAGGTGTTTGATGCAGACTATATTCGCACGAGCATCAACAAGGATTTGGATTTTACCATGGATGGCCGGATTGAAAATATCAGGCGTATGGCAGCCATTTCGAGGTTGTTTCTAGAGTCGGGCCTTGTAGTCATCAGTTGTTTTATCAGCCCTACACGCCGCATTCGACAAATGGCCAAAACCATAATCGGAGCACAGGATTACTACGAAATCTTTATCAATGCACCCTTTGAAGTATGCGAACAGCGCGACCCCAAGGGTCTTTACCAAAAAGCCCGCAATGGGCAGATATTGAACTTCACAGGAATTGACTCGCCTTATGAGCCACCCGATAACCCCGACCTGGAAATCAATACCGACCGGACATCTTTGCATGATTCAGCAAACAAACTTGCCGAATTCATTTTACCTAAAATAGCTTACCAAGAAAACAAATGACCCTTTCTTACAATTTAAATCATCTCCGTGAGCTGGAAGCCGAATCCATTTTCGTGATCCGGGAGGTGGCAGCCCAGTTTGAAAAGCCAGCTCTCCTGTTTTCGGGCGGCAAGGACTCTATCGTAATGGTACATCTTGCAGTGAAGGCCTTTCAACCTGCCCGCATACCCTTCACATTAGTACACATAGATACAGGGCACAACTTCCATGAGACCATAGAGTACCGCGACGATCTGGTAAATAAGATTGGTGCCCGGCTTGTGGTAGGCTCTGTGCAAGAGTCTATTGACAAAGGCCGGGTAACAGAAGAAACCGGCCCCTATGCGAGTCGCAATTATTTGCAAACCGTAACCCTGCTCGACACCATTGAAGCCCACGGTTTCGATGCCTTGCTGGGTGGTGGCCGCCGCGACGAGGAAAAAGCCCGCGCCAAAGAGCGCTTCTTCTCCCACCGCGATGAGTTTGGCCAATGGGATCCCAAGAACCAGCGCCCCGAACTATGGAATCTGTTCAATAGCCGCAAGAAAATTGGCGAACATTTCAGAGTATTTCCCATCAGCAACTGGACAGAAATGGATGTTTGGCAATATGTGTTCATGGAAAATATCGATATGCCTTCGTTGTATTTTTCCCACTGGAGAGAGTGTGTAAACCGCAAGGGGGTTTTGCTTGCAAAAAGCGAATTCATGCAACTTGTGGAAGGAGAGAAATGGGAAAACATGCACATCCGCTTTCGCACCATTGGAGATATGAGTTGCACGGGGGCTACCCTTTCCTCGGCCTACTCGTTAGAGGAAATCATACAAGAGGTGGCAGCTGCAAGAGTAACTGAGAGGGGTTCACGAGCCGACGACAAGCGCAGCGAAACTGCCATGGAAGACAGGAAAAAGGAGGGCTACTTTTAATAAAAAACACATGGAACAAGGCAAATCAAACGGATATCTCGATATGGAGTTGTTGCGGTTTACCACCGCAGGCAGCGTTGACGATGGGAAAAGTACCCTTATCGGGCGGCTCCTTTATGATAGTAAATCTATTTTCGAAGACCAATATGAGGCGATAAAACAGAGCAGCGAGCGAAGAGGCGAGGCAGATGTAAACCTGGCGTTGCTCACCGATGGCTTGCGAGCCGAACGCGAACAAGGCATCACTATAGATGTGGCTTACAGATATTTTGCCACCCCAAAAAGAAAATTTATTATTGCCGACACACCCGGACATATCCAATACACCCGCAATATGGTTACCGGGGCATCCACAGCCAACCTGGCAATAATATTGGTGGATGCACGCAAAGGTGTGATTGAACAAACCAAACGGCATGCCTTCATTGCCTCCTTGCTGGGAATTCCCCATGTGGTGGTCTGCATCAACAAAATGGACCTTGTGGATTTTGACCAAAAAGTCTTTGAACGCATCAAAAAAGACTTTCAGGGCTTTGCGTCCAAATTAAAGGTGCACGATATGCAATTTCTTCCCATCAGTGCGCTCAAAGGCGATAATGTGGTAGGCAAGTCGGTAAATATGCCCTGGTATGGCGGTCCCACGCTCATGTACCTGCTCGAAACCATCCACATTGGCAGCGACCTTAACCTGGTGGATTGCCGTTTCCCTGTTCAGTGCGTCATAAGGCCTCTAACAGACGAACACCATGATTACAGAGCCTATGGCGGACGCATAGCCGGTGGAATTTTCAAACCAGGAGATCAAGTGATGGTGCTCCCATCGGGTTTTACTTCCCGTATCAGTAGCATCGACACTCCCATGGGACCCGTTCGGAAAGCATTTGCTCCCATGTCAGTTTCCATACGCCTGGAAGACGACCTCGACATTAGCCGGGGCGATATGTTGGTAAGGGTTAATAATGTGCCAACCGTTTCGCAGGATATTGACCTGATGGTCTGCTGGATGACCCCTGCGAAACTTCAGCCAAACGGCAAATATTTCATCCGGCACACCACTCGGGAGGCCCGATGTGTAATAAAAGAAGTACTTTACAAAGTAGATATCAACACCCTGCATCGCATACAGGATGACAAGACCATTGGAATGAATGATATAGCGAGGATATCATTACGCGCCACCAAGCCATTTTTTTTCGACAAATACCAGATCAACAGAAATACAGGGAGTGTAATTCTTATTGATGAGGGCACCAATGAAACAGTCGGTGCCGGAATGATTATATGAGTCATACCAATGGTCGCAGACTAAAACACCCTTCTCCTAAGCTCTTCGCGATCGCTTTGTCTTTGTTGATATTGCGAACAATCTATTTCAACCCTTAATGGGAGTAGAGGTCGTTCGAATGCATCCTGATTGAGATTCAGGGAGGTATTGGCAAGTGCCCTTTGCATGAAAAGCCCCCAAATTGGAAGGGCCATATTGGCTCCTTGCCCTAGGGCAATACTGCGGAAACGGATACCCCTGTGTTCGGCACCTACCCACACCCCGGCTGCCAAATTCGGTTTCAGACCAATAAACCATCCATCAGAATGGTTCTGTGTGGTGCCTGTTTTGCCGGCTATCGGACCTTCCAGCCCGTACCTGAACCTAAGACGCATACCCGTACCGCTTTCTACCACGCCGCGCATGAGTTGCAGCATCAGATAGGCGGTCTCTTCGCTCATTGCCTCTTCCTGCCTGGGGCGAAACACCTCTATCAGATTTCCGTTTTTATCTTCAATATGACTGATAAACATTGGCTCAATAAACACTCCCTTATTGGCATAAGTGGCAAAAGCTCCTACCATCTCCTTCACAGACAGGTCGGGGGTACCCAGGGCCAGAGCCGGAACAGGGTCAATAGGGCTGGTAATACCCATGCGCCGAACCAGATTTACCACTGCAAGCGGGCTATACCTTTTCATGAGAAAGGCAGAGACATAGTTTACCGAATTCGCAAGTGCCCATTTGAGGCTCACCATTTCGCCCTCCCGTTCATCAGAAGCATTGCGCGCTGTCCAAGGACCCTGTGGTGTATCGAAAGTAACAGGAGTATTGGGAACCTCGGTGCACGGGCTGAACTCGCCCTCCTGCATGGCCAGGGTGTAAAGAAAAGGCTTGAAGGTTGATCCTACCTGCCTGCGGCTGGCCGTAACATGATCGAATTTGAAATGACGAAAATCTATTCCACCCACATAGGCTTTCACATGACCGGTTTGAGGCTCCATGGCCATGAATCCTACATTCAAAAAATGCTTGTGATACCAAATTGAGTCAAGAGGGGACATGATGGTGTCAATGGGGCCAGCCCATGAAAACACCTCCATACGAACGGGCTCGCGGAATGATGCCCGGATTTCCTCCTCAGGTATTCCCTGGCGGCGCATATTGTTGAAACGATCGCTGCGCTGAATGCTGCTTTCAATTGCTGCATCAATCTGACTCTGTGACAGGTCGCGGCCAAAAGGTGCATTTCGGAACCCCCGCCAATGCCTGAAAAACTCGGGCTGTAATGTCCTCCCCATGTGTTCTGCTACCGCTTCCTCGGCATAGCGCTGCAGACGCGAATCAATTGTAGTAAAAATCCGCAACCCATCCGTATAAATATTATATCTGCTCCCATCCGGCCTGGTGCGCGTGCGACTCCATTCCTTCAACTCCCGGCGCAAAAACTCCCTGAAATAAGTTGCTAGACCAACATTATGGTCCATTACCCTGAATTGCGACATATCCAGAGGCAGTGCCTGAATGGAGTCGTGCTCCTGACGGCTTAAAAAGCCATTTCGGTACATCTGACGCAATACCACCTGGCGACGGGCTAACGCCCGCTCGGGATTACGCACCGGATGAAAACGCGAAGGAGCCTTAAGCAGTCCCACAAGCATGGCTGCTTGCTCAATCTTCAAGGAGTCGGGTATAACATTGAAATACACTTGTGATGCAAGCCTGATACCAAAGGCATGGCTACCAAAATCCACAGTGTTGAGATACATAGTCAATATCTCATTCTTTGTGTAGTTTCTCTCAAGTCTGACTGCAGTAACCCATTCCTTGAATTTAAACAGCACGAGTCTGAAAAATGAGGGGTTGGTTTCTCTGGGAAACAAATTTTTGGCTAATTGCTGGGTAATAGTGCTGCCGCCTCCGGCACTCCGCTGCCCCAAAAGTAAATTTCTGAACAAGACCCTGAAAAGGCTCCTGGAGTCAATGCCGGAGTGATAATGAAAGCGAATGTCCTCCGTGGCAATAAGAGCATTGATCATGTTGGGCGAAATCTCGTCAAACTGTACATTGGACCTGTTTTGAATGAAAAAAGTTCCCAGCAGTACACCGTCGGACGAGTAAATCTCGCTAGCCAGGTTGCTCCGAGGATTTTCAAGCTCCTCAAAACTAGGCATGGGTCCCCATAATCCAATCCGGACGGTGAAGATCATCAGCAAAAGCAACGCAACAGGCACAAGAAAGATCAGCCACAGATAAGTCGCAAATTTTTCGGCTCCCTTATATCTATTGGGATTCAGCCTTGAAAAGAGGTGCTTCATGGGTTATTAAGGTTTTACTTTTTGCTAATCCGCAATCCCACATCCGAAACTCCCCGGAGATCCTCTAGGCGCATGGCCTGCTCCATTGTAAAGGTATAGACTCCGGCTTGCGGAAACCAAACATCGGTTCTGAACAAAAACCGATTTGCCCTGATGCGGCCAATTCCACTTCCCGTCCACCTCCCAGTAGGATCGGCAAGAATCATCTCCAGCGTGTCGCGCATTGCAGTGCCATCGGGTAGGCGAATATCAAGAAACATAAAAAAATTACTGAAAGGGTAGTCGGGAGTATTCCGAATATTGACATACATATTGTGCAAAGAAACCGTGTCGGAAATGAGGGCTTCAAGTACCAATGGAGCACGATAATGCCACACTGCGCCTGGCAAATTGATGTTTTGCTCAAAAACCACATGCCGATCGCACGAACCCATCAACAATGCGACCCCCAACAAAGCAAACCATATGAAGTGCCTGAGCAATGGCCTCTGCTCTGACGATGACATGGCTTGTGGATGCTTATTGCTCACCATTCTTGTTATAGTTAGGTTTTTTTTTCTTTTTCTTTTTCTTGCCAGTTTTCTGGCTATCGAACCGGGTAAGGCTATCAAGGGGGAGGCTTTCGTCCGATTGCCCGTTCCATTCGGGAGTATCCGGTACAAAATCCGAATTTTCTGTTGTAGGCACCAAATCATCCGGGAATAGGTTCTTACGATTCATCTCCTGAATTTCTTTTACCCTATCGGCAGGCACCGAAACAAATTGCGCGCCGTTGTCAGCATAGGAATATACCAATGCTCCTCTCAGAATCTCTGCTTTCTGCAAAATGGCTTTCCCCTTTTTGGTAAACAACACTTGTGCATTTTCAGGCAGGGTTTTTGCATAATCCAGATAGCAATCATTTTCGAAATTGATGCAGCATTTCAGTTTGCTACATTGCCCTGCCAGTTTCTGGGGGTTGAGCGACAACTGCTGGTTGCGAGCGGCATTGGTAGAAACTGTGCGAAACCCAGTAAGCCAGGTGGAGCAGCAGAGTTCCCTGCCGCAGGTTCCAATACCACCTACCTTACTGGCTTCTTGCCGCATACCTATCTGTCGCATCTCCACCCTCACCGCAAAAGCCTCAGCAAACACTCTTATCAGCTCACGAAAATCCACACGGTCATCGGCAGTATAATAGAAAATAGCTTTGATACGATCGCCCTGATACTCCACATCACTAATCTTCATTTCGAGTTTGAGCTTGGAGGCAAAGCCCCTCGATTTGATCATAGTATCCTGCTCCAATTGCACGGCCGCAACCCACTTTTCAATATCCGCTAATCTGGCCTTGCGATAGGCCTTTTTCAATTCCGTCTCTGCCAGATTAACCTTCTTGGCCTTTGCCTGTAGCCGTGCCGCAGGCCCCACGAGCGATACAATGCCAATATCGTGCCCGGGAGAAGCCTCTACAGCAATGATGTCACCTTCCAGAAAATCAAGCCCCGGAGGAGTCTGATAAAAATCTTTACGCCCATTTTTAAACCGAACCTCAATGACATCAAAACCTCGAAACATGTAATTGGCCGGAATTTCTGACAGCCAATTTCTCGAATCGAGCTTATTGAACCCGTGCGAAAATTCGCGTCCCTGACGGGTATTGGACTGTGCTTCACATTTGCAGCCCCGCGAAAAGAAAATATTATTGTCGGGAGTATCCAAAATACATCAATTTGATAAACGCAAAGTTACAAAAAACTAAACAGTGCTCCTCAAAAGCCGTGCCAGTTCAAAGGATAAATCGGCAAACAAAATCTTTGGGTTGGCGTTGCGCTCTACATGATAAACAGCATGCTCCAAGGCACGCACCAGGTCAAGGGTGTTACGGTGGTTCACAAATTTGGAAAACTTCATCAAGAAGTCATTGTGAGTTGCTGTGGCGCGCACCATAGCGTTTGCCCGGTAGTTGGTCAAAAGGCACTGCCTGAAAATGCTCAGTCCGTTTCTCAAAAAGGCTTTTTGACGCTCCCTGCCCCATTTGGCAAACTGATCCACCCAAGAAAAAATTTCTCCCGGATTCTTTTTAAAACAAATACGCATCCATATCCTGAACGATTCCAAATCTTCCTCTACCTCTGCCATGTTCTCAGTAATATGCAAAGCATAGGTAAAATTGCCCTCGGCCATGAAGGAAATCTGATGAGCTTTCTGTGGCTCTAATCCGTAATGTTCCACAAGATGGTCCGAGATGACGCTGTCGGGGAGCAAAGGAAATTTTATCTGTTGCAGGCGCGACAATAAAGTTTTAACTATGGAATTCTTATCCTGAGTATGCATAAGAAAAACAGTACCTTCAGGCGGTTCTTCGATATACTTGAGCAACCGCGTGGCTCCTTTGCTGTCGAACCTTTCAACCATCCACACAACCACAATCTTGTACCTGCCATCCAGCGGCTTGAAACTGATATCACGGATAATATCATCGCAATCCTTCTTATAAATCATGGTTTGCTGATTTTCAACACCCAACTTACGCTGCCATTCGCTGTAATCGAAATACGGTGTTTCCTGAAGCATCTCTCGCCACAAACCATAGAACCCCTTGCTGCCGCTCTTCTTCTCGTCGCTGCCATCACCTTCCGAATCCTTTACATTAAAAGTAGGGAAGTAGAAATGCAGGTCTGGATGCTCAAAACGAAGAACCTTACGGCAAGAGGCACACACTCCGCAAGAATCAGTAGGAGAACGATTTTCACACAAAATGTATAGCGCATAAGCAAGCAGCATTGCCAACTTTCCTGTTCCTTCCGGGCCTTCAAACAGTTGGGCATGACTTACTCTGCCGGCCAAAACATTGTCGGTAAGCTTCTTTTTGATTTCCGAATGACCCAAAACTGATGAAAAAAGCATTCTTAAAGAAAATAATCATTGTAATTAATAAACCAAACAATACCACCTCAAAGATTGAGAAACAAATCGCAGACAAACTTATGCAAACAAAGCATTGGCAATGGAAACAAGAACCGGGAACCGGCAGGACTGAAAGCCACCCCATTAAGGCAATCTCCTGCTCATTGTGGCACGAAATTTGCTTGTTGCAGCTGCTTGAATGCGAAGCGACCCTAATTGCAAAATTACAGTTCAAACCTAATGTATTTTTAGAAATTATCAACGATATTGAAAAAAGTCAATTTTAAATGCGTCATTTTTTCAATTCTGCTGTATAAATTATTTAAACTATTAGTATCTTTGCACCCTTTTTTAGTATAAACCAAAGTATTTTTCAAATGATAAGAACCAGAAATATTTCTCTGTTTTTTATTGCCCTTTCGCTCTTGGTTTTCTCGGTTTTTTTGGTAAAAAATCCGGCGATTTTCGAGAAACTTGCGGGTTTCCATGTTCGCAGCGAGGCATCCAACGATCTGCCTCAAATACTGGAACGCGGTGTCCTTAGGGCAACCACAAACTTCAGCTCTACCAACTATTTCTTGTATCGTGGCGAACCCATGGGGTTTCATTTTGAGTTGCTGCAGCGGTTTGCTGAGCACCTTGGAGTAGAATTGGAGATTTTCGCAACCGGAGACCTCGACCAGAGCATCAACTGCCTCGTTGCCGAAAATGAGTGCGACATTCTTGCTGTTGATTTCGCTAATACCCAAGCCGCTCGGGCTAAGTTTAATCTCTCGATACCCCACAACCAGGCAAGGCAGGTGCTGGTGCAAAGAAGACCAAGTAATCCGTCAAGAGACCGACATGGTCAGTACGGCTTTGTAACCAATCAATTAGACCTTGCAGGAAAAACAGTGCATGTGCAACGAAACACAGCATTTACCGACCGGCTGCTTAACCTGATGGAGGAATCAGGTATTTCTTTTACCATTGTAGAAATGGATACAGAGGTGGAACAACTCATTGAAATGGTATCGAACGGAGAAATAGACTACACGATAAGTTTTGAGAACATTGCCAGAATCAATCGGAACTATTTTTCCAATCTTGACATCAGCACAGCTCTGGGCTTGCCGCAAAATCTTTCGTGGGCAGTGCGAAGAGATGCGCCACAATTGCTTGCCGCCCTAAACTTATGGCTTGAGCAATTTATGCAAACACGGGAGTATGCAGCCCTGTTCAATAGGTATTTCAACAATTCCAGAAGTATCTTCATCGCAAAAAGTCCGTTCAGCTCACTGGGAGGAGGCAAGATTTCGGTCTTTGACCATTATTTCCAGCGGTATGCAGAAGCCATAGGTTGGGATTGGAGATTAATTGCATCGCTTGCCTACCAGGAATCTCGTTTCGACCCTACGGCGGTTTCCTGGGCCGGAGCCTTCGGGATCATGCAATTTATGCCCGCAACTGCCGCTATTTTTGATGTGGATTCTGCTTCGAGCGTTTCCAAACATGTCTCGGCAGGCGTTAGGTACCTGCGCTGGATCGACAACCAATTGAAATCTTATGTATCTGACGACGAAGAAAGACTGAAATTTGTGCTAGCTTCTTACAATGTAGGCCTTGGACATGTTCTGGATGCTATTCGCCTGGCAGAAAGGCACGGTCGAAACCCGGAAGTATGGGAGGATAATGTGGCATATTTTGTACTCAACAAGTCAAACCCCAAATATTACCAGGACGAAGTGGTTCGCTTTGGCTTTGCCCGGGGAATTGAACCTTACCGCTTTGTGATTGAAATACTCGACAGATATACGCATTTCAAAAACAACACAAAAAAATAAAGAAGCCTAAAAAGGTCTTAGTGGGCCTCAAGCCAGTTGGTGCCAAAACTCACCTCAACTTCTACAGGCACTTTCAACAGAAGGGCATCTCCCATCTTTTCCTTTACCAGTTGCTGCATCAGTTCGCGCTCGTGATGGGGCACTTCGAAAACCAATTCGTCGTGCACCTGCATAAGCATTTTCGATTCCAGATTGCGCTCTTCCATTTCGTTATGAATAGAAATCATGGCAAGTTTTATCAGATCGGCGGCCGATCCCTGCACCGGAGCGTTGATAGCGTTGCGTTCTGCATAGCCCCTCAGCATTGCATTGGCACTGTTTATGTCGGATATATATCTTCGGCGTCCCATCATGGTGAGCACATACTCGTGCTGACGGGCAAAGGCAATGGTTTTTTCCATATATGTCTTTATGCCCGGATATTTCTCGAAGTACTGATTGATGATATGTGCAGCTTCCTGACGGGAAATCCCCAATCGCTCCGATAAACCGAACGGTGAAATGCCATAAATGATACCAAAATTTACCGTCTTGGCGTTGCGACGCATATCGCGCGTAACTTCTTCATGTGAAACCTCGTAGATGCAGGCTGCCGTTGCAGTATGAATGTCCAGACCCTGGTGAAAGGCATCAATCATAGCCGCGTCATTGCTCAACGAGGCTATGATGCGCAGTTCAATCTGGCTGTAATCGGCCGAAAGCAGCAGGTAATTGCCTTTGGCCGGCACAAAAGCCTTGCGAATATGCCTCCCTTCTTCGGTGCGGATAGGAATGTTTTGCAGGTTGGGGTTGTTGGACGAAAGCCTTCCGGTAGCCGCAACAGCCTGATTATATGTAGTGTGTATGCGTCCCGTGGTGCTGTTGATCAGTTTGGGAAGCGCATCAACATAGGTTGATTTCAGTTTGGTGTAAGACCTGAAATCGAGAATTTTCTGAACAACAGGATGCTTGTGCACTAATTTTACCAATATTTCCTCGCCGGTGCTGTATTGCTTGGTTCGGGTTTTCTTCGCACTTTCCGACAACTTGAGCTTACCAAACAACACTTCGCCTAATTGCTTGGGAGAACCAATGTTGAACCGTACGCCGGCAAGCTCGTATATTTCCCGTTCCAGGGAATTTATCAGCACCTCAAGTTCGGCAGAATAACTATTCAAGGCTTCCACATCAATACAAACACCGTGTCGTTCCATAGCAACCAAAACGGGAATCAGAGGCGACTCCACCTGATACAGCAGTTGCAGCAGATTGTTCTTTTCAAGCATGGGTTCAAACACCCTGCGCAGCTGCATGGTGATATCCGCATCTTCGCATGCATAAGGTGCAACCTTTTCAATTGGCACATCGCGCATATTCAGTTGGTTTTTTCCCTTGCTACCAATGAGAGCTTCAATACTTACTGTTTTATAATTCAGATAGGACTGTGCCAGGATATCCATATTGTGCCTCATATCGGGCTGAAGCAGGTAATGAGCCAGCATTGTATCGAACAACCTGCCCTTCACTTTTACATTGTAATTTTGCAGTACTGCAATATCGTACTTCAGATTCTGCCCGGTTTTTTCAATTTCGGTGTCTTCAAACACCTGGCGAATCAAGTCAGCCAGTTTTATTACAAGATCCTGATCGGTAGGAAAGGGCAAATACCAGGCCGTGCCAGGCTCAATGCAGAAGGCAATGCCTACCAGCTGTGCCTGCGTATGCTCCAAACCTGTAGTTTCGGTATCAAAACAAAAGTGACCGGCTGCTTTTATTGATTTGATCAGGGCAAGCAGCTCTGCTTCGTTACTGCATATTCTGTAGCCCGGGTACAGCATCAGTGCCTGCAGCCTCAAAGCATCACTGGTTTCTGCGACCGAACCTTCTGTGTACTCCTCACCACTTGCAAACATATCCAACTGGGTACTTTTGAGCAGAGGCAGTTCGGATTTGGGCTTGGGTTGCTGCGCTTGGCCCTTGAATACCCGGCGGGACAATGTCCTGAATTCCAGCTCATCAAAAATCTTTGACAATGTGGCTTCATCCGGATCTCTAAGGAACATGTCGTCGGGAGTTACCGATAACTGCATGTCGGTAATGATTCTGGCAATTTGTTTGGACAAGCGGGCTTGTTCGCCATACTGCCGAATACTTTCCTGTGCCCTTTTATCGCCAACAAGGTGCACATTGTCGAGCAGGTTTTCAATAGAGCCAAATTCCCGGATAAGATTCTTTGCTTTCTTCTCACCAATCCCCGGAATCCCGGGTATATTGTCTGAGGCATCGCCCCAGAGTCCCAGCAAATCCACTACCTGCTCAGGCCTTTCTATGGAAAACTTGCGACACACCTCCTCCGGTCCGAGTATTTCAATATCATTGCCCATGCGGGAGGGCTTGTACAAATAGATATTTTCTGAAACCAACTGCCCGAAATCCTTATCCTGAGTAACCATAAACACGGTGAAACCCGCCTTTTCGGCCTCTTTGGCAAGAGTGCCTATGATATCATCGGCCTCGTAACCGTCCTGAGCCAAAACAGGGATGTTGAATCCTTCAAGAATCTTGCGTATCCAGGGCAAAGCGCTGATAATATCTTCCGGAACCTCCAACCTGTGGGCTTTGTAGTCGGCAAACACATCGTGCCTCACGGTGGGAGCTTTGGTATCAAAAGCAACTCCAATATGGGTAGGCTTTTCTTTGGAGAGCAAATCGAGCAAGGTGTTCACAAAGCCAAAAATGGCAGAGGTGTTTTGCCCTTTTGAGGATATACGGGGGTTTTTGCTAAAGGCGTAGTAAGCCCTGTAAATAAGGGCCATGGCATCGAGCAAAAACAGTTTTTTGTTGCGTGTTTGCATTTCATAAGCATTTGCGCAAATATACAGAACATTCTACAGGTATCCCTAAAACACCAATGCCCGGAAACCCGGGCATTGGTGCCAAACCAAAACAAAATGAAAAGGAAACTGAAATATTAGGTCAAATTCATCTACTGGTTTATTACAAATTTTGTGCCATAATTACACCCAAGCAATCAGATTTTAAAAAAACCAACGATATGCAAGGGTAATGTTTCTTCCGGGCATCAGCAGGTTGCGGTTTTCTATACGCGAGAGATGGTCCAGAAATCTTTCGTTCAACAGGTTTTCTCCTCTGAGAATGATCACATGCCTACCGGCAGCGTTGAGCCTGTATCCGGCTTGCAAACCGATCAGGGTATATCCCCTTGTGGATAATTCTTCAGGGGCCACCTTGTTTTGTGTTGCAACAGACCGCAAGGTGCCTCCAATCCAGCCCCAGCCAAAGTCGTATTCTACATTGAATCTTGCGCGAAACGGTGGGATAAATGGAAGGTTATCGCCTCCATTGTCTAAGCGCCGGCCGTCAACATAGTCAAAATTCATGCCCAGATTCAACCCTTCCAGAGGGGTCCAGGATACAGAAGCTTCACCACCCAAAAGTCGGGCTTCTCCTTCTGTGTATTGGAATATGGGAAATCCTGATGCAACATCGGTCATTCCGGTAGGGCTAAAAACGATAAAGTTGCGAAAATGGTTTACGAAAGCTGCCAGTTCCAGTTCGATGGTTCCCCTTTGGAATCGCATAAAAAGATCGCCACCATTGCCTATTTCATCTTTGAGCTGGGAATTGCCTATCTCAAAGGTGCCTGCGCCAAGGTGCGGGCCATCGGCAAACAATTCGGTAATAGTGGGGTTGCGGTGCGAACGGGCAAACTGGGCTCCTATCTCCAGACCTACTACTGGTCGGTAGTTCAAACCAAACGAACCACTGTAGTTTAATGCGGTACGCGACTTGTCAATGGTAGTAAAAATATCGTTGGCAATAGCCGAAACATATTGCAAATCGAACCTGATGCCTGCCTGAATACGAAGAACATGGCTCAGGGGGATTTCCTGAAATGTAAAGGCACCAACAGTAAACCTTCTTTCACCCGGGGTAAAAGCTTCAATTCCTCCAACTTCCTTCTGATGCGCATTGATGTTTAATCCCACGGCACCACGGTCGAAAATCCCAGATGGCCTGTGTTGCAATATTGCAGTGGTGCTCATAGACAATTTGCCGAAGTACAAGGGGGTTTTTGTTTCTGAGACCCCATCTTCAATCTCTGTTTCTACCTCATCCTGATGCATGTGTGCTGCGTTGAAACGGATAGTTCCCCTGTCGAATAAGCCCGTTTGTCTGAAGTTCCAGCGACCTTGCAATGATTGTCGTTGCAAAACAATGTTTTTTTCCTTTCCGGGGTGGTCATTCCCAACGGGTAATCCAAAATCCTGAGAAGTATGCGAAAGGCTAAAACCACCAAAACCGTTTTGGCCTTGAAATCCAAATCCCAAAGCTCCATCGAACTGGCTGAGACCTGTACCCAGAAGGTCACCGTCCGGGGTACTTATGTCGCCAGCATTGCGCAAGGAAATACGGGCAGTAGTTGCCCAATTGTCGTTGCCATATGTAAATCTACCGAAACCTGCACCCATAGAGTTTACTGATGCACCCTGCAGCGAAAACACACCTGACGGGCCAGGCTGGATTTCATCCGGGATGTCGGTGGTAATCAGGTTCACTACCCCGCCCAATGCACTTGAGCCGTAGAGTAAACTGGCCGGACCTCTGACCACCTCAATACGGCTTGCAGCAAGTGGGTCGAGGGTGATGGAGTGGTCGGCTGATGTGGCTGAGATATCGCCCATGCGTTCGCCATTTTGCAGTACTACGATCCGATCACCATCCATGCCTCGGATTACCGGACGGGATGGAGCAGAACCCAGGCTGCGCATGGCCAAACCCGGCTCCCCATCGAGCATTTCGCCAAACGAAGGTTCAGACCTGCGCTGGAGCCTCTCGCCCAAAAACACCTTATCGGGCTGATACCTGAAACCCCTGGCTGTGGGCGTGGCCGTAAGTACTACTTCCTGCAATCCTATTGTAGAAGGATTTACTGTAATATCCACAACGATAGTGCGCCGTGCCTCGGCAACAACACTCTTGCGAAAAGTCTCGTAACCCATTCCCTTTACAACAAGAACCCATTCCCCGGGGGGCAGGTTGGTAAGCTTATAGTGCCCTGTGGCATCGGTAATAGCTCCGATGTTGGTGCCTTCTACCAGGATGTTGATAAACGGAATATGTTCACCGGTTTCGGCATCAAGCACATGGCCAAAAATATTGGCATCTGTGGCCGGACGAAGCTGATCGGCCTCTACAATGTGTGCAATGGATGCCAGTGGAATAAAAATCCAAAAAAATATCAATATGAAAATTCGATTCATGAAAGTAAAATTTAAATCAATTTGGAAACTCATGGATGCAAACGGATATAGAAAATATATCCTGATCCAAGTAAAAATTAAAATGCTGTAGAAGAAATTGAAATCAGAGGGTTACGGGGGGTGCCCGCAGCAGGTTTGCTGAAAAATCCGGAGCAGTGGCAAATCGCGAAACATATCTGTCGGTAACTTTTTCGCCGACAATCAACAATGCTGCTGCAACAACAAATGCAATATGCAAAAGGGTAAGAGCGTTGGAGATCATCCCCAGAAAAATAAAATCCTGGCTGGAGTGCTGATGGTTCTGAAATGGAGCATTGGTATTGCACGACCTTTCGAATGGGTGTGCATGCTCAATCACTATGCCATTATCAAGTTTATGTAAGTGCCAGTTGGCCGCCTGATTATAAAACAGACCCATAACCAATGGCAGAGCCAAGAGGCATAGGATTCTGTACAATTGTTGTTTGGCCATTATTTAGATTCTGTCTGGATTGTGCAAAAATAACAATTATTAAACCAAATGGTTCGCCTTGGTCTTCATTTAACATATTTTAATTTTTGGAAAGATCAGTGAAAGGATATATGAATGCTTCATGGCACGGGCAGGTCAATGCGATTTTTCTGCTACATTTGTGACAATTAACCCACAATATTATTTCAGAATGATGAAACAAATCCATTTTGCCATAAAGAAAAAACACTGTGCATTTTTGACTGTAATGCTAACGATACTTGTGCTGCTCATTCCCATCAGGGGATTTTCCTGTACCAGCTACCTGGTAACTCCTGGAGCCTCTGTTGATGGCTCAGCCATGATTAGCTATGCTGCCGACTCACACATCCGCTTTGGGGAGCTGTATTTCTGGCCTGGCGGCAGACAGGAACCCGGGGCGTATTTTCAGGCTTTTTACAGGGGCAGCCACAAGCCTTTGGCCAAAGTGCCACATCCGGAGCATACATTCCGGGTAGTGGGATATATGAACGAGCGTCAGGTTGTCATTGGGGAAAGCACATTCGGGGGCAGGCCCGAGCTATTCGACACCACCGGAATGATGGACTACTCCTCTATGATGTTTATTGCACTACAATGGGCACCTACGGCACGAGATGCCATTAAAGTATTTTCAGATCTGGTGGAGCAATACGGCTATTATAGCTACGGACAATCGTTCTCTTTTGCCGATCCCAACGAGGTATGGATTTTGGAGATGATAGGGAAAGGCACCGAAATGCAGCTCGACAGGCGAACCCGAACCTATCGCAACACCAGAAAAGGGGCAGTGTGGGTTGCCATCCGTATTCCCGACGGTTACATTTCAGCCCACGCCAACCACGCCAGAATCACTACATTCCCCATTGCCAATGGCCGCACAACGATAACCAACCAACAATGGGACAAGCTGCACCAGCCGGAGGTGTCGGTAATCTATTCGCACGATGTAATAAGTTTCGCCCGGAAGATGGGGTACTTCGAGGGTGCCGACCATGAGTTCAGTTTTTCCGATGTGTATGCTCCCATCACATTCACTGCAGCGCGCTTTTGCGAGGCGAGAGTATGGAGCATGTTCCGCAAGGTAAATGATCAAATGGAGCAGTACGAATCCTATGCAATGGGGTTAGACCTTACCAATCGCATGCCGCTCTACATAAAGCCCAACCGCAAGTTATCGGTACAGGACCTCATCTCCTTCAAACGCGATTATCTGCAGGGTACCCCATACGACATGACCTTAGATATAGGTGGAGGGCCTTTCAGCAAACCATATCGCTGGAGACCCCTAACCTGGGAGATAGACGGAAAGCAATATTTTCACGAACGCACCACCGCCACCCAGCAAACCGGTTTTTCGTGGATATCACAGTCGCGCAGAAATATGCCCGATGCCATTGGAGGAATCTTGTGGTTTGGAGTGGATGATACCAACCTAACGGTTTATGTGCCCATGTATGCCGGAATGCAAAGGGTACCTCAGTCTTTTGCAGTTGGCAATGGCAATATTCTCGAATACTCCGATGATGCTGCTTTCTGGGTTTTCAACAAAGTGTCACACATGGCTTATCTGAGGTATAGCCTCAAGATCGAAGACATTCGAAAAGTGCAAAACGAACTGGAAAGCAAATTCCAAATCTATACTCAGGCAGTGGATAGAGCTGCAATGGAACTATACAAGGAAAATCCTCAGATAGCAATGGAATTTGTTACAGATTTTTCCGTTAAAATGGGCGATTACACTGTAGAGAGATGGAAAGACCTTTTCCGCTTCCTGATGGTGAAATATCTCGACGGAAACATCAAAAAGGAAGAAAACGGAGTGTTTGTACGAAATCAATGGGGAAAATATCCTATCGTAATCCACCCCCGTTATCCAGATTGGTGGTATCGCCTGATTATTGAAACCCATGGCGACAGGTTTTTGGTGCCGGGACAATAGGCACTTCAAGCAAACGATCGGATGTTCCCTGTTTATTTCGAAGGCATATTGGCAATAAAAAAGAGACTGTCGTCTGAAATTCCTTTCAAGGACAGTCCCTCGGTTCGATGTTGCGCGCCTGGAGAGTTAAGGATCTATCTTATTGTAATGCAAATTTGATTCCACTCTAAAGCAGCAAAGATCGATGATCAGGTTTACCTGCGGTTACCACCGTAGCTTCCACCACGGCTTTGTCCACCGCCGAAACCACCTCTACGCTCACCACGATCTTTCCTTTCCTCCGATTTGTTAACCACAATAGTGCGGCCTTTGAAATCGGTTCCATTCAGGCTGTCAATAGCTTGTTGAGCCTCTTCATCATCAGGCATTTCAACAAAGCCAAAGCCTTTGCTGCGTCCGGTAAGCTTGTCAGTAATGATTTTTGCGGAGCTAACTTCGCCAAACTCCTCAAACAAATCCTTCAACTCCGTTTCTTCCAAACGAAAGGGAAGGCTTCCTACAAAAATGTTCATTGTTAAGTAAAATTAAAAAATAAATACGGGTGTAAAAGTAATGTTTATTTTTAAATATTTGCTTCTGAATCATGAAGCTAAAAAAAAATGTTTTTGGTGAATTTCTCTTACGCATTCCCCAAAAATCAAAAAAAAATCTTGCCACTGATGTATCCGAAGCGGCAATTAGATTAAAAATTTTAATAAAAATCCGTCGAATAGCATTTCACAGACGCTTCGGGGGGCACAAAACTCCGTATTGAAAGTCCGTTTGAATTTTGTTTTTTTGCTAATCGGCCAACGCCCAGGTTGCCCCTTCTTTGCCGTCTTTCACCTCAATCCCCATTCGGGTAAGTCGGTTCCGAATCTTATCTGATGCAGCCCAATCTTTATTATCCCTTGCACTTTGTCTGAACTCCAGAATCAGCTCAATGAGACCATTTACTACTTCTTGCAACTTTTCGTTGTTGCCGGCCTGTAATGGAACCAGCCCCAAAATGCTATCGAAAAACACGATGAATGTCTCTTGCAGGGCATCGCGATCGGCAGCGGTAAGCATCTCTTTGCCATCGCATGCAGCATTGATGAGCCTGGCGGCATCAAACAATGCAGCAATCACTAAGGGACTGTTCAGATCGTCGTTCAATGCCTCGTAGCATCTCTGTCTGATCTGGCCCACATCAAAGGATGAATTTGCTGCAGGTGGTATCCTTTGGATATTGCGAAATGCTTCCAACAAGCGTTTATGTCCTTTCTCGGCAGCCTGCAGGGCCTCATTGCTAAAGTCGAGGGTGCTGCGGTAATGTGCCTGAAGGATAAAAAACCGAAGGATTGCAGGATGGTAGGCCTGCTGGAGTTCCGGATGCTGCCCTGAGAAAAACTCCCAAAGGGTAATGAAATTGCCCAGAGACTTGCCCATTTTCTGCCCGTTGATGGTGATCATGTTGTTGTGCAACCAGTACCTCACCGCCTCCTTTCCGCTTGAAGCCCTGTTTTGCGCTATTTCGCATTCATGGTGCGGAAACAGCAAATCCATGCCGCCACCATGAATATCAAATACTTCGCCGAGATATTTCGAGCTCATAGCAGAGCATTCGATGTGCCAGCCGGGAAATCCGTCACCCCAGGGGGAAGGCCATCGCATGATGTGTGAGGGTTCTGCTTTTTTCCACAAGGCAAAATCCTCCGGGTTTTGTTTTTGTTCCTGTCCATCTAAGCTGCGGTAGCCCTCCATCAATTGATCCAGTATCCGGCCGCTCAGTTTGCCATAGTGATGCTCACGGTTATATTTGTGCACATCAAAATACACCGAACCATTTACCTCATAAGCAAAGCCATTCTCTAAGATTGCCTTTATCATTTCAATCTGCTCGGTAATATGTCCCGAAGCCCTTGGTTCTATGCTCGGCCTTAGCACATTCAACTTGTCCATATCGGCATGGTAGCGGTCAGTAAAATATTGAACAACCTCCATGGGTTCGAGACGCTCCAATCGGGCTTTTTTGCTTATTTTGTCCTCACCGCTGTCGCTATCGTTTTCCAGATGCCCCACATCGGTAATGTTTCTTACATAGCGCACCTTATAACCCAAATGCTTCAGATAGCGAAAAACCACATCGAAGGTTATGGCAGGTCGTCCGTGTCCCAGGTGGGCATCGCCATACACGGTAGGCCCGCATACATACATACCAACGAAGGGCGCATTGAGCGGAACGAACGGCTCCTTCCTCCTGGTGAGCGAATTATAAAATACTATGGGGTGGTCCATATCATGTGGTAAGAAACTGCGAAGGTAATCAAAAGTTAAATTCCAACTTCCCCCCTACCGGGCCCGCCCTTCTAGCACCCTGAGGGTTTCAGCATAACCAATATCAAATATTTCGCGGGCCTTGGATATGGATAGCAGTCCGTAGCGTTCCAAGCCTGCTGGCTCAATATAAAGGTCGCACAACCTCTCTTTGGATGTGGCCTGGTTGCGTATAAAAATATGAAAACTTCTTTCGGCCACCTCCCTTATGCTGTTTATTTGCTTTAACTCCCCAATGGGATTCACATTTATGCCAATAAGGGTTTCACAAATGCCATGAAGCTCCTCTACCGGAAAATTGTTGATCAGTCCCCCGTCGAGGTAATACTGATCGCGGATGCAAACTGGTGGAAACACTACCGGGATAGATGATGAGGCTACAATGGCTGGGATCAGTTCTCCGGCGTCGAAACGGGTAAACTCTGCTGTATTAATATTTACAGCATAAATTCGAAGAGAAATTTTGAGTTCTTCAAAACTCTTTGCCGTAAGGGTTTGGTTCAATGTCTTAACAAAGCCCGCCATTTTCAGCAATCCGTTTTTGGGCACCATGGGTTCAAGAAAGCCCAGCAATTTCTTGCTGGTGAGGGCTTTCAAGGCAAGGTCGGCATCTTTGCCGTCAGCATAAAAAGCCCCTACAATGCTTCCCGCACTCACCCCGACGATAATATCGGGTTCGATATTGTTTTCATGCAAGGCTTTCAACGCCCCCAAGTGTGCAAAACCCCGGGTACCTCCCCCGCTGAGCACCAAACCTGTATTATACTTTTTCTGAAGTATCTCTCCCATACATAATTAATTGTGTTTCACAATGCGCCCAACCTGTCAGATAATACACTCCAGTGAAAAAACCTAAGATTGGCACAATCCCACTCAGGGCACACTCACTGCCGGGCATCTTTGCTAATATCCATAAGGCAAATGCTAACCGTGGTGGCAGCTCAACAAGGATTCTCAAACTGGGGTTCAAAGCAAATATGCAAAAGGTCAAGAACCCTATTTGCAAAAATAGCTTTCAAAATGAATTACACGGCATAGAGATTGTCAATGTAAGAACCTTGTATTCAAAACGGTTTGCAATCTTCAGATGCACCTCAAAGGATTTTTGGGATAAGCTGCCAACAATCTTTAGTCCATTCCGCATTTACTCCTTTTTATGTGTACGGATTTTCAAGAGCCTGTATAACGGACAACTGCTCCTGATAGCTGTTAAGGTTAAAAACATTGCCAAAAAAGAAAAAATTACCCCCAACACCCCTTCCAGCACCTGAAAATAAACAAGGGCACCAATTGCAGCAACACCGGCAATTCTGATTATCCTATCGGTTGAACTCAAATTCTTATCCACCTTTTGACAATTTAATTTCGATTCAACAAAACATTTGTGAGTTTTACATTACTGTAAAAGTACTACTAAATTGCTGCGAAAAATATTGCAACCCGGAGGCTGGCAGCATTTCTGAGCATTACCTCTATCATCTGCCCTACATAATTTTCACACAAATCATACTACTTTTGCCAAACATACAAAAAAGCCGGCATAAATAGAGTGGGCAAATTTGGCAAAGAACGGGGACCAGGATGAGGTGATTGGCAAAACCCAATCGTTATTTTTTGGAATGTAATACGGTTGAATCCACGAAAACCTATGATCCCTTCCTGCAGTGGCATCAAGCCCAATGAAAGAAAAGGTGAAATTATTCATTGCTGGGGGTTAGCCTCCGGTGCTGCCTCCTTAGCTGCAACAAATCCTGATTATCTTTTTACCATCATCATTTCAAATCCCTTTTGACAGAAATCGTAATACCACACATTACGGGCATGCAACAATGAAATCCGGCTAAAAGAAGAACAAAAACTTCGCTTTCATGCATCATTTGGGCGTTTCGTTGCTTACCCATCAACCTATCTGCAAACACACACATCGGTCTTGCCTAAAATCCACGGTCCTGTGAAATCCATTTAAGATTATTTGGCTAAAAATATGGGGAAAAGCCGTTGGGCGCTTTAACCCTTTTCATATATTTGCAGTTGACCATTAGAGTTTAGCGACAAATATTAATGATTCCATACTTGCGCCTATGAAAAATGCAATGTTTTTTATTAGTGTATCTGGGTTGGTGCTTCTGCTTCTGCTCGCGACTTCAGGACTGAAAGCCCAGCAAGGTTTGCTTTCTGGCTCTCCGGCAACTACAGGTTTTGCCTCTCAACCGAATTTTGGCGTTCAGATAGGCACATCCTTCAGCACCGGGTTCTCGGGAGGGATGCAATCTACCCAGTTCGTAGCACCCAACCTTCAGTGGAGTATTTCTCCCAGACTGCACATCATAGCAGGCGGGATATTTGCCACCGGGCAGTTTTCGGGAGTATCTCCATTCAGCCCCATGGGGCTAAACCAGGGGATGATGTCGGTTCCCAACCAGCCTTTTGCAGCAACGGCATATGCTGCCGGAGCATATCAGGTGAACGACCGCTTTACAATTCTGGGAGCCGGGTGGATGGAGCGCAGCAATATGCAACATTTTGGTATGCAGATGAACCCCCAGGCTATAAACCCCATGAACAGGGGTATGATGGTGGGCTTCAATTATCGCATCACCGACAATCTGCACTTCGGGGCACAGGTAAGTACTCAAAGCGGTTTCAGCCCATTCCAAAGGATGCACCACCATGGAGGATTCCACCCCTGGGGAAATAATGCCATGCCATTCGGATCTCCTTGGGGATGGTAGTAATCAACGGCTGCCTGGCTTAAGAAAGACACAATATTGTATGCCCGCCTTAAACTGCGGGCATCTTTCATTTATAAGCTCCCCTTTTGCGCTTGCCCGGGAAATCCCAACTGTGAAACTTGACAGCCGAAGATTCATGGTGGGTAATGCATGGAGGCAAATAATCGCTTCTCCTGCCTTTGGCAACCGGATGAAGAAAAATGGTGCAATACTGGGTTGAGAAGGGGATTTTTTTTGGGGTTACTTTTATATTTGTGCATATTTCAAACAAATCATCAAGCCCTTACCTAACAAAATGTGGCACTATGGAAAATTATCCGGTTTTTTGCGGTGGATTGTTTATCACAACCGACACTCCCCTAAATGTGATAAATCCTTACACCCTTCATCCGTTTGCCCAAACCTGGCTTGCCGGCGAACAGGTGTACTACAGGGCGGTGGAGGCAGCCCAGGAGGCCTTCTTACAGCTCAAAAGTTTTTCAAGTTTTGAGCGGAGTGTTGCACTACTCGAGATTGCCACCAGGCTTACTGAAATTGAATCAGAAATGGCATCACTGATTGCCCGGGAGGCGGCTAAGCCATGGAGGTACGCCCTTTCGGAGGTGCGCCGGGCAGCGCAGACTTTTCGGGTTGCATCAGAAGAGGCCAGAAGGATACCCCACGAATACCTTTCCCTCGACTGGACTCCGGAAACCCGCGGCCGTGAGGCCATAGTGCGGTATTTTCCCATCGGGCCGGTGGCAGGCATTAGCCCTTTCAATTTCCCCCTGAATCTGGCAGTGCACAAGATTGCACCAGCACTGGCAGCGGGCTGTCCCATCATTTTGAAGCCTGCCACCGCAACGCCACTTGCCACCTTGAAACTCGCACAGATTATTGCCCAAACCCATCTGCCCAAAGGTGCAGTGTCAATATTGCCCATGAATCGTCAAACGGGCAACCTATTGGTAACCGACCCCAACCTGAAGCTGCTCAGCTTCACCGGTTCGCCTCCGGTGGGCTGGCGCATGAAAGAGCTGGCCGGAAAGAAAAAAGTAGTACTTGAACTGGGAGGCAATGCGGGAACCATTGTGGCACAGACTGCAAATTTGAAAGAGGCCGTTGCACGAAGCATTGTGGGTGGATTCGCTTATCAGGGGCAAGTGTGCATCCATGCCCAACGCATCTTTGTTCATAAATCCCTGTACGAATCTTTTGTGGATGGCTTCGTGAAAGGGGCACAAGCACTCAGGTATGGAGACCCTCTTGACCCTGCAACGGAGTTAACGGTTATGATTGATATGGACAATGCACTGAGAGTGGAGCAATGGATTCATGATGCGAAAACAGCAGGTGCAACTATTGCCTGTGGAGGAGAAAGAACGGGGCTGTTCGTACAACCCACCGTAATCCTCAATGCCCAACCAGGAATGCAGGTTTATGATGAAGAGGTATTCGGACCGGTAGTTACCATCAATGCCTTTGAGGACTTTTCAGACGCCGTGCGAATGGTGAACCAAACCCGATTCGGGCTGCAGGCAGCGGTGTTTACAGATTGCACCGAGGAGCTCAATTATGCCTTTCACAATCTGGATACCGGAGGGGTAATCCATAACGATAGCACCATATTCCGAACCGACCATATGCCTTATGGTGGAATAAAAGACAGCGGATTGGGTCGCGAGGGGGTAAAGTATGCAATGCATGATATGCTCGAACCCAAAATACTGGTTTCTAAAACACATTAAACATCATTGTTTAGCAAAAACGCTGCAAGACTATGCTTCAACGGCTATTTGAATACACTTTTTATAAAAATTGCAGGCCATTCTTGAATCAACTTTCTTTTTTTGATGGAATAGGCCCTGCACATTCCGGGTTCATTGTTTAGGACTGCGGAGCTTCCCCCTGCTAACCTACTTGCCCAATCGCATGCAAAATGCAATCTTCCGGTTCGGATGATTAAGATTTTCACCACTATTATTTGAGATATGTGGATGATTTTTTATTGCATATTTTTTTGAACCTCTTGCTTTTTGATTCCGGATAATGTAACTTTATAGCCTGAATGATTAATTCAGGGTTATGGATTTCGTTTGGTTTGGTTGGTTTAGTGGTTCATGTTGTTTGGTGGTTTAACATGCAGGAGGTGGATTACCGTGCCACCTCCTGCGTATTTTCTTCAGTGCTACCCTCACACTTACCTTCCGCGGTCATACCAAGGGAGCATCCAATCCCGAATTTCACGCCATAATAACACGGGCAGAGCCTAACGCCACCTGGCAGATTCCCAATCCGGATTTACATAGCGGCCTTACCCAAAGCGGAACCGAATCAAACCCAATTTCGGCGACAGTCTCACAGGAAATGCATCGGGTGGGCTTAGCGTTACGGGGCCGTTTTACGGTAATGGACATGTTTGGCTTACGATTAGCCATTCAGATCCGGACGAAAGTGTGCATATTACCATCATAGACATCAAAGGAAGGGTGTTGCATCGCGCGGTTACTAAGCAGGGCGTGTATTCCATTCCCCATCATCTTCCCAAAGGCAAACTCATAGGAATAGTGCACTGCAACAGATGGCGCACCCAGGTGTATTTCATCAACCCCTGACATGAATTATCAAGGCCCGGCGATTGCCGGCTTCTGGCTTACGAATATCCAAATCTCTCCCTTCGTGTACAGATTTTGAAATAATTGCCATCGCCTTTTTTATACCCGGATTCTGGCACATTCGCATTTTCGGAAAGGAGGAATGGTTAGAACTGAGATGAATGGATTGCAAAAGAATGAGCAGATAAGCCAATTTGATTCTTACCCCCGAGAGGTATTCCTAAAACCAGGCTTGCGGATTTTTTACCGCATTTGCAGTTTGATGTTTGTAAGACCGGCTCTGCGTGCTGCGTTCACTGCGTTTTGGTATTCCAATCGGGTGATACGGCGTGCAATCAGTGGGAACTCCCTTGCACGAAACATGGGGGTGTATTGCGACATGATATTCACATAGGTATCGAGAGGTAGGTTTGCAGCAATCCACTGCATTATCAAATCAGTTCGGGCCACATTGTTGGGCATCACCAGGTGCCTGATCATCACCCCCCGAGTAACCAGGTTGGTTGTTGGATGGGGTCGTGCAGTACCTACCTGTCTGTGCATCTCCAGAATGGCGGCCTTAGCAGTTTCGGGATAGCAAAAGGCTCCCGGGGAGAAAGTGTTTGCCGCTTCTGCGTCGGCATATTTGAAGTCGGGCAGATAGATATCCACTATGCCATCAAGCATCTGTAGCACTTCGAGAGTTTTCCACGAGCAGGTGTTATATACCATTGGCAACCGTAGTCCCCGTCCTGCAGCGATGTCAATTGCCAACAGAATATGGGGTACATAGTGGGTTGGCGTTACCAGGTTGATGTTGTGACACCCGTGCCGTTGCAGCAGCAGCATCATATTGGCAAGCTCGGTGATGGTGTATTCCCTGCCATGGCCCAGTTGGCTCACTTCGTAGTTGATACAAAACACGCAATGCAGCGGGCAGTTTGTAAAAAAGATAGCCCCCGACCCACGGGTGCCTACCAACTCGGGCTCTTCGCCGAAATGCGGAAATGCTGATGAAATCTCCAAAGTGGCGTTTGCCCTACAGTCGCCACGCTGGCCGCGCAAACGGTTTACCTTGCACATGCGGGGGCAAAGGGTACAGCTTCTCATTTTTTCCCATAATTTTTCGCCTCGGGCTTTCAATTCGCCATTGCGATGCAAGCGAAGATATGATGGAACAAAGGCTGCTGTATTGCCGAGTGCCGGGGTAGGTACTCCACCGCTCAGTGCTCCTGCAGCTATTGCCACGCCGGGTACATATGCCAGCGATTTTAAAAATTGTCTTCTACTTTTCTTTTCCACGGTGCAATCAGGTTTCTGAGTTAATACTTCGTCCCGTATGCCTATTATTTCAAACTTAATAAAGGTAACTCAAAAACGCAATACTTACGCATGGAGAACCCCATACAATACACTCATTTTTAGCTAAAAATTCTTAAAAAAAACCACAAAAAAACCACAAAAAACCATGTAGTGCGAATATGAATTTGTAGAGCCCTGATTTTTTGCTATACCGGGAAACATTGCTGAGCCGGGATATGCAATCGAGGAACAACAACTGAAGACCATAAGAAGGATTAAGAGTACTTTAAAGATTCCGGTAAGCATCAAGCTGAGTGGCTTTTATTCTAATCTGCATCATTTTATCAAGCAGGTTGACAATGCCGGAGCCAACGGGTTGGTGTTATTCAACAGGCTTTTTGAGCCCGATATAAATGTGGAAAATCAAGCCATGAACTTTCCGTTTCACCTGAGTCCTCCGGGCGATTACAGATTGAGTTTGCGATATGCAGGAATTCTGCATGGTGAGCTAAAGGGCAGCTACTGAATCCTGACAAAATTTTAAAAAGATACCCCCAGGTTTGAGCAACCTCAGGGGCATCGTTTGTTTCTTTAGTCGACCACAATGTGAAAGGGCATACGGGCCTGAAATCCTGTAAACTCCTTTATGTCTTGAATTTGCCTGAAATACGGATATGCATCACCCATGCTTTGCTGTATCAAGCGATTTTGCACTCCCGAAAATCCTTGAATAAATTGCTCAAAAAAGTCCTTTCTGCGCGGCAACTCCAATATTCTGTATTCCGTTATACCTGCCATTTCGGCGGCTCTTTTGATTGCGTGATTCAACCCACCCAGTTCATCTACCAGACCCAGTTCTTTGGCATGCACACCGCTAAAAATGCGCCCCTGTCCTAAGCTGTCGGCTCTCTCCACACTGATGTTTCGCCCTTTAGCCACATGAACTATAAAGGCGTTGTAGATGCGCTCAACCTCCTGGCGAATGAGCCATTTTTCGCTATTTGTCAATGGCCGGTTGGTTGACATCAGGTCGGCATGGGTATTGGTTTTCACATTGTCGAAGGTGATACCAAGTTCTTCGTTGAAGAAGCCCTGCATATTGGGTATAAGCCCGAAAACGCCAATGGAACCGGTTATTGTGCTGGGAGTAGCGACAATCAGGCTGGCCGGAGCTGCGATAAAATATCCGCCCGATCCTGCCACATCACCCATGGATACAACTACGGGTTTTGCCTGTGCAGCCAGTTGCACCTCGCGGTGGATTACCTCCGAAGCCAATGCGCTGCCACCCGGAGAGTTGATGCGAAACACAATGGCTTTAACCGCAGTGTCGAGCCGCGCTTCTCTTATGGCTGCTGCAATGCGGTCGGAACCGATCTGCCTGTCGCTACCCTCACCGGGCATGATGGAGCCCGAGCCATATACCACAGCAATTCGGTTGCGGCTTCGCGGACCTGCAGGAGGTGCAGCCACCCTGGAGAATTGGTTCATATCTACAAACTCCAGCTCATTAGCATTCTCAACCCCTACCCTGCGGGCAATCTCAGTCATTACTTCATCCCGGTGCTTAATTCCATCTATCAACCTGTTTTCCAAAGCCAACTCCGGGTTCCTCGACAGAAACCCGTCGGCAAGGCGATTTAGCTCCTCCACTGCTATTCCCCGGCTTTGAGATATCTCTTCCAGAAAAGTTTGCCACGACGACTGTAAATAATCAGAAATCTGCTCCCGGTTTTCAGTACTCATCCTCCGGAGCGTAAACGGTTCGGCGGCACTCTTGAAATTGCCGTGCCTGATTATCTGTGCCTCTATGCCAAGGCGATCCAGCATTCCTGAAATAAACATCAATTGGGTATTTAAGCCTCTGAAGTCAATGGAGCCCAAAGGGTTGATATAGACCGAGTCGGCTACTGTGGCCAAAAAATAGGCCTTTTGGGTTTTTGCTTCTCCGTAGGCAACTATGAACTTGCCCGACTCCCTGAATTGCTCCAGAGCCTCTCGGATTTCGGACAGGGTGCCCCATCCGGCCTGAATAGTACTTAACTCAAGAAAAATCCCGGCAATCTGCGTGTTGTTCTTGGCTTTGCGGATGTTCTCCAAAATGTCGTTAAGGCCACTGGTTGTTGCCATCTCTACGCCCATAAATTCAAACCCCTGAAAAGGCATTTCCTGGCCCCGATCCACGATCTGCTCATTGAGTCGCAGATGTAGAACAGTATTGGGCTCAATAACCACCTCTTTAGGTTGGGTAAGGGCTGCCAGAGAGGCAATAAATCCCATAAGCAAGAAAACCGCTACCAGCCCGGCAAGGATAAACCCTGCCATGGAGGCAAACATAAATTTAAAGAACTGTCTCATGGTTGTTGGATTTGAATGAAAAATAGAGATGTATTTAGCTACACTTCATAAAATTATAACAGTAAAACTCTTCAGGGTGTTTTATGTCTGCACCCATTAACGGGATGAATAGATCAAGCACTGCCTCAAAACATTCGATGATATGCCTGCTACAGCTCCAAATCGGCTGCCTCACATCAGGTGCATATATCATTTGGCTTGTAAATTTATGCATTTATGCTGAACCGAAGGGAAAATTATTTGATGTTCCAGCAGAAGAATAAGGTTTTGCTTTACGGAATTTTTTATGGAATTTTGTCTGAAACTTCATTGGGTATATGCCTGAAACAAACAACGCCTTTTTGCTGCTTGGAGGCAATCTGGGTAATTTCAGACCTCCTTACCCCTCGCAGTTAGAAAGTGCGGTGGTTTTGAAGATTAAGCGCAGATCAGTACCGGGAAAAACAGTTTCTGTTTCGTTGAGCAGTTGAGTAATCTGACCAACTGCATGATTAAATCTGGGA
>Ga0209105_100024_pt1 | contig 60590 bp, 60 predicted proteins | sample SedPBSmetaG_FD_184158 | JGI IMG/M metagenome (GOLD analysis project Ga0209105, IMG submission 184158) | Freshwater sediment bacterial and archeal communities from Indian Creek, Illinois, USA to study Microbial Dark Matter (Phase II) -... | ecosystem: Environmental > Aquatic > Freshwater > Creek >...
AGCTCAAATTAAACGTTGCCACAGCCAAGCAGGCAGGAATTATTTGTAATAATTGGAAGAGTAATGCTCTTGAGGTGTGCAAGGCTATAATGGAAAGGTTGATTTAAGTGTATAGGTTGGGATTTAAAACCTAAAGTATTTTCTTGCCGATCCTACAATATACAATGACCCGGTTATAAGAAGAACGTCATTTTCGCCTGTCATGTCAAGCCCCATCTTTATAGCACAGGAGATATCCGTCGCTACATAAGTTCTTTCACAGAATTCGGCTGCCATCTGTGCCAATACATGAGGTTCAAAAGCCCTTTGGCTATCCGGCTTGGTAGCTATAACCACTGCTGCATAAGGACATATACTACTTAAAATATCATGTATTTGTTTGTCTTGAAGGATACCTATCACAAGAACGATCTTTTTGCCCTTGAAGTATTCTGTCAGAGCTGTAGAAAGTGCTCTGGCACCGGAAGCATTATGTGCGCCGTCAAGAATCACGTCGGGATTACGCTTGACAATTTCAAGTCTTCCAGGCCAGTTAACATTCTTTAACCCTTCGTAGATTGCCTTATCAAAAATGTTCCAACCGCCCTTTTTCATAACCATGAGCGCAGTCAAAGCCGTTGAAGCGTTCAATATCTGATGAGCGCCGCTTAAGTTGATCACAATGTTTTTGTATTTCTTTTCTTCAAATATAAAATCAAAACACTGCTCTACGAATTTCGAATAACTCACTTTCAACTGCTCCAAAGATACTTCATACAAGTCGGATTGTCTAGTTTGTGCTACTTCACGCAACACATCCATAGCCTCTTTGTCTTGAGGATAAACTACTGTCGGAGTGTTATTCTTTATAATACCTGCTTTTTCGAAAGCGATTTTCCCAAGTGTGTCGCCTAGTACGTCCATGTGATCAAAGCCTATTGATGTTATAACAGATACAATGGGCTCAATTACATTGGTAGCATCAAGCCGTCCTCCCAAGCCCACCTCAATAACTGCGATATCGACGTTGCTCTCAGCAAAATACAAAAATCCAAGCGCCGTTACAATTTCAAATTCAGTCGGATGATGATAACCTTCCTCAATCATGATATCAATGTGCAATTTTACCTTTTCAACAAGCCTTGCAACATCAGCTTCCGAAATCTCGCAGAGATTTACCTGAATTCTTTCAGTAAAACGCTCAAGACTAGGAGATATATACATACCAGTCTTGAAACCGGCGCATCTTAAAATATGCGCAAGCATTGCCGTTACCGATCCTTTTCCGTTTGTACCGGCGACATGTATGGATTTAAACTCAAAATGGGGATTACCCAAACGCCTTAAAAGCTCCTGTGTGCACTCAAGCCCCATCCTTGAACCGAATTTATGAGTGTTTCGTATATACTCGATCGCTTTAGTATAATCCATAAGGATCCTAATCTCCATCTTTTGACAAAACAATTAATCGATCATTCACTTTATCGAGCATTATTATATATTTCGCTTCCTTTGCTCTTTCCTCGTCGACAACGAATTTAGGAGCTCTATTGACGAAATTATCGTTTGACAGCCTGGTTCTAGCTCTTTCGATCTCTTTTTCTAATTCTTTTTTCTCGTCTGATAAACGTCCGATTTCTTTATCCACATCAGTCAGATCCTCAAGAGGCATGAATATTTGGATATATTGAGTTACCGCTGAAACAGCATTGGCAGGCACATCTTTCTTGTTCTCCTGTATACGCACTTCTGAGGAATAAGTCAGTTTTTCCAAATACGGTTTAGTTTTTTCAAGTAAAGCATGATGCTCTTTGTCGACCACTAAAATTAATTGGGCTTTTTTACCCGGTTGTACCTGCATTTCAAGTCGAATATTCCTAACGCTTTTTATCACGTCTATTATTGCCTGCATATGATTTTCTGCGGACTCATCCAATTTCTCCGACTCACTAGCCGGCCACGAGGATACCATAATGTCCCCGTCAAATCCAGGCATACGCTTCCAAATCTCGCATGTTATAAACGGCATATACGGATGCAGAAGCTTTAAAATGCCTGATAAAATGTTTTGTAAAATTCGGATAGTAGTCCTTTTCCCTAAAACATCTTCACCATATAGGCTGGTCTTTGAAAATTCTATATACCAATCACAAAATTCACTCCATACAAAATCATAAAGTTTTTGCGCTGCCAGTCCAAAATCAAACTTTTCCATGTTTACTGAAACTTCATCTACAGTTCGGTTATACCTGCTTAAAATCCATTTATCCGCAAGACTGCATTCACTTACTACTGATTCATTCGTTTCTAAATCTTTGGAATTCATCAATATGAATCTTGACGCGTTCCAAATTTTGTTGGCAAAATTGCGGCTCGATTCTACCTTTTCCCAATAAAAACGCATATCGTTTCCAGGGGAATTACCCATTACAAGACTTAGCCTTAATGCATCCGCTCCATATTTTTCGATGACATCAAGCGGATCAATGCCATTGCCTAAAGATTTGCTCATCTTTCTGCCTTCGGCATCCCTTATAATACCGTGGATCAAAACCTTTTTGAAAGGAACATCGTTCATGTGCTCAATACCTGAAAAGATCATCCTCGCCACCCAAAAGAAAATGATGTCATATCCTGTCACAAGCACATTTGTAGGATAAAAACGTTTCAAATCATTGGTATCATCAGGCCATCCAAGCGTTGAGAAAGGCCAGAGTGCCGAACTGAACCAAGTATCCAAAACATCTTCATCCTGCTTAATATCAAAAGACTCACACTTAGCGCAATTTTTCGGGGCTTCACGTGTTACAGTCAAATGCCCGCACTTTTCACAATAATAAGCCGGAATACGGTGTCCCCACCAAAGTTGCCTTGATATGCACCAATCCTTTATGTTTTCCATCCAGTTAAAGTATATCTTTTCAAATCTCTCAGGAATAAATTCTACTTTCCCTTCCCGTACTACTTGTATGGCAGGCTTGGCAAGTGGCTTCATATCGACAAACCACTGCTTTGAAATGATAGGCTCTACTACTGTGTTACAGCGATAACACTGTCCTATACTGTGATTGTGCTTTAGTACATCTACTAACAAACCTAAATTTTCCAAATCGCTCACTATTTTTTTTCTGGCTTCGTATCTGTCCAATCCATTGTAAATACCTGCAAGCTCGTTCATAGTTGCGTCCTCGTTCATGACGCATACTTTTGGCAGGTTATTGCGTACCGATGTTTCAAAATCGTTGTGATCATGCGCGGGCGTGATCTTTACCGCACCCGTGCCAAATTCCATATCAACACAGTTATCCGCAATTAAAGTAATCTCCTTATTCATAAGCGGAAGGATAATTGTCGCGCCAATCATGTCAGCATATCTTTCATCATCGGGATGAACCGCCACGGCAGTATCGCCAAGCATGGTCTCCGGCCTTGTGGTAGCAACCGTCACCCAACCTTGTCCATCCTTTAAGGGATATTTTATCTTCCACAAGCTGCCCTGTGTTTCTTCATGCTCAACTTCGGCATCAGATAAAGCAGTCTTACATAAGGGACACCAATTTATGGTCCTCTCACCTCTGTATATCAGGCCCTTTTCATAAAGCTTCACAAAAGCCTCGTTTACCGCTCTACTACAACCCTCATCCATAGTAAAACGCTCACGTGACCAATCAAGCGAACCGCCAAGCTTTTTGAGCTGCTCGGTAATCTTCCCTCCATACTCCTGTTTCCATTTCCATGCCCTTTCAAGGAATTTATCCCTGCCCAAGTCAAATTTATTTAAGCCTTCCTCAGCTAGTTTTTCCATTATTTTAACTTCAGTCGCTATGCTTGCATGATCCGTTCCCGGAAGCCATAAAGCGGCAGATCCCTGCATCCTTTTTAACCGGATAATGATATCCTGCAATGTTACATCTAGCGCATGTCCCATATGAAGTTGCCCTGTTATGTTAGGAGGCGGAATAACTATGCAAAAAGGCTCTTTTTCTAAAGATTCATCGGGTTTAAAATATCCCTTTTGCAGCCACTCCTCATAAATATCGGATTCCGCAACTTTAGGGTCATAGTTTTTTTCAAGCATTAAAATCTCTCCTCAGGTATTCATGTTCTCTCATTTTTTAAAAAAGCTATATAGAAATATTGTACCAATGCAATTATAGCTGCAAGCAAAGCAGCAAGAAGAATAATTTCAGCATACAAAATATCGAAAATAACGGCTACAACCGCCAGAAAGAACGCAATTGATGCCGCTTTGCCAAAGTAATTTGCCTGCACCACGACTTTTCGTGATTTATAAAGAAACGCCGCCCCCACAATTATCAGTAATTCTTTCACGATAACCACGATCACAACAAAAGGAGGAATTAATTGTTTCATCGTCAATGAAATTAATACCGTAATAAGCATCAGTTTATCGGCTAAAGGATCCATTAGCTTGCCCCATGTCGTCACCATACTGAATCTTCGCGCAATGTATCCGTCTAAAAGATCCGTTAGTCCTGCAAAAACAAAAATCACCATGCCCGTAACCAGGCCGGAAGCTCCTCTGGGGAAGCAAAACACCACATAAATAAAAACCGGTATAAGAGCAAATCTCGCAAGTGTCAACATATTAGGTAAATTCATCTTACACCCTCTTTCAACTACTCTAAGAAATACGAGATTGGCGCTTCATAGTAAGGGACGTTTGGTTTATCAAGACAATCTGACAAACAAAACGTCCCCTTGGCACGTCCTCTTGGCATTGGTCGGGGTGACAGGATTTGAACCTGCGACCTTCTCGTCCCGAACGAGACGCGCTGCCAAGCTGCGCTACACCCCGGTTGAAAATTTATTTTGCTCAACCAAATCTGATATTCATTATACATAAACTTTGATCTGCTTTCAATAGCCAAAACTTTTGCAATTTCATTCCTGCACTACGCCATGCACAACCGATTGAGGCTTGATTTGCTCATCTTTAATCATAAATGCGGATTCCAATAGTCTTTTAGCCTCATACAATCCCTTCTCACGGCTAACATACATATTTGCCAGCACTTCGCCAGCCTTGACAGCTTCTCCTGCTTTTTTGTGTATTGTAATCCCTACGCTATGGTCAATTTGATCATCCTTTTTAGCCCTGCCCGCTCCGAGCAGCATGGCAGCCTCACCCAATTTCCGCGCTAAAACTTTTTCTATATAACCATCTCTTTGTGCCTTTATTTCAAAAATATCCGATGCTATATTCAAAATATCAGGATCATCCACTACATCGCCATTTCCCCCTTGAGCATTTATCATAGCTTTGAGTTTTTCCGCTCCCTTGACTTTTTCTAAGGCATTTACGGCCAGATCATAAGCTTGCTCAACGCTTGAACATCTTTCCGAGGCATAGAGCATATAAGAAGCCAAAAGCAGGGACACTTCCCTGATTTCTCCCTTTATTTCACAATTTAATACCCTGATTGCTTCTTTTACCTCAAGCGCATTCCCAATAGCGCATCCTAAAGGTTGATCCATGTCCGTTACAATGGCGATAGTTTTTCTTTTGACCAGATTACCTATCTCAACCATCTGCTTGGCCAGTAAAAACGCATCATCAACTGATTTCATGAAAGCGCCATCCCCGGCCTTCACATCTAAAACGATCGCATCAGCTCCCGCAGCTATCTTTTTGCTCATGACGCTTGAAGCGATAAGAGGTATACTTTCAACTGTTCCTGTTACATCTCTTAAGGCATAAAGCTTCTTATCAGCGGGTACTAAGTTCCCAGTCTGTCCAACAACAGAAAGGCCTATCTCTTTTACGATGCGTATAAAATCCTCATTTGATTGGAAGGCGTTAAATCCTGATATCGATTCCAATTTATCTATAGTTCCACCCGTATGTCCTAAACCTCTGCCGGACATCTTTGCAACCGGCACTCCGCAGGCTGCAACAAGGGGGACAACTATAAGCGTGGTAGTATCTCCTACCCCGCCCGTGCTGTGCTTGTCCGCTTTTTTCCCTGGAATTGCTGACAAATCGACAGTATCACCGGAATAAGCCATAGCCATTGTAAGATGTGTTGTTTCATTTGCGTTAAGACCGTTAAAGCATATTGCCATTAGCAAAGAAGAAACCTGATAATCAGGAATTATTCCATCAACATACCCTTTAATAAAAAAATCGATTTCATCTGCCGTCAATTCAAAACCTGCGCGTTTTTTTAAAATGATATCAACCATTCTCACGGTTAATTCACCCCCTTAGCAATGCTCTCAAGCAAAGAAGGTTCAATTAGCAGCGCGCGCACAGGCGCGGCTTCAACATCCTTGATTTTTACAGGAGCCGCAATCAATACATATTCCCCGGGAGGTACATCTTTTAATATTAAACCCTCAAGTATAAGGCAGCCGTTTTGCATAAGCGTCACATGCGACGGGTGTCCTGCTTGGTTTCGCTCAATGCCTAAAGCATCGATTCCTATGCCTTTTACTTTTTTCTCAACAAGGTATTTTGCCGCACCCTTTTCAATAAAGACAAATTTTTTGTCAAAAGCTTCACAGAAGGAATTCCGCGTCTTAAAAATCAAAAAATCACCGGAATGGATATCTATTTGTTTTAATACTTCGTCGGTTATCGAATCCTCAACATGAGTTAAATCCACAACTTTTGCCTTAAGAATGAAATCCTCAGGTTTAAATTGCGTTGTTGTCGAACCGCCGGATATCATGTGCAAAGGCGCGTCCATATGGGTACCTGTATGCAAATTGATGCTAAGCCTTGCCTCCCTCACTCCCTGACCTTCTAAAAAGTCACGTTCAACGGTGATTTTAGGTTTTTTTTCTATATTATTGTTGTAAACAGGCATATCCTCATGTATTTGCATTGACACATCGTATAACCTCATAGTTGAAGCACCTCCAAATGTATTCGTTCCATTGACGTCCATCCCTGACCAAAAGCTCATCGGCAGCCGCAGGTCCCCACGTGCCTGCCGCATAATTCGGAAAATCCGGAACTTTATCATTCCAGCTCTCCAAAACATTATCTATATATTTCCAAGATAGCTCAACTTCTTCCCATCCCGCAAACAATGTGGAATCTCCTCTCAACACATCGTAAAGCAGCCTTTCATACGCGTCGGGCGAAACTTCTCCCACAGAGCAATTCTGGCAAAAGCCCATCGAAATCGGGACTATTTCATATAAAGTCCCCGGTTTCTTCCCGTTTAAGAAAATCGTCAACGCTTCTTGAGGCTGAACCTTTATTATCAACGTATTAGAAATTATTGTAGAGCTTTTCTCTAATCCTTCAGGCAAAGTAGCGCGTTTAAAAACTACTGCAATTTCAGTTGTCTTATATGGCATTCTTTTACCTGTTCTCAGATAAAAAGGCACTCCATCCCATCTATCCGTATCTATATCAACGCGCATGGCCACATAGGTTTCAGTTTTGGATTGAGGATCAACGCCTGTTTCATGTCTGTAATCAGGCACACTTTTATCGGAAACGAAACCCTTGCCATACTGCCCACGAACGACTACCTTGTCTGCAGCATCTCTATTTATCGGCCGAATTGCTTTGAGTAACTTCAGTTTCTCATCACGTACATATTGAGCATTTATCTTTAATGGAGCATCCATTGCAGTGAGCATAAGAAGCTGAAGCATATGATTTTGCATCATATCACGAATAGCGCCTGATTTTTCGTAGTAGGCACCTCGGTTTTCTATGCCTACTGTTTCGCTTGATGTTATCTGAATATGATCTATATAACGTCTGTCCCACAACGGCTCAAAAACTAAATTCGCAAATCTTATCGCCATTATGTTTTGCAGCATTTCCTTGCCCAAATAATGGTCAATTCTGTATATATCCTTCTCTCCAAAAACATCGCGTAATATAACATTAAGCTCATATGCTGATTTAAAGTCGCGACCAAAAGGCTTTTCTATCACAAGGCGACTTATGCGCTTTTCATTGGTCATAATCATACCAGCATTATAAATTCCGTCGACTATAGGCAGAAAGTTTTCAGGAGATACAGCCATATAGTAAATCCTGTTACCAGAAGATGAATAGACTTCGTCTAATTTGCTCAAAAATAACTTTAAATCAAAGTAAGCAGACTCATTAATAAAATTTAGATTGTAATAATAAAAACGCGAAAGTACTTGTTGCAGGCTCTTAAAATCATCAGAATTCTCTCTTGAGAATTTTCTGATGTTTACTTCAGTTTCATTTCTAAAGATTTCATTACTTTTCTCTTTTCGCCCGACGCAAACAACGGCAAATCCATCAGGTAAACTGCCTGAAACATATAAATTATATATCGCAGGATAAAGCTTTCTATTAGATAGATCCCCTGTCCCTCCGAATATTACCAGCAAACAATTCATCACAATCATCTTTCTCGGGCGGTTTATCCCTTTTACCCTCAAACGCTCCGTATATGGCTATAACGGCATTTTCAAAATCCTTGCCTTCAACACCTATAATAATATTGATTTCACTTGGACCTTGGTCAATCATTCGTACATTTATGCCTTGCTCAGCTAAAGCAGCAAAAAGCCTTGAAGCCATACCAGGCGTATAAGCCATGCCTTGACCTACTGTGGCAACAAGCGCCATATCGGTAAATACTTCGATCTTATCCGGAGCAAGCAGTCTTTTTATTTCAAATATCACTTCATCCAATTTGCCGTTTAATTGTGAATCTGCAATCACAAGCGATATAGTATCAATTCCGGACGGCATATGCTCAAATGAAATCCCCTTATTTTCAATAATTGAAAGCAGTCTTCTTCCAAATCCCAATTCCGTGTTCATATATGTCTTTTCAAGGGCAATAACCGTAAAGTCTTTCCTGCCCGCTATACCGGTTATACCACCCGTGTGTGTTACCGGTTCGGCGTCTTGCACAATCAATGTGCCTGTTTCGCTAGGCGAGTTGGTATTTTTGATATTAATCGGTATTCCCGCCCTTTGCACAGGATAAATTGAATCCTCGTGTAGCACTGAAGCGCCCATGTATGAAAGCTCTCTTAATTCTCTGTACGTTACCTTGTTTATAAGTCTTGCATTGTCTATAATCCTTGGATCAGCAACCAAAAAACCTGAAACGTCAGTCCAGTTCTCATACATTTCAGCATTAACGCCTCTTGCGATCACTGCTCCGGAAATGTCGGAGCCCCCTCGAGGAAAAGTTTTAATTTGCCCATTTGGCATAGAACCGTAAAAACCGGGGATAACAGCCGTATTATAATTGGCAAGTTTTGATGACACTGCCTGTTGTGTGATTTCATCTTCAAATTTGCCACAGTCGCTGAAAAAAATCATTTCAGCCGGGTCTACAAAATCAAACCCTAAAAAAGACGCGAGGATTATGCCGCTTAAATACTCTCCTCTACTTGCCGCATAATCAACGCTTACGCCTCCTTCAATATCAAGCTTTATCCTTTCAAGATAGGGCTTTATATCAAGTGATATATCCAATTCATCAATTATGTTCGCAAAACGTTCAAGAATCATATTAAAAACATCGTCTGATGGTAAACTATTGATTATTTTCGAATGATATGAATATAACAGATCTGTTATCTTTTTATCAGCTGAATAACGTTTTCCCGGCGCGGAAGGCACAATATAACGGCGACGAGAATCCGCATCGATGATCGCTTTGACCTTTTTAAATTGTGTTGCATCCGCCAAAGAAGTCCCGCCAAATTTAGATACTATTATCCCCATTAATGTCTATCTCCTCACAAATATGTTCATCACGAACATTATAATTTCGTGTGTGTTGAAAGTCAAGTCGACAGGCTAAAAATGACCAAGTCTTGCTTAGTGTGTCATCTTGTTAAAATGGATTGATGCAGAAATTGTTGTAAACTATATATAATTTTTTAGTTTACAATGAATATTTGGTTTGGTATAATCTTATATAATCCAAAAGGAGGAACATGTCAATGAAAAATATCACAACCCGCGAACTGATTCTTGCTTCCCTTTTTGCCGCATTGACCGCCGTGCTATCCTATGTTTCGATTCCTGTTCCATTCAGCCCTGTCCCAATAACAGGGCAGACATTTGGTGTGATGCTTTCCGGCGCCTTGCTTGGCTCAAAACTTGGAGCACTTAGTCAAATAGTCTATCTTTTATTGGGGGTTATTGGATTACCCGTATTTGCTTTCGGAGCTTCAGGTCTTGCTACTTTACTTGGTCCAAGCGGAGGATTTTTGTTCGGATTTCCAATTGGCGCTTATATAACCGGCATAATGCTTGAGAAAAACAAAAAAGCGTCGGTTTTCTATATGACATTGGCTATAGCTGTCGGAGGAATACCGGCTGTGTACTTGCCGGGGATCGCGCAGCTTAGCCGCTTTGTGGAAGGCGGTATCACAGGCGCTTTTATGATGATGGTACTATTTATACCGGGTGATATCATAAAAGTACTTGTTAGCACAATAATTCTTAAGGCTTTTAAGACAAAAGGAATAGAAAGGGTTTTGAAAAGAGTATCCTAATTGAAAGCAAAAAAGAAATTAGCCCCTAAACTGCCTTTAAATAGCCAGTTTGCGGGCTTTCTTGTTTGTCAGAAAAACCTAGTATAATTTATTTATTTTCGCTGATGCCAAAATATTTTTCATCTCATTCGAGCTTAGTTTTCTAGGTTACAAGAATAATAACAAAGCACAACGCATGGGAAGTACTGTGACAATAACCCCGCCGCCTGTCACTATCAGGCTTCACTCTGTTTAAGTTTCATATGCTCTTTTAACATACATCTATCCATAACAACAAGCACTCCTGCTTCTTTTGCCCATTTTGCCGCTTTCTCATTTACTATCCCTTCTTGCATCCATACAGCCTTCACACCTATTTTGATCGCTTCCTCAACAATAGGTTCAACGGCATCCGAACGGCGAAAAATATCCACTATATCCACCTTGTTTTCAATTGAAGAAAGATCCGGATAACATTTCTCACCCATTATTTCTTCAACAGAAGGATTCACGGGTATTATTGTATACCCCTGTTGTTTCAAGTAATTGGCAACTCTAAAGCTTGGTCTTGATTCATCGGGGGATAGCCCCACGACAGCCACGGTCTTGCCGATATTTAAAATATCTTTTTCATTGCTCATTTTTAACGCTCCTTAAGCTAATCAAAATTTTTCAAAAGATCCACCATTTCAATTGCGGATAAGGCTGCATCCCAGCCTTTGTTGCCTGATTTTGTGCCGGCACGTTCAATGGCTTGCTCTATGGTATCTGTAGTCAGAACTCCGAATATAACAGGGATACCGGTTTCCAATGATACCGACGCTACCCCCTTTGACACTTCCGCAGCAACATAATCGAAGTGTGCCGTGGCTCCGCGAATAACCGCGCCTAAACATATGATGGCGTCATATCTTCGAGATTGTGCCATTTTCATGGCAACCAGAGGTATTTCAAACGAACCCGGCACCCAAGCGGTTTCAATATCCGAATCCAAAACTCCATGTCTTGTCAGGCAGTCACAAGCTCCTCCAAGAAGCTTACTGCCAATAAATTCGTTAAATCTCGCCACAACTATTCCAAACTTCATGCCTTGCCCTGATAGTTTACCGCTTAAAATCTTCACTTTCCATCCTCCTCATAGTTTATCTCAGTTCAAATGCTCTAGAATGTGTCCCATTTTGGTCTTTTTTGTTTCAAGATAAAACGTATTATCGCTTGTTTTTCCTACCTCAATCGGAATCCTATCCACTATCCTTAATCCATATCCTGATAAGCCTGATATTTTTTTCGGATTGTTTGTCAGAAGGCGCATATCAGTAACGCCTAAATCGGCTAAAATCTGCGCTCCTATACCATAACTTCTTAGATCATCAGGAAATCCCAATGCCAGATTTGCTTCTACGGTATCTTTACCAAGGTCCTGAAGCTCATATGCTCTAATCTTATTTAGAAGCCCAATCCCACGACCCTCTTGTCTCATATACAAAAGTACACCATTGCCCTCTTCGGCAATCTTTTTCATAGCATACCTGAATTGTTCTCCGCAGTCACAGCGCTCAGAACCAAACGCATCTCCGGTCAAACACTCGGAATGAACCCTTACAAGCACACCGTCTGACCCTCTCACATCACCTTTCACCAACGCAACGTGATGCTCGCCGGATACGGTATTCTCGTAAGCTACTATTGTAAAATCGCCAAAACTTGTGGGTAGAGAAGCCGACGCTATTCGTCTTATGAGCTTCTCAGTTCTCCTTCTATACTCGATAAGGCTTGCGATGGTTAAAAGCTTTAAATTATGGTATTTTGCGTACTCAAAAAGGCGAGGCAAACGCGCCATAGAACCATCTTCATCCATTATCTCACAAATCACTCCGCTAGGTTTTAATCCCGCTAATCTTGCCAAATCAACGGCAGCTTCGGTGTGTCCCGCTCGGACTAAAACCCCGCCCTCTTTGGCTCTCAGCGGAAAAATGTGTCCTGGACGTATCAAATCTGAAGGTTTGGCGTCATCCCTTATGCATGTTGTGATCGTATGCGCTCTCTCATGCGCAGAAATCCCGGTAGTACAGTCCTTTGCATCCACCGAAACTGTAAAAGCAGTTTTGTAACTGTCCTGATTATCCTGTACCATTGAAGGTATATCAAGCTTATCAAGTAAATATCCTTCTGCAGGCATACAAATAAGCCCCCGGCCAAACTTAGCCATGAAATTAACTGCTTCCGGAGTTACAGTTTCAGCTGCCATCAAAAGATCTCCTTCATTTTCCCTGTTTTCATCGTCAACCACAACCAAGATTTTCCCTTGTGAAATGTCCTTGATCGCTTCCTCAACACCGCAAAATTCCATAAGTCCTCCCTTGTTATGCAAATCCATGCTCCCTAAGTAGAGCTAAAGTGAGCCCATCTGTTTTTTTTCCACCATATGCATTTACAAATTTTTCAACGTATTTACCTATTATGTCTGTTTCTATATTTACCGGATCACCCACCTTTTTGCTGCCTAAGACGGTTTCACTCGAAGTAAAAGGTATAATCGACACGCTAAATGATGAGTTTTCTGTTTTTGCAACCGTAAGGCTTACCCCATCCAAAGCCACTGAACCCTTTTCTACAATCTGGTTTAGAATACCAGACTGAGTTTCAACAGACATCCAAATAGCATTTTCATCTCTGGATATGGACACAATCTTGCCTGCTCCGTCTATATGCCCGGTTACAATGTGTCCGCCCATTTCATCGCCCAGCCTTAAGGCAGGTTCCAAATTGACTACACTTCCTGATTTTAATAATGAAAGGTTTGTTCTTCTGACGGTTTCCGGCATAACGTCGGCTTCAAAAATATCCCCGTCAATCTTTGTAACCGTCAAACAAACACCATTGACTGAGATGCTGCTTCCGATAAAGGCTTTACTTGAAGCCTTACGCCCTTTTACAGCAATTCTTATAGAATGTGCGGTTTGTGAAATGCTGACTATATTTCCTTTCTCAATTACAATGCCGGTAAATATCGCTTTCAGTCCTTCCTGTTTTTTTCGTTCAGGTACCCTTCAATACAAATGTCCTCACCTATCCGGCGGACAGTCATTGAGCGGACAGCAATGGCATCCTTCATAGTGTCAATACCCTTTCCGCCAACCGGAGTCAAGGCATTTACACCACCTAGTATTTTAGGCGCGACATACATCATAACCTTATCAATCACGCCTGCCTCGAGGCATGCAGCATTAAGACTGCTTCCGCCTTCAAGCAAAACGCTATCCAAGCCCATAGAGTGCAAATTGTGCAAAAGTTCCTTCACATCTACTTTGCCGTGTAAAGAAGGAAGTTTTAACAATACTACTCCTTTGTCAAGCATAGCTCTCTCACACGCATCATCAATTAGCTCCGTAGTGGCGATAATAGTAGGTATCTGCTGAGCCGTCTCAACAATATATGAATCAAGGGGCGTCTTTCCGGTGCTGTCAACCACGACCCTCAATGGATTCCTGGTTTCTTCCCTAGGAACTCGCACTGTGAGCTTAGGATTATCATTTATTACAGTATTTACGCCAACCATTATAGCAGCTACGCGTCTTCGCAAATATTGTGCTTCGTTTCTGGCTTCTTCTCCGCTTACCCAAAATGAATCACCATTCTCACAAGCGATCTTCCCATCAAGAGTCATAGCCGATTTCATTATTACGAAAGGCAAATCTGATGAAATGTACTTTACAAAAATTTCATTCAATTTAGCTGCTTCTTCCTCGAGCACACCTATAAAAACTTCTATTCCCGCTTGTTTTAGAGTTTCAAACCCTTTTCCGTTAACCTTAGGATTAGGGTCTTTCATAGCCGCCACAACCTTGGCTATGCCTTTCTCCTTTATCATAGAAACACATGGCGGTGTTTTGCCATAATGACAACATGGTTCAAGATTTACATAAAGTGTCGCACCTCTGGCTTCATCAGCCAAATCGCACAATGCTTCCATCTCGGCATGCATCTCTCCAGGTCCTCTGTGATACCCTCTGCCAATTACATGATCGTCTTTGACCACCACCGCGCCAACCAAAGGATTAGGATTTGTCGCCCCCCAACCCATCTTTGCCATAGCCATAGCTAATTCCATAAACTTCTTAACTGACGGATTCAAGTGTTCCACTCTACTCCTCCTTCCTAAAAAATACAAAACCCCTGCGCTTTGAGCATTCAGGGGCATAATTATCTTTGCCAACAAAAATCTTCTTTTATCCGGACTATAACCGTCGGCTCCGGAATTTCACCGGATCAGCCACAAAGGGCTGGGGGGCTTTACCACCGATAAGGAATTACACCTCACCCTGAAGATCTACCGCTTCTTTACAATGTGATTATATTATCATCCTCATCTTTAGTCAATAGTGCCTTTCACTACAAAAACTTCCCTCATTCTTCCATAACCCAGCCTTTTTGCCCAAGTTGTCGGATATAGCCTTAATTCTTTTTCTGTCAATATTTTAACTTTCTCATGTCTAAATCCGCAGTCAGCGTAACTTTTTGCAAGGCTATCATTTATATAATCCATCGTTATTATGGGCAATTCTCTTTTTGTAATCTCAGTGGCTTCGTGAAACACATCATATGTAAAACAAAATTCGAATTCAGCCTGCCGTTTTGCGATATTGGCTAAGTTCTCAAGTATATGTCGATTTCCTTTTATAATGCCTTCAAGCAGACTTCCCCACGGAAGCGTTACATAGATCTTATCCGCTACTTTTGATAATTCATTCGGCATATCCTCGACCGCAGCCACAATATATAAAACATTGGTTAGACCACCTTTTGAAGGCTTTTGCGCTGATTTCGAAGAATACTCAAACATATTTTCCGCTACCGGATCTATTCCTATATAAAAAATGTCGGGATTCTTTCTGGCTTGAGCATATGTAAACCGTCCGTCACCGGTTCCGATATCAACTTCAACACGCTCAAATTTCTCAACAAGTTTTGCCGGATCATCCACGATCCTAATATTTTTACCATTTAAAGCTCTCAGCATTTGCCTCTCTCACTCAAGTCCTTGTATTGCGCCTGTGGGGCAAGCCTTAACGCACGCCATGCAATTTACACATTTTTCATAGTTAACCTTCGCCAAGTTATCAGAAAATATAATCGCGTCGTATTTGCATGCCTTGACACAAAGTCTGCAGGCTATGCAGCCTATCTTACAGTTTTCGCTCACTTTTTTGCCCCGCTCTTTGGACATGCAAAGCACATGTGCCTTTTTGTCTGCGGGTACAAGTTCAATTATTTTTTTAGGACATGCCTTAACACACATCCCGCACGAAGTGCATTTTGAGGTATCGACAACAGAAATATTCTTATCGTTTATGTGAATTGCGTCAAACGTACACGCTCTCACGCATGTACCCATACCCAAGCAGCCGTAACGGCATCCTTTAGGACCTCCTCCTAATCTTGCGGCAATTGTGCAGTCCCGAACTCCGTTATAGATGTATTTGCTGATTGCCCTGTCGCTTCCCCCCTGACACAATACTTTGGCATGTTTACTTACTTGTCCGTATACGTCAACCCCTAAGATTCCGGCAACTCTTTGCGCGACATGCGTACCACCGACCACGCAACCTCCAACCGCTGCCTCTTTTGCCACAACCGCAGCGGCAAAAATCTCACACTTTGGATAGCCGCAGCCCCCGCAATTAATTCCGGGCAAAGCATCCATAATCGATTCTACCAGAGGATCTTTTTCATACGCAAATTTCTTAGAAGCATAAGCAAGCGCAAGCCCAAAAACCAACCCCATACCACCTATGCTCAATATTGGCCACAAGATCGCATCTATCATTCAGATATCCCTCTTTTAATCATTTAATAAGTCCATAAAATCCCAGAAAAGCCACGGACATAAGTCCCGCCGTAATTAGCGCTATCGGAAAACCACGAAGCGGCCTTGGTAAGTCAAACGACAACTCAAGTCTTTCGCGTATCCCTGCAAAAAGCACAATTGCCAGAGCAAACCCCACAGCCGCTCCTATGCCGTTAAATAGTGTCTCAATAAGTCCATATTCTTCCCTGATATTAAGAATCGCAACTCCTAGAACAGCGCAGTTGGTAGTAATAAGCGGCAGATAAACCCCTAAAGCTTTGTAAAGAGTAGGACTGCTTTTACTGATCACCATCTCGACAAATTGGACAAGTGTGGCTATTACCAAAATAAATGCTATCGTTTGGGTATATTCAATGTTTAGCGGTCTTAATATGAGGTACTCTATTCCAAATGTAATAACTGACGCCAAAGCCATTACGAAAATTACCGCCAAACCCATTCCGACAGCCGTTTCGATCTTTCTTGAAATTCCTAAGAAAGGACATATTCCTAAAAATCTTGAAAGCACGAAATTGTTAACCAAAATCGAGCTCAAGATAATTAAAAAAACTTCACCTGCAAATTCCATATTCACTCCTCCACACGCCCGGTAAATTTATTCAGTAAAGCCATCATTAAGCCTAGCGCTATAAATGCCCCCGGCGGTAAAAGCATTATAATTGCAGGTTCAAATAAGTCTCCCGTGACATTGAAACCAAGCCAGCTTCCCGATCCCAGTATCTCTCTGATAGATGCAAGAAGTATTAGCGCAAGGGTAAAACCCGCGCCCATCCCAAGAGCGTCCATCACCGAAGCCGCCACCGGATTTTTCGATGCAAAGACTTCAATTCGCGCAAGTACTATGCAATTTACCACAATCAGGGGGATAAAAATTCCTAATGTCTGATAGATTTCCGGAACAAACGCCTGCATTACCATTCCCACGATCGTTACAAAAGTCGCTACTATAACTATATAGGCGGGAATGCGAACCTTTGAAGGAATGAAGTTTCTTAACAGGGATGTTACCAGGTTTGATCCTAAGAGCACAAATATAGTCGCTATGCCCATTCCTATTCCGCTCGCAACTGATGTCGTTACTGCCAATGTAGGGCACATTCCTAAAACAAGTCTAAAGGTCGGATTCTCATTCAAAATCCCATTGAAAAACACTTTTGAAAGCTTCATTTATTATGTTCACCTTCCTTCCGCAGCAAAGCATAAAACTCGATCGCGGCGTTAACTGCGTTAACAACAGCTGCAGAGCTTGTCGTAGCACCGCTTATCGCTTGTATTTCGTTTGTGGCAGGCGTGGTTTTAACCAATTCAAAAACATTCCGAGCCTCCATTCCATCAAATTGCCCGGTATAGGCCGTAGCTGTGGCCCTTGTGCCAAGCCCCGGCGTTTCTCGTTGATAAACCACGTTTACGCCTGAAATGCGTTCTGAAGCGTCTATACCGACATAAAGTTCCATTTGCGCAAAACCTCGTGATAACACTCTGAAAGTGTAACCCTTTCTTTCCCCATTGGCAGTTCCCTCATGCACCTCAAGCACCATGGGATGCAAATCGGCATATTCTTCAATATCAAGCTTTTGAAACTCCAATGCTTGCGGTAAAACTTGAGATTTCGCCTCAATTCGGGCTATTGCCGCCTGCTCTTCGATACGGCCTGCCGTCGCAGCATTAGTTAAACCCAAGGCAAAAGCTGCAACAGCAGTAATTATAAAAAGCCTTAAGCCTATTTTTACTATATCGCCCATTTTTTTCGCTCCTCTCCGAACACACGGGGTACTGTATACCTATCTATCAGAGGGACAAGCAGATTCATTATCAAAATGGCATACGTAACACCTTCAGGATAACCCCCATAGAGCCTTATAACGACAGTCAGTATTCCGCATCCGATTCCCATAATTATTTTCCCTTTAGGCGTCATTGGAGAGGAAACGTAATCCGTAGCCATAAAAAATGCCCCAAGTATAAGGCCGCCTAAAAAGATGCTATAAATGCCATTTCCGGTAAATAGCCCTTCCTGCCCTAAAATCCAGGTTAACAGTCCGACAGTTCCAATGAACGCAAATGGTATCCGCCAGTTAATAACCCTTCTGAATAGAAGATAAGCAGCTCCCAAGAGCAGAGCTAAAGCGGATGTTTCACCCAAAGAGCCGCCAATGTTGCCCACAAATGCGTACCAAAGAGATGGCAGCTCACTTTCTCCGGCTTTAAGTATTGCCAAGGGAGTTGCGGTCGTCATGCCGTCGATTCCGGGTATAGCATACATTATCATGTGCATTGGCCACGCAGCAAAAAGTATTGCCCTTGCCGTCAACGCAGGATTCATGAAATTCTGTCCCAATCCGCCAAACGCTTGTTTTACCAAAGCTATGGCCGCGAATGAACCTATTGCAGGTATCCACAACGGCACAGTAGACGGTAAGGTGTATGACAGCAAAAGCCCCGTTACGACAGCGCTCAAATCACTTGTGGTAACAGACTTTTTTCTTATAAGTTGAATGATTGCCTCTGTAAATACGGCTGTAATAACTGATATTCCCATTATCAGAAGAACCCTAACACCAAAAAAATATGTCGCTGCAACCGCTGCGGGTATTAATGCCAAAATCACATCCAACATAACTCTTGATACAGACTTTTTATCCCAAATGTGAGGTGAAGGTGAAACGGTTAATCTTTCTGTCAAAACAATCCTCCTAAAAATCCATCGCAATAATGGGGACGGTTCTATCGATGGGACAGATCTCAGTCGTCAGTCGTCAGAGTTTAGACGTCAGAAGTCGGAAAACGTAAACCAAAATCCAATCTTTGACTCTGGAATTTCATATGCGGTATCTGATATACGATCTGCGGCATCCGATCTTTGCTGTCTGACCTCTGTCATCTGATATCTAAGTTCTTGTCCTCGTCCCACTGGCAGGTTTTATTTTTGAGTTTGACGCTTCGTGTTTATCCTATTCTTAGCTGCAATGATAGATTGTAAAAGCGGTATCTTTGACGGACATCCATACGAACAACAGCCACACTCTATGCAATCCAATGCTCTGTATTTTTGCGCGACTTCATAGTTTCCCTTAAACGAATAAGCGTGTATCATCATAGGCATTAAGTATACAGGACAAACCTTCATGCAATTTGCGCAGCGAATACAGGGCAACTCGTCAGGATATGGATTTTCCCCTTTTTTAAAGGCTAGAATCCCCGTCGTACCTTTGATAACCGGCGCTTTTAGTGTGAATTGCGCCAAACCCATCATAGGTCCTCCCGAAACCACCTTTTCAACGTCGCCATTGAGCCCGCCGCAAAACTTTATTACTTCCTCAAATGATGTGCCAATCCTTACCAGCAGATTTTTAGGATTGGCTATAGCGCTGCCGGAAACAGTAAGTCCCCTTTCGATAAGCGGCATTCCAGTAGTTATCACCGTGGCGACAGCAGCAGCGGTAGCAACATTGTTCATCACCACACCAACATCCATCGGCAAGCCTCCGGATGGAACTTCCCTGCCCAAAGCGGACTTAATCACCTGCTTTTCAGCCCCTTGTGAATACTTTGTCTTTAACGATACCACATCAATCCCCGGTATTTTAGCTGTTGCTTGTAGCATAGTCTTAACTGCATCATTTTTGTTATCCTCTATGGCTACGATCCCTTTTGTCACACCCAGAGCTTTCATCAACGCTTTCATACCAAGCACAATTTTATCCGGTTCTTCAAGCATCAGTCTGTGATCGGCCGTCAAAAAGGGTTCACACTCAGTTCCGTTTATTATAAATGTGTCGATTACTTTCCCTTTAACCGGAGTCAACTTTACATGTGTCGGAAACGCCGCACCTCCCATTCCGACAATTCCCGCTTCAAGTATTATACCCTTTAAATCCTCAGCAGAAAGCTCGTCAAGATTTTTAGGAATTATACCATCATCAAGCTCATCTAAAAAGTCGTTCTCAATTAAGACTGCCAAACTTTCTCCAAGCGATGGATGAGGAAAACCGCCTATCTCCTTTATGATTCCGGAAACGCTGGAATGAACGGGTGAACTTACAAAGCCTGCGGGTTGTCCGATTTTCTGACCCATTTTGACGCGATCTCCGACCTTAACCAGAGGCTTACAGGGTGCGCCTATGTGCTGTTGCATGGGAATTGTTACTGTGCTTGGAATGTTGCATTTTGCTAATGATTGGTCATAAGTCAGGTGCTTTTGATACGGAGGATAAACCCCTCCTTTAAGACTTACAAGCTGTTTTACAAGACCCAATAATCTTGCTCCTTCCAGATAGATTGCTTCTTTGCTAATTGATTATTAATTAAGTTAAAAATTTAACATAAACTTAACAAAATAAAACACTAAAGCGAGTATAAACGCACTGTGATTGTATCACTACATTCGCCCATTTAAAAGCTTTTTTTTACATAACGTTGGATAAATTTTTCACAAATAGCGATTTGTGTCCATAATAAAATAATGTTAAAATGATTAAAAAAATATGCTTTCTGGCTAAAGACCAATTTTGAATGCTTTTAGCCGGAAGAAGCAACAATGATTACATTCCAGCGTGTTGATTTTGTCCAATACTTCTTGACGATATTACATTTGCTCCGGTACCTAATATATTTTCCACCAAAATCATACCCGCCTCAACCGGCGCGCTCACCTCAATCCGGTTAATCTCACGCATACAATTCTTTATCAGCACCTTTGGAATTGGCAAATCCGTCCTGACCGGCAATCGCTTTAAATGCGAATTTTTCAATTTAATTGTAGTAGTGAGTAATCGGGTGGGATTTGTCATTTCTTTGACGCCATACTCTTTACCAAGCTCACATTTATTTCCACTCACACTAAAACCGCTTACGCTTTCATCCCTAAATACTTCAATATTGCATCCTAGAGGACAGGATATGCAAATCATCTTCCTTTTCTCCATGTTATGCTCCTTCTTTTTGCACTTCGACCGTTAGAACTGACACCGATTTTTCTTTTAGCATTTTTGCATTTATTTCTATATGCTCAATCTCTCCCGGAACAAGTCGCTTTTTCTTCATTGTCGTTAATATCTCGTCATCCAGCTTTATTAAAAGATTTTTATCTTTGTACACATCATCAACCCTCATAAAAAGCTCTAACGTATCTTTAAGATTATCTACGTTCACAAAATGTGGAACCACATAACGAACACCTTGTCCCGCTCTGATGCAAATGTCAGTTCTCTTTTTCCACAACAACCCCTTGACATATTCAGCAGCGCTCACTCCTGCCCTTTGCGCTTCAAGCGTTACGTAATCCGCCAGATCATGAACATGCACGACATTGCCGCATGCAAATATTCCATCGATGCTGGTTTCCATTGATTCGCTAACTATCGGTCCGTTGGTCGCAGTATCAAGTTCAATGTTCGCAGCTTTTGATAGCTCGTTCTCCGGTATCAGTCCGACAGAAAGAAGAAGTGTATCACACTCAATATAAACTTCTGTACCCTCTAGCGGTTGTCTGTTGCCATCCACTCCGGCAATATAAACGCCTTCCAGCCGGTGCTTTCCTTTTATTCTTGTTATGGTATGGCTTAAATATAAAGGAATTTCAAAGTCCTCAAGACACTGTACGATATTTCTTGTAAGCCCGCTTGAGTAAGGTAGCAATTCAACAACGGCAAGTACTTTAGCTCCTTCAAGCGTTAAACGTCTTGCCATAATCAAGCCGATATCGCCCGAACCCAGTATGACGGCTCGTTTCCCTACCATGTAGCCCTCCATGTTTACAAACCGCTGTGCAGTTCCTGCGGTAAATATCCCAGACGGACGTGTACCGGGAATATTCAAAGCGCCTCTTGTTCTCTCTCTGCAACCCATCGCAAGCACTATCGCTTTGGCTTTGATTGTCAATAATCCGTCCTTCGAATTAACCATTGTAATAACTTTGTCTTTAGACAGATCAATAACCATGGTTTCAAGCTTATATTCAATATGTAATTCTTTAAGCTCGTTTATAAACCTTTCAGCATACTCTGGCCCTGTAAGCTCTTCTTTAAAAAGGTGAAGACCAAAACCATTGTGTATGCACTGCTGTAAAATTCCTCCAAGCTCCCTGTCCCGATCAACGAGCAAAACGCGTTCAACACCATTTTTCTTCGCTTCTATGGCTGCCGCCAACCCAGCCGGACCTGCGCCGATAACTACAACATCATATTCTGCTTGCATTAGTCACACACTCCCTGGCGATGAAATTAACATCGTTCAAATCAAACATATTCGTTTCTTTAGTCTGAGCCGTAAGAATATATGACTCAGGATGATCCTTTACAACTTTTGAAATATCAAGACCAAGTTCTCTGGCAAGTATCTCCATTACCCTTGGACTACAAAAACCACCCTGGCATCTTCCTGACCCCGGCCTAACGCGACGTTTCACGCTATCCAAAGTCCTTGCCCCTACATTCCTATGAATCGCATCAACGATCTCGCCTTCCGTGACAGTCTCACAACGGCAGATAATCTTGCCATAGCGTGAATCTTGCTCAATAAGCCTTTGTTTTCCGGCATTTGTCAGCTCATTAAACCGTATGACCGGACGTCTCTTCTCTTCATAATCCGATTTTTCAGCCATTTCAACTTGCATTTCCTTAAGTATACCTAACACATAATCAGCTATGGCAGGTGCGGCTGTCAATCCGGGAGATTCTATCCCGGCAACATTTATAAAGCCCTTAGCATCGGAAGCTTCTTCGATAACAAAATCATCCCCTTCGCACCTTGCTCTTAAGCCTGTAAAGGCAGTTATTACAGAACCGGTTGGCAACTTCTTAACTGAGCGCGCTGCGGTTTCAATTATGTACCTCAATCCTTCCTTTGTGGTTTCGAAATTATCCTTCTCATTGATATCTTCCGAATTGGGCCCTATAAGTAAGTTGCCATGCACTGTAGGCGAAACAAGCACGCCCTTGCCAAGTTTCGAGGGACATTGGAATACAACCGTATTTACAAGTTTCCCGATGCTCTTGTCCATAATATTGTATTCGCCGCGCCTAGGCATTATATGAAATTTCGGAAAAGCAACCATATTATTGATTTCATCGGCATTAAGGCCTGCGCAGTTTATTACGTACTTAGCATAAATCTTTCTTTCATTAACAGATAAAACATATCTGTTTCCGATCTTCATAATATTTTTCACTTGGGCGTTAAGCATAATTTCAACACCGTTGTCTACGGCATTTTCAGCCATTGCCACAGCTAATTCCCATGGCCCTATAATTCCGCAAGTAGGAGCATACAACGCAACCAAAGCATCATCGCTTATGTTTGGCTCAATTCTCCTTAATTCGCTCTGCCTAAGTATTTCCATTCCTGGAACCTCATTTTTTTGGCCTTGATCGAACAAATTATGAATCGTCGCGACCTCATCATCTTTCAAAGCAACAACCAATGAACCTGTTCTTTTGAATGGTACGTCAAGATTTCTGCATATTTCATCAAATTCCGAATTTCCCAACACGTTCAATTTCGCCTTTAGCGAACCCGGTTTAGCATCGTAACCGGCATGTATAATCGCGCTATTGGCTTTGGTGGTACAATTCGCTATATCTGGTTCCTTTTCGATAAGCACAGTTTTCAGCTGATACTTCGAAAGAGCTCTGGCTATGGAACAACCAACGATTCCTGCCCCTATGACAGCAATATCATACACAACTTTCATCTCCGCACTGAATTTATTAAATCAAACACAAAAACCACACAACCAGTCCTATATGTTCTATAGAACCTGAAGTGTGGCTCTCAAAATCTCCAGCCTCAAATATTTGATCATATAAAATATATCACCCTATATCAGCATAGTCAATACCAATTCGAAAATATTTACTCTATGTCACATTCCCATTTAAGCACCTTGCTTACTGCCTTTTTCCAGTTCGCATACTTATGTTTTCTATCACTTTCAGTCATATCAGGAACAAACGTTCTCTCAACTCTCCATTTTTTCGCTATTTCATCTTTAGAATCCCAGTAACCGACAGCAAGACCCGCAAGATAAGCCGCGCCAAGCGCTGTTGTTTCGGTAACGACAGGTCTATCAACCGGAACCCCTAAAATATCGGACTGAAACTGCATCAGGAATGCGTTTGAAACGGCTCCTCCATCGACTTTTAAGCTTTTAAGATTAATTTTTGAATCTTCCTGCATGGCTTCAAGAACGTCCCTTGTCTGATACGCAATCGACTCAAGAGTAGCTCTCACTAAATGATTTCTGTTGGCTCCTCTTGTTAAGCCCATCACAGCGCCCCTTGCATACATATCCCAATATGGCGCTCCTAAACCTACAAAAGCTGGAACAACATAAACACCGTTGGTGTCAGGCACCGAAGAAGCTAAATCTTCGCTGGCCGCCACGTTATCGATTATCTTCATCTCGTCTCTTAACCATTGCACAGCGGCGCCTGCTACGAAAATACTTCCCTCAAGGGCATATTCGACTTTATCGTTTAAACCCCACGCTATGGTCGTAATCAAACCATTATTCGAATTAATGCGCTTTTCTCCGGTGTTCATAAGCATAAAGCAGCCGGTTCCATAAGTATTTTTCGCCATACCCGGTATGAAACACGCCTGACCAAAAAGAGCTGCCTGTTGATCCCCTGCCGCGCCGGATATAGGTATTCTTGCACCAAATAATTGCTCTAAAGTATGTCCGTAAAGATAACTTGAAGGTTTTGCTTCCGGTAGCATGGATTCCGGTATATCTAATTCGTCAATTATCTCTTTGTCCCATACAAGATCATTTATATTAAAAAGCATAGTTCTTGATGCGTTTGAATAATCGGTGACATGGACTGCCCCACCGGTCATATTCCATATAAGCCAGGTGTCTATGTTGCCAAAAAGCAGTTCTCCCGCTTGAGCTTTCTTTCTTGCCCCTGCCACATTATCTAGTATCCATTTGATTTTAGTACCGGAAAAGTACGCATCCAGCACTAATCCCGTTTTCTTCTGAATAGAAACAGCGAGTCCTTTCTCTTTTAGACAGTCGCATATAGGAGCAGTTCTTCTGCATTGCCAAACAATAGCGTTATAAACCGGCTTGCCTGTTTTCTTATTCCACACAACCGTTGTTTCTCTTTGATTGGTGATACCAATGGCAGCAATATCCTTCGCTTTTATACCGCATTTATCCATTACTTCATGCGCGACACCGCTCTGCGTTCCCCAAATTTCCATAGGATCGTGCTCAACCCAGCCAGGTTTGGGATATATCTGTGTGAATTCCTTATGTGCAGTTCCAACTATAGAGCCGGAATTATCGAATATTATGGCTCTTGAACTAGTAGTCCCCTGATCCAATGCTAAAACATATTTGCTCATTGCGTTTCCTCCTCTAAGACAATACTTTTCAACTTTTTATCGCACTTTGAAAACAACTCCAAGCATCCTATAATCAGCAGGAATATTACAAAACACTGGCTTAACACATCTGATAAAACCGCAAAATCTCTATATGCTCCGCAAAAAGTCTCTAAAACGCCAATAAGACTCAAAATGGTGGTATCCTGCCGAGAAGCCAAGCACCGACTGCTCCTCCGACAATGCCCGCAATTCCCACTTTAAAAGCTATATCCCAGTCTAAAAATTTATTTTAAAATAAATAAAGCCGCTAATCATTGTAAGCGGCAAAATTACGGCTATTGCTGTAGCGTGATCATAGTGACTTTCAATCTTAAGAAGATGTATCATAGAATATACTGCAAGCATTACGCCACCTGCACCGAATAGCCCGTTGCCTGAACCAGTAAGAATTTCTGCAACCAATATGTTGACAAATTTCATTCTTAGAATCACCAATGACTAATTTCATCAAAGTAAACCACATTTATTCAGTGTCTTTCGCCAAATATCGCACAAAGGCTGCCTCACATCAATATGTCCCGAAATATCAGCGACCGGCTGCTCTTCTCACCATTGCCTGATGTTCCGGACACTCCCGGTTATTAACATGCAGGCGGCTATTGTAGAAATGTACACACAAATGTCCCTGCATCGCATTATTGCCAATGGCTTCGTATCCATGCGGCATACCATTCATAGATGCCGCAATTCTGGCTCCTCCAATTTCTACTATGACGGCTCTACGCTCCCAGTCCCAACCGCCCCAAACCTCGCGAATTATCCTGCCATCATCGGCTGAAATCGGCTCGGAATCGGCATGATTTGTGCCGCCTGTCCTCTTTACGTTAAACGATCTGCCGGTTTTTAAATCTATAACTCTCGCTACTGCTCCCCTTGGAAATATGTAACGACCGCTTGTAAACCAATCAACCATCACCCCTAACGAGGATCTACCGCCTCTTGATACAGGAAGAAATTCTGAAGCTTTTGATGTTTGTGCTGTGAATCTTTGTGCATCTAAGCTGTACAATCTCCCAATAGTCTGAGGCCCCGCAACCCCATCCGGATTAAGTCCGTTAATCTCCTGAAAAAGCCTTACCGCCCCTGCCGTGGCGGATCCGAAGTGTCCGGTAACCTTATAGTTGAAAAAACCTAAGTCCCGTAATCGCATTTGAAGATTGACCACTTCTTCGCCCTGGGATTGATTCCTTAAAACTCCCTCAGGCGATCCTGCCTCAGCGTAAAGAGGATATTTAATCAGGAAAAATGTCACCAATACAACCAGAAGGAGAGCACAAACACGCCTCAAAACAATCGACCTCCCATGCCAGCATATGCAAGGAAAAAATACAAAACATCAAGAATTTGTGAAATCAAACTCCGATAGCCCCACGTATTCTTATATGTTCCCTTGCGATACACATTTTAACACAGATGTTTCGGATTTGCATCAATTTTTTTACAAAAATATTACGAAAATATTGAATTGTTTTGTCGAATTACAAAAATTCACTCAGCCGCAAAAAAACTGCAAAGAGATTCTTCCCTTTGCAGTTTTATACATGTTGTTATAGTGCTGATTTAAGAATGTTCAATATATCCTGTTGGTTAAGTTTAACAAAATTTCCGATAGTGCCTTCTTGCTTATTGACTTTTTTACACTTTTGCGCCATTTCTTCAAGCCTATCGTCCGGTATCTCTAATTCCTTCAAACTGACCGGAAGCCCAAGAATACTAAAGAATTGCTTCAATCGGTCTATACCTTCTAAAGCCGTGATTTCAGGAGAAACAAACGAATAATCCACTCCGAATACCCTTGCGGCAAACTGAGCGAACCTTCTCACATCATGTTGATATACATATTTCATCCATGCAGGGAATACTACGGCGAGTCCCGCCCCATGCGGTACGTCATAGATACCGCTTAACTCATGTTCAATCTGATGAGATGCCCAATCTCCGATTCTGCCGGTACTCAAGAAATCGTTATGCGCAATAGTTCCCGCCCACATAATCTCAGCACGGGCATTATAGTCTGATGGGTCTTTCAAAACCAAAGGCGCGTTGTGGATTACTGCCCTCATAGTGGCTTCACATAGTCTGTCGGTGAAATCTACATTAGTCGAATTTGTAAAATATCTCTCAAGCACGTGCGCTAAAATATCTGCTATGCCGCAAACAGTCTGATAATCAGACAGAGTATATGTAAGCTCAGGATTCATTATCGCAAATACAGGCCTTATTATTTCGGTTGTACTTCCTCTTTTATGCCAGCCATTCTCATTGGTTATAACCATACTGTTGCTCATCTCGCTACCAGCCGCAGGAATAGTTAAAACAACACCCACACCTAAAGCTTTGTCCGGTTGTGCCTTTTGATCAAAGAAATCCCATACATCTCCATTATAGCATGCTCCAACCGCTATGGCCTTTGCCGAGTCAATCGCGCTGCCTCCCCCTACGGCGAGGATAAATCCGATGTTTTCTTTTTTGCATATATCGACCCCTTCCCGAACCAATGACAGCCGCGGATTGGGCATAGCGCCGGGCAGTTCAATATATGAAATCCCCGACTCGCTTAATGAATCTATAATCTTTTGATACACCCCGCTTTTGATTATGCTGCCCGTACCATAATGGAGCAACACCTTAGAAGTATACCTTTTAACTTCCGTTCCGACTTTATCTTCTGCTCCTTTTCCGAAAATGATATGCGTTGGATTGTGAAATGTAAAATTCTCCAAAATATAATGCCTCCTCATAAAAAATTAGGGAGAGGTGTTCTGCCTCTCCCGGTAAATGGTGCCCAGGGCGGGATTCGAACCCGCACGATTGGTGTCACTACCCCCTCAAGATAGCGTGTCTGCCAGTTCCACCACCTGGGCATAGATTTTTGATATGAGCGGAAAAATCCTAAAACTTCATGTTTTCTTCAATTTTCCGAAATTGATTATATCCTGACCCATTCATCATTGTCAATCAGATTTTTTTCGTTCAAAACATCCTCACGACTGTGAATCAATCTGATATTGCTTTCTTCAACGTGGAAATCCGGGTTTGACTTTATCAGAATCCTGCGATTCAAGGAAGTTTCAAGCTCTTCCAGTATCTTTCCGTTTTCCTCCATCCACAAGCGCGCAACCGAAGGGTGTACCTCAACTAAGGCTCCCCATAAAGTTTCCTTCTCAAAAAGCTTTTCAAGCTCCTTTTCCACCCTCACCATAACTGCCATCTCAGAATATACCACACCCGTACCGCTGCAATAAGGGCATGACTTCACCAAAGAAGACGCAAGTCTTTGACGCACTTTTTTGCGTGTCATCTCAACCAATCCTAAACCGGTAAAACCCATAATATGGGTCTTGGTCCTGTCTTTTTTAAAAGCCTGCTTGAGTGTTTTAAGAACCATTTCTCTATGCTCTGTACGTATCATATCAATAAAATCTATTATGATTATTCCACCTATATCTCTTAACCTTACCTGGCGGCCAATCTCATCTGCGGCTTCAAGGTTAGTTTTTAATACCGTATCTTCAAGATTTGACTTCCCTACGAATTTACCCGTATTGACATCTATAACCGTTAATGCCTCAGCGTTATCTATCACCAAATAGCCGCCGTTTTTTAGCCACACTTTCTTTTGTACTGCTTTTTCTATTTTGGAATCTATACTGTATTGATTAAATACGTCGCCATTTAGGTCGGTACAATATACTCTGTTTATATAAGACGGAGCTATCAAATCGATTAATTCAAGCACTCTTAAGTGCTGCTCCCGGTTGTTTATAATAAACATGTTGACATCGCCCGTAAACAGATCCCTTACAGCCCGAAATATAAGACTCTCATCCTTATGAATCAATTTAGGTGCTTTGCTTTTGTTTTCCTTATCCTTTATGTTGTTCCAAAGCCTGCATAGAAAGTCTATATCAGAACAAAAATCCTCTTTTTGTTTGCCCTCTGCCGCGGTACGTACGATGATTCCCATGTCTTTAGGCTTTATCTGCTCTGCGATCATTTTGAGCCTTTGACGTTCTTCCTCACTTTCAATCCTTCTTGATACGCCTACATGGTTAACATAAGGCATTAATACAAGATATCGGCTCGGCAGCGTCACATAGGTGGTAACTCTCGCCCCTTTCGTGCCCATTGCCTCCTTTACTACCTGTACCGTGATTTCTCTTCCTTCCCGAATTGAATCCCGCATATCGTATTCAAGGACACTGTTGCTTGAACCAAACTGAAAAAGTGACTTGTCAGCGTTTATATCCCCAAAATAAAGGAAAGCGTTTCTTTCGATCCCAATATCTACAAAAGCGGCATGCATTCCCGGAAGCACATTAACCACCTTGCCGCGGTAAATACTGCCTAAAATCTGCTGATTGTCCTGGTCTTCGACGTATAGTTCAACCAACTCCCCATCTTCAAGCATTGCAACACGGATCTGCCCATAGTGCACATCAACGATTATTCGCTTATCCAATAACTACAACCTCCACTGTAACCTCCACTTCGCCATGGGGATATACCCATGGGAACAGTTCCACCGTATTCTGTCCGGCTCTTCACTACGTTTCGCATACGCTCGAACCGTCCTCATAGCTCCGATTGCTCATATAAGAGAAATTATATACTTATAAACTCAACTAAATCAAGTGGCGTAACAAGTTTTTCGTTTCTAAAAAAATACATGTCCAGACGATGTATCCTATGATAAAGAATTTCCCTATCCCCTTTAAGAAAATCAAGCAATGCATCCGCAAAAATCTGAGGTTTCAAATTGCTTTTGCTACCGGAGTTAAACATAACATCGAGCGCTTGTCCGGAACAGTCATTAACGCTGAGTTTGACCCAATGAATCAAAGGTCTTATATTAATATACTGCAAGCTATCACTTTTTTCTCTGGCGACCAAAACGTACGGCTGGCTCAAAAAGGCTTCCGTGCACTCCGCAAGTTTCTCCATAATGAAAGGCATAAATATGCGATAAGATGCTCTCTCTATAATACTCATCAAAGAAGGATGCTTAGGATCGATCTTTACCGATTGAATAATTTTTATGCCGGAAGGTAAAGCAGAATTGAGCCTTGAATCGAATTCTGCAGGTTCAATGTCGCTTTCCATTATAATATCGAGATACTCCCCTTCGCTGGACAAGCCTACCGGCAGCGCGGACGCAAACGCCATCTTAGGGTGAGGGCTGAATCCCTGGGTAAATGCCACCGGTAATGTCGCCCTCCGAATCGCTCTTTGAAATGTCCTCATCATATCAAGATGAGATATATATTTTACTCTGTCTTCCTTTGAAAATTTTGCAACAAGGCGCATCAGCACACCCCTTTTATGATGTCTTGAATGCCACAAGCTGAGCAGTAAGCTCTACAATCGGGAGTTGTGATGCCGCTAAGCGCTTTTTTGTATTCGCTTAGAAGAAAATCTTTTGATACTCCCACATCGATATGCTCCCACGGAAATATCTCATCATCGCTTCGTTCTCGACCGGCATAAAAGTGAGGGTCTACGCCGGCTTCGGCAAAGGATTTTGACCAAACGTCCAATTTAAAATGTTCCGACCATCCATCAAACTTGCATCCGTTTTCCCATGCTCTTTTAAGCAGCTTGCCCAATTTCCTGTCGCCTCTTGCCAGCACCGCCTCAATAAAGCTTAAACCAGGATCATGCCAGTTGAAAGACACTCCCTTCAGACGAAGCTTGGTTGTCAAAAGCGCAATCTTGGCTTCTAATCGCTCAACCGAATCCTGAGCGACCCACTGAAACGGAGTAAACGCTTTTGGAACGAAAGTCGATACGCTAACGGTTATCCTAGGATTTGCTGCCCTTATAGTTTTGTCCAGTGAATTACGGCTATATTTAACCTCTCGCACCATATCGCCAATCCCGATTATATCGTTTTGTTCCTCAGTAGGTAACCCAATCATAAAATATAACTTAAACGAATCTATACCCATTTCAAGCGCTCGCTTCACACTGTCCAAAAGATCCTGCCCTTCAACTCCTTTATTTATTACATCCCGTAATCTTTGGCTGCCTGCTTCCGGAGCTAAAGTTATGCCCGCTTTTTTAAGCGCATGAAGCTCATCTTTAAATTCATCGGCAAATGAATCTATGCGCATCGAAGGCAAAGACATTGAAATCCTCGAGGATTTAAGCATTTTAGAAAGCTCAGGCAAAAGCTTGCCAAACCCCCTGTAATCGCTTGTACTTAGTGAAACCAAAGATAAATCCTCATAACCCGTGTTTTTTATAAGGCTACGAGCTGATTTCAAAATCGTTTCAGCGTTTCTTTCCCTGACAGGGCGATATATAATCCCAGCCTGACAAAATCGGCATCCCCTGCCGCAACCCCTGAATATCTCAAGCGCTATTCTGTCATGCACTATATCCATATATGGAACTATCATCGTTTCAGGATAATAAGCTTTATCAAGACTGGCTACTACTCTTTTTGTCACTAAGCGAGGAATATCTTCTGAAACAGGAGTTATGCCGAGCACCGTTCCGTCATCTTTATAATCCGGCTCATAAAACTTTGGAACATAAATACCCGGAATTCTTGAAGCGGCTTTAAGAAAATTATCTCTTCCGCCTTTTTTCTGTTTATTGAGTTTATAGGCGTCAAGCAGCTCATCAATCACCTCTTCGCCATCGCCTAAAACAACCAGATCAAGAAAATCAGCAAGCGGCTCCGGATTAAACGCGCAAGGCCCCCCTGCCAGTATCAGCGGATCATTCTCCCCTCTCTCTTTCGAAGTTAGAGGTATTTGAGCAAGGTCGAGCATATTTATCACATTGGTATAAGTCATTTCGTATTGTAGCGTAAAGCCCACCATGTCGAACTGTTTTATCGGATCTTTTGTTTCAAGGGCAAAAAGCGGAATATCGTATTCTCTCATTTTTTGCTCCATATCAGTCCACGGAGCAAAAACCCTTTCACAATAAGCATCCTCTCTACCGTTTATTTTGTGATACAATATCTTCATCCCAAGATGCGACATCCCCACTTCATAGACATCCGGGAACGCAAACGCAAATCTAATCCATACCTCGTCTTTGTCCTTTTCGACCATATTATATTCATTTCCGATGTATCGCACAGGTTTTTCAACCCGGTGAAGTATTCTCTCCAATTGTTCCATCACCAAAAAAGTTACCTCGCTTTTGAATTATCATTTTTAATTGCCATATTCGCCTAAAGCGACAAGACAGATAGATTATATGTGAGTATCGAAGCGTTATGATTTAAGGGCTGTTAACTTTCAAAACATGGTCTTTTGCTTGCGCATTCCTACGTTTAACACCAATCCAAACGCAATAAAATTAGTGAGCATAGAGCTTCCTCCATAACTCATAAAGGGCAACGGTATCCCTGTTACCGGTACCAGTCCCATTGTCATGCCAATGTTTATAAACACATGGAACATTATCATAGAAGCTACTCCGGAAGCCAACATTGAACCGAATTTATCCCGTGCGGTCGCCGCTATCATGATAGATCTGTAAATCAGAAGCGCGTAAAGCAAAATAACCAATGCTCCGGCAATAAAACCAAAAGCTTCAACCGTTACGGAAAAAATGAAATCGGTATGCTTTGCAGGTATAAAATCAAGTTGACTCAGCATATTAGTGTCGAAAATATTCTTGCCAAATATTCTCCCTGAACCTATAGCTATTATAGACTGCATAACATGATAACCCGAACCCATAGCGTCAGCTCCGGGATTAAGAAACACAAGTATCCTGCTTTTTTGTTCATCCGTAAGAAACGTAAACCACATTGCAACAAGCCCCACTCCGGATGCAGATATTATTCCTAGGATCAGCTTGTAACTTAAGCCGCCTAAGTAGAGCATACCGAACGAAATGGCGAAAATAACCGCAGCTGTACCGAAATCCGGTTGAAGCACTGTCAGTATGAGTGGAATACCCACTTGCACGGCTATAGGGAATAAATCCCACAGGCTTTTGACACCCTCCTCTTTTAAGGAGAGCAGTCGTGCTAAAGCTATGATCACTGATATTTTCGCGAATTCGGAAGGCTGAAAACTAAAAGCCCCAAAGTTTATCCAACTCTGTGCCCCTCCGGCTATATCCCCAGCCAAATCGACATAAACTAGCGCCGCTATGATAACCCAATAAATGTAAGGCGACAGATCATAAAAATTATTGTAATCTACCGCGATTACAATTACCATCACGATAAGTCCAGCCGCAAACCATAAAAAATGTAGATTTACATGCCTCAAATTCAGACTTGTTATCAATTGGATAATGCCTTGTTCTTGTCCATCAGTCGGCGGCCGCATCGAAATCCCTATTCCCACAGCTCCAATCACTGAAAGTAAAAACAAGACAAGCGGAATAACAAAATCAAAATTCTTAAAGTATTTCTTATCAAACATAATACCACTTCCGAACTCAGCCTTTGTTCTTACCTATATTCTTCATCCTGCGTATGGGAATATTGGCGACAAGAGCGGATGTAAACCCATCGCCCTCTTTTGGGAGATTGGTTAAATGGATATCAAGCTCACCGTCTTCTATTTCCATGTAATTAGAAATAACCTTTATTATGTCTTCTCTTATCGCATCCAAAAAATGCGGAGATATGTTGGCCCGATCGTGGATCAAAACCAGTTTAAGCCTTTCTTTGGCAATATTCTTGCTTAAGCTACTTTCTTTTCTAAGAAACTTTAAAAGGTCAAACATATCAAATCACCCCTAAGCTCTTTTCTTACCGTTTTTCCCAAAAAATTTCCTCAACTTATCAATAAACGTTTCTTCAGTCTCAAGATTAAATACGGGAATATCTTCTCCCATAAGACGCCTTGCGATATTACTGAAAGCTTGGCCTGCCAATGAATCCTGTACCATGACCACAGGTTCACCTTTGTTGGTGGATACGACTATTTTCTCATCATCGGGAACTACTCCGAGAAGATCTATCCCTAGTATATCTATGGTATCGTCGATATTCATCATATCACCGCGTCTGACCATATCCATCCTTATCCTGTTTATCACAAGCACAGGTTCAGCCATCTCGTTTGCGGCAAGAAGTCCGATTATTCGATCGGCATCTCTGACCGCGGACACCTCAGGTACAGTAACAACAATCGCCCTATCTGCCCCTGCTATGGCATTTTTAAAACCCTGCTCAATCCCTGCCGGGCAATCGATCAAAACATAATCAAACTGTTCTCTTAGATCCTGGCACAACTGCTGCATCTGTTCAGGAGAAACAGCCGACTTGTCCCTAGTCTGAGCGGCTGGCAGCAAAAACAAGCCTTCAAACCGCTTGTCCCTGATTATCGCCTGTTTTGCGCGGCATACGCCTTCAACCACATCGACCAGATCATAGACTATCCTGTTTTCCAGTCCCATGACCACATCAAGATTTCTAAGTCCAATATCAGCGTCAATAAGAACCACTCTCTTGCCATGAAGCGCTAATGCAGTCCCGATATTTGCCGTAGTAGTTGTTTTGCCTACCCCACCTTTACCTGATGTAATAACTATTACATTTCCCATCCTGTTAACACCCCCGCACTTAATCCTGGGTAAGAATTCTTAAGTCACAAGCTAAAAAACCCTGATTTTTCATTATATCCTATTTTGCACGCGATGGCAAATAAGGCTCTATTACTAAATTATCATCCTTAACAAAAGCGATTTCCGGATATTTTGGCTTAGTGTCCTCATCTTCGGGCGGCATCGCAATAAGCCCTGCTATTCTAAGCTGTGTCGGTTGAAAAGCGAACGCACATACCATTGCCTGACTGTTGCCTATAGCCCCTGCGTGAGCCAGCCCCCGAAGCGCCCCCATCACCATGATATTGCCTCCGGCTATGACTTCCCCACCGGGATTGACATCTCCAATAACAATAACATTGCCTCCGTAATGAATTCTTTGCCCGCTTCTTATCGTTCCTTTGAAAAATTTGGTCATACCTTCCTCAATGCCGTCAAAAACCCCTTCACTTAGCTGAATCTTTTTTTCGTCCTCAAACATAACGCTTCCCATTTCAATTTCTTTTGACAAAAGCGTCATGAGCTGTTCAACGTCGCCTTGGGCTAAAGATTTTCCCGTAAAAACAAGATCCACCGATGTCCCATCAAAGAATGAGCGACTGTCTCTTATCTTTTTTGCAAGATCCGCTTTAATTCTGGATATGTCTGCCGAGGCGTCCATTATAACCTTAAGTCCCGCCTTTGTACCCCTGAAGATGACCGAACTCTCCGCCATCACAAATTCATCCCCTTTAAACTTCTCTAATTACCTTTATTAATTATATTTGGATTATCCAGAGTTTCGAACTGCTTTCTCTGCGCAGTAAGCCTATAATACTCCTCGATAATCCTTTTTGCAACGTATGCGGCGTTGCTTGACGATACTCCGTTTGGAATCATAACTGCAACTGCTATCTGAGGATTTTCAAAAGGAGTGAAAGATAAAAACCAAGCGGTATTTCTATGTGGAATACCTGCGACAGTTTGAGCCGTGCCGGTTTTGCCTCCTAATGTGATATTTTCATCGATTTCGGCAAATGTTCCTACTGCCGTACCTCTATTGCCTACTCCCGGTGTAACGTCAAAAACCGCTCTTAACATCCCTTGCCTTATCGCCTGCATGTATTGTTCATCGATCGTTGCCTCATTCAACACCTCAGGTTTTGTGTACTCAATTTCCCCATTTTCGGAGACAAAACCTTTAATAAGCCTAGGTTTTAAAACTTTCCCTCCGTTTGCCAGGCTTGCCGTAAATCTCGCTGCAGCAAGTGGGGTTAACTGAACATCAGCCTGCCCGATTCCTGTCACAACGGTGTCCCTCGCACTCCATCTCTTGTACTGGCGGAGTACGTCAAATCTAATTTGTTCAGCAACCCTTACGAGATCATCCCTATCAATTTCCTCGACAAGATACCCCATCTCTTCGCTTATAATCTCTCTTATTTCACGCAAAGACACCATATAAGGTAAATCCGCCAGCCGCTTTACTTGAGCTCGCTGAATGTCATTGTCCGTTTCGTTAAATTCCGGAATATATTCCTCCATAATATCTCTTATGTGCCTTACTATGCTTGCTCTGTGATCTAAAGCCTTTCTGTGAGGACCTCCTACCAAAGATTCCTCATCCTCAATCTCCTCAATGCCGGTATAGCCATTTATGCCAAAGGCGTCAGCCCATTTGTTTATCGCGTCTATTCCTATCCTATCCGCCACCTCATAGAAAAAATAGTTACAGGATACTTCCAGTGCACCTTGCAAATCCAAAGCCCCATGTCCGTAATCTGCCCAACACTCAGGCGCCTCTTCCTCGCTCCAGCCATGCCTTATAAACTCGTCGCGGCATACTATTTTTTCGTCAAGTGTGATTTTGCCCTCCATAAGCCCCGCAATCCCAACCAGCATTTTAAATGTCGATCCCGGCGCGTACCTTTCCTGAAAAGACATAGCGGTAAGGGCGCGCATTTTTATTATAGCGTCGTAATTCTCCTGTGAAATTCCAGGTATAAACATATTAAGATCAAAGGAGGGGTAGCTTGCCATCGCCAGCAATTCACCGGTGTTGACATCCATTACAACTGCCGCTCCCTGTCTTGCCAAAGGCGCTCTTCTTTCCCCATCTGCACGATTATAGGGAAATGGTGGATCAGGGCTGCTCATATCTGCAATTTCGCGCTTAAGTATATCCTCAACAGCTTTCTGAAGAGCTATATCAATAGTCAATATAATATCGTTTCCGTCTTGAGCAGGTGTTTTGTCAATTACACGGATTATTCGACCCCTTGAATCCACTTCAGCCAACATTTCCCCGTGCCTTTCGGTTATACCCGAAGTAAGCCAATTTTCAGCATAAGCCTCTAAACCCTTGATTCCGATGCTATCAACAGCGGGATTATAACCCTTATCAAGGATTTCTTGGTACAATTCAAGATCTTCGTCGCTTATTCTTCCGACATGACCAATGACATGAGAGGCCGCTTCCCCAAACGGATACAATCGTGCCGTTTCAACAAAAGTTCTTATTCCAGACAATATATCAGCGTGTATTTCAAGTTTTGAAACAGCCGAATGGCTCAAATCAGAAGCCACTCTTACGGGATTTGTAGAAAATCTGTTAATAAATACATTAAGGCGAATCGAAATGATATTTCTTGCCAAATCGTCCGGGATATTGTCGTCAATCTGATATCTTTCCCTAAGATGCTTAAGCATTTGCTCGGCTGATAGCGGCTGTCCAATAGACGCGTTTCTTCTCCAACGGTCAAAACTTCTGACTTGGGTTTCTTCATCTTCATCTTCCCATTCATAATACACTCTACCATCACTGTCTATCATTATGGGGAAATTGTCGGTAAGCGAATCCATTTCACCGCTTGATTCAATTATATTAAGAAAATTAAGAATCATTTCGTTTATCCGCAAATGACCTGACGGCATTTTGCGTCTGTCTAGCTGTACGGAAAAAATTTGTCTATTTTGGGCAAGCGGCATGCCGTAACGGTCATGTATCTCGCCTCTTGTTCCCCTTAATTCGATCTTTACCGTTTTTCGCTCGTGTGAAATTTCGTAGTAATAATCACCTAAGATGACGGTAATCTGCGTAAGCTTAAGGAGTAAAACCACGAAAACCATGAGACATGCCAACCCGAACAAAAGAAACCTATTTTTCAAAAGCTTAAAAATATACCGTCACCTCCTGCGTTTATGATCTGAAATACCAGCGCCTAAACATAAATTTGTATTTATAAAGTCTTGTCATGCCGTAAAAAATAAGCGGCGCAACCAAGGTCGTATATACTATCTCCGGTAATAAGACATAAAACACAAAATAGAATAAAGGCAAATCTGTATTTGTAAAGAAAAGGTATACCAACATAGCCGAGCCTCTCAAAATCAATGCAAACACTGTCACCACAACCGGCATCGCTACCCTTCCCTGCGGAAGTCTTTTATACAGAAGGCCTGCCAGATATCCTACAATCATGTATTGTGTGGCATTAAAACCTAATGCATGTCCATACATCAAGTCCTGTATAATGCCTCCGAATAAGCCTACCATCGCCGATAAAGGATTGCCCGACAAAAGTGCAAAGGATACTACCAATATAAGCAACGTATCAGGTTTTATCCCGTATATTTCAATAAAGGGGAAAACAGCCGACTGTACTACTATATTAGAAATTAAAATCAATGCTATAACGCTCAGTCTGGCCATTATCTCTCAGACAGAGGGACGGTTCTCTTGTCTTGGCCTGCAGACCGAGACAAGAGAACCGTCCCTCTGTCTGACATCCCCCCGTCTGCCCCAGATATCACCAGCACTTCTTCTAATCGTCGAAAGTCCGCCGCAGGCTTAACCAAAGCACTGACGTAAAGCTCTTGTTCACGTCCTAAAACCTCTTTTATTTCGCCTATCAAAATCCCTTTCGGAAAGATACCATCAAGCCCAGAAGTTAAAACCTTATCGCCGACTACTATGTCGGCATCAAGAGGAAGATAAATCATCCGCAACAAACCGTCTTCAAATCCGAGCCTGTTATTCCCTCTTATAAGTCCATTGTCGCGCGTTCTCTCTAGCATGCCGCTTACCGCGCTTCGCCCATCAACTATGGCTCTCACTTTAGCCCAAGTATGCCCGACATCAAGCACTCTGCCCAAAAGTCCCGCTTCATTGACCACTGTCATATCTTTTTCTATTCCTGAAGCAATCCCCACATCGATCGTAAAAGTGTTGAACCAGTTGCCCGGATCCTTCCCCGTAACTCTGCCGCCCGTAATAGTAAATCTGTCTGCTTGTTCGGCAAAGTTTAACAAATCTTTAAGTCTCTCATTTTCGCGTTCAAGTTCACTTATACCGATCAGCTCTTGCTCAAGCTCCATTACCCTTTGGCGCAAATCTCCATACCTTTGAAAAACGGCTCGACTTTCGCCAAAATCAGCAAAAAACCCGTACACCCGCGATGAAAGATTGTAAACAACCGACTTAACCGGCGACAAAACCGACCCTAGAGCCCCTTCCGCAACCGTCATGCCAGAGGTCCGAGATGCTGTTATGGCAGCTAATCCTGATAAAAGTACCAATAATACTATAACAATCACAAAAGAACGGTCTTTAGCGCTCTTTGTCAAGCTTTATCACCGCCTACATGATATTTCTGGCAGATATGGCTACTCTTTTTAAGGTTTCCATTTCCTCAACCACTTTTCCCGTACCCAAAGCAACGCAATCAAGAGGATTGTCCGCTACAAAGACGGGAATACCGGTTTCATACCTTACAAGATTATCTATTCCATCAAGCAGCGCTCCTCCGCCTGTGAGCATTATACCTCTATCCATAATATCGGCGGCAAGCTCGGGGGGTGTTTTTTCAAGCGTTAGCTTTATTGAATCTACGATACTATTAACCGGATCGCGCAGCGCTTCTAATATTTGTGTAGAATTTATCGTAACCGTCTTGGGAAGACCCGTTACCAAGTCCCTTCCCCTTATTTCCATGGTTTGCTCCCGTTCTTTAGGGTAAGCTGAACCTATGGTTATTTTGATGTCTTCGGCAGTGCGTTCACCTATCATCAGGTTGTACTCTTTTTTAACATAATAGGCTATTGAATCGTCCATTTTATTTCCGCCTATCCTTATGGAACGGCTGGTAACGATTCCCCCCAATGATATTATAGCGACTTCGCTCGTTCCTCCGCCGATATCTACGACCATACTACCCGTAGGCTCGTGCACAGGTAAGCCCGCACCTATAGCGGCAGCCATGGGCTCCTCAACCAGATATGCCTCCCTTGCGCCCGCCTCCTTGGCAGCTTCATAAACAGCCCTTTTTTCCACTTCAGTCACTCCCGAAGGTACGCACACCACAATTCTAGGGTGTATAAACGGAATTATCCTAAAGGATGCCTTTAAAATAAAATACTTAAGCATCTGCTGCGTAACATCAAAATCAGCTATGACTCCATCCCTCATCGGGCGAATCGCCATGATGTTTCCGGGAGTTCTCCCTATCATTCGCTTTGCTTCCTCACCAACAGCCAAAACTTGCTTGGTACCAATGCGAATAGCCACAACCGAAGGCTCCCTTATCACTATCCCTTTTCCTCTGACATGAACAAGCGTGTTAGCCGTTCCTAAATCAATCCCTAAATCTTTGCTCAGAATGTTCAAAATTCCCATTTTGCCTGCGTAGCCCTCCTAAATAAAGTCCATTAAAATTATTGCCGTAAGCTTCGTTTTTGATAACAAAAAGACTCAAAACCATCAGCATCAAGACTTGGTGTAAAACAAAACTCCCAGCAATATTCCCAATACGGTTCCAAAATTTATAATAATATTGATGCCTATCACAATATCGGCAACAATCAAATCAAGCGATAACGGGGTTTCTCCGGTGCCAATGGCAACAGACTCCCTAAATATGGGCAAATCAAAATAAAGACTCAAAAAATGCCCGATTAGCCCTCCGACAATTACGCCTGCCAATAAAAAAAGAAATAGTTTCAGCACCCCTCTGGAATTATCCCTTCTCATAAATACAAATCCTCCAATCGATTAAAGCGTAAAGATAATATCTTTATAAGTATAGCAGTTCTAAGTAAAATCACAAGGCTTTTGCATATTTTTTTGTCGAAAGATTTTTTACTATTAATCCAAATAAAGAGGATTTTAGAATTTCTTGTAGAATTATTGCGTATTGTATCTGATCGGAGGATGGCGCTTTGGAGTTTGAAAGGTTAGATGACCTTGATAATCTGCTGGCTCTGGCTTTATCGGTTATATTCCTTGTACTGTTGATTTTCTCACAGCGGACTCTGATAAGCTACAAAAAAGATTGTTTACAGAGCAAGCAAGTCGAACAGCGTTTACGGGATTGTATATACGATCTAAGAATGCGGGTTAAATACCAAAACGAGGAAATCAACGAAATACTGGATGCTCAATTGAAAATTCAGCAAAAAGCTGATCTTTTCTTTGATGTCTCACAGGTAATGATATGTGTTTTTGACATAAATTTAAATTTTATGCAAATTAATTCTGCCGGTAGCCGATTTTCAGGTTATTTGAATGAAGAAATTAAATCCTATAAATTGCTGGATTTTGTGCATCCTGAAGATCATGATTTCACTATAGCAAAGATTCAAAGAATAACCAAAAGTAATCCCACATGCGCTTTTCAAAACAGGATAGTATGCAAAGACGGTTCGCAGAAATGGATCGCCTGGCATATGTCTTATCTCCCCGAACAAAATGAATATATCGCCGGAGCAGAAGATTTGACTGCCCGAATGAAAATTGAACATATGACGATGATGCTTAACGAAGCTTTAAGTCATGACAGAATTAGAACCGAATTTTATTCCAATTTGTCTCACGAGCTTAAAACACCGCTTAATGTTCTAATTAGTACACATCAGCTTTTAAAACTTGTTTTAAACGGCGAGCAGATTATTGAAAGCAACCAAAGTATTAGTAGATATTTGCATGTGATGAAGCAAAACTGTTTTCGCCTGCTTCGTCTTATAAACAATATCATTGACGTCACTCGCATAGAATCGGGCTTTTTGAGCATTAAACATGAAAATCACAATATAATCAGTATAGTCGAGGATGTGTGCATGTCTGTAGCGGATTATATAAAGACGCGCAATATAGAGCTCGTTTTTGACACAAGCGTTGAGGAATTGATTATTGCATGCGATCCGGATAAGATCGAAAGGATCATACTGAATATTTTGTCAAACGCGGTTAAATTTACAGATGAAGACGGTTTAATATCCGTCAACATACATTGCGACCATGAGAATGTAACGATATCGATCAAAGATACCGGTATAGGCATACCCGAAGATATGCTGGAAGCGATATTTGAAAGGTTTAAGCAACTTGATAACACGTTGCCCAGAAATTACGGTGGAAGTGGTATAGGGCTTTCGCTGGTTAGATCGCTTGTTGAAATGCACAGGGGCGTAATTTATGCGAAAAGTTCCGAAGGCAAAGGAGCAGAATTTATATTCAAGCTACCCATCCGAATAATTGAACAGGAACATTTTATCCCGCATAAAGAAAATGGCTTTGCTCAACAAAACCGGGTAGAAAGAATAACTATAGAGTTTTCAGATATATATGTAAGCTGAATCTTCACAGACAAGAGAACCGTCCCTTTGTCTGTGCTTTCAACCCTTTTCTTCAAAATGCAAAGGTAAGCTGCTGTTCCAAAGCTCAAGGCAATAATTCGAAGCCTTTGCGGCTTCCATCCTGTCTTTAACCCATACGCCGGATACCGTATACTCTCCGAATTTCCTTGAAGAATATGATAAAAGCAGCATCTCCTCGCTTCCCGACAAAATATTGTGAACAGCCCTGCTGTTAATGCGAATCCTTTTAGACAAAAGATTTACGTAATAAAGAAACGAGGTCCCCGCATAATCCTTGCTTTTAATTGAGGGAACAACCATAAAAATGTGAGGATTAAAGCTTTTTTCATTAAGAGTCGACATTAAAACGTCTGTCATTGGCTTTATGAAAGGGCCGCTTATATAAACATGAGAATTGCGCGCGCTGCTCACAATGGATTTAGCAGCGTCAAGCACGGAATTTGCATCAATAAGGAATTCGACAACACTGGCATATTCTGTCATAATTCTTCCTCCACATCGGTTTGTTAGAAAGATTATAACAGAATATTAACATCGTCTGCAACTAGTACTACTTATCATTTACCAAAGCAGGATTTCTCACAAATGGTTCCAGAAGCGATAAATGGCCTATACCTTCGACCACTTTCCCTCCGACTAAAAACTGCACTCTTTCTATGTTTTTTGTGTTTATCGGATCGGTAAGAGAGTTAACCATGGCAAAAACTGCCATGGTTTCCCCGGTTGAACCCATCTGGTTCAAATTTATACCCTGAGGTAGATCAACATAGACAGTCTTTTGATCAACCCATACCCTTATCTTGTCAATTGAAAGGCCTTGCGGCATAACGGTTATATTGCCATTATATACAGGGCCTTCGATAAGCTCGCTTATTATCCTTCTTGCAATCCTTAGATCCGATCTGTTCATAGCCCTGTATTCGGGCGAAAGATGCATCGCGCTGCTGTCACTGAAGTACACTCGTATGCGCCTGCCCAGTATATCCGAAAAATCTTCTCTTGCAAAACCTGTCTGATGTTTTAATACTTCAGAACCATCCGTAATTTCGAGGTTTACACCATCCTCATGCACAATGTTAACTCGTCCTATATTGCTCAAAGATGTCAAGCTCAATACCAAAGAGCCGATGCCGGTTCGGAAAGATGCGGTACCATCCTTAAGTCCGGCTGAAAATTCTTCTGAAAAGTATAGCCTTAGCAGATCTTTACTTTCAGCAACATCGGATTTGACTATTTCAACATCAAGCAATCGCGCTCCGGAAGGAATAGTCCTGTATAACCCCAGATCCGATGCACTTGGCCCCTTGATAAGCTCTTCAACTATTGCCCGCGCATATTCCATATTTCTCACATTTATAGTCCTTATCTCAGAAAGAAGCAAATTCCCTTCCCTGTCCTGAAAATAAAGCTCCCATTCAAGAGTTCGTACCTGAGCTGAGCCGTCAGCTTTTTTCTCCTTCGCAACTATTTCATCTATATTGGTCGGGAATTTGGCCAATATACCCAGAACTTCTCCTTCTTGCAGCCCGCTTGTGGTAATTTCTTTGCCTTCAACCATTATTTTAACAAATTCAATCCCATCTATGTCAACCAACGTATTCACCAAAGCCGCCCGGGCTATCAACAGATCTTCAGCCTCAAGAAAATCTTTCGAAAGGTTAACAGTTACTATATCTTCAATATGACTTGCGCTTAAAAGCTTTGTATCATATGGAATAATCGTTTCCAGCTCTGGTGAAACGGGACCTTTTGAAAGAGCATCAACTATCTGCGAAAAATTTATTCCCGGCTGTGACGTTACAATCCTTCTTGTTTCAACAATCAAGCTGTTCTGCGTTCTGTTAAGGAAGTATAACGCAATTTCCTGAACGTATTCTTTTGTCTCTTTGTCATTCTCAACATCTCGTTCTTGAGCCCGTGAAATATTTATGTCTATCTTAGTTTCGACTACAGTTTTGTCTTCAATCGGCTGTTCTTTATCATTTACATTTATCTCAGGCCTTGCCACAGTACATGCAGTCAGCAAGATTAAGAATGTTAACAGGCACATAAACGCTGATATGAGTTTTCTCAAATAAATTCCTCCTCTTTCACACCACAGACTGGCAAGTCTAATTTTCCGGCCTTAACAGAAACTCTGGAAAGATGAGCTTCCAAATACCTTCCTCATTTACCACTTTCAAATTATAGTTTACTTTCTCCCGTCTTTCCCCATTAGCGTAAGTGATCGAAAAATCCGCGGTCACAAATGCCGTCCCGTCATGCCTGATCTCTTCGGCCTTAATTATAAAAATAAGCTCGGATATGTATGCCTTGTACATCTCCATGAATTGTTCAATCGGCGGAATCTTCTCTCCATCTATGTCTGTTTCGGCCAAAAACGAGTATGCTCGCTCCCAATTGAGTTCATCCGCTAAACCGGTAAAAACTTCATGCACTGCCTGGGCTGGATTCAATATAAATCTGCTATCCCTTGACAAAGGCATTACAGCCGAATCAGGGGTGATATGGGAAAGTCCGGCGATAAGAGGTGTCATTCCCAGAGCCCCGTATGAGATGGATCTGTTGTTTATCAGAATTTTTACTTGCTGCACGCCGCTAACTTCAGTTAAGGAATTCACGATTGAATATATGGCAAGCCTTTTCATTTCGGCTGAAACATTCGGCTTTAAATCTTCTGTCAAATTCTGTTTTCCCGGCAACAGGGCTACTTCGATATGTCCTTTAAAAGCTTCGTTTAAGTTTACGAAAACAGTATCATCCTTGCGTATCACATCAAGCAACTTCACATTCGGAGGTATAATGCATATTCTTCCAAATTTAGCAGGTCCTTTCAATAACTCTCCGACTACAAGCTCTTCCAAAGATTGTTTGCCTATCTGTACCGTACGAATCGAAGGCACTAAAAAATCGGCAAATTCATGTTTGAAATATAACGTAATTTGAGTTTCAACATCCTGTCGTTCAGGATTTATAACCTTTCTATTCTGTACCTGCTGCTCTGTTACTTCTTCACCGATCGTTTCTCGCGGTACATTCTCGACTACGTTGACACAACCGGATAGAAAAGATATCATGAAAAGCAGTACAGATAAAACAAACGCTTGGATTGAAACTCCTATTTTTTGGTTCATCCTGACTTTAACCTCCGACTCTTAGTTTTCCGATCATCTTTAGTAGACTATCCTGTGTGATTCTACCTCATTAAGATTACGAAAAATTTAAAAATACTTAACATTTTCATTACTAAATTAATTCGCTTCATAAACAGACAATTCCACTGAAAAAACCGACCCTTCGTTTTCAACGCTAGTCACCTGAATTCTACCTCCATGCATATTGATTATTTCATTAGCAATTGAAAGGCCAAGACCCGTTCCGCCGGTAATCCTCGATCTAGCTTTGTCCACCCTGTAGAACCTTTCGAATAAATGTGGAATTTCGTCTTGGGATATTCCAAACCCGGTGTCGGAAATCCTTATCAATGCCCTACTTCCATCTTTTATCGTCTCAATTCTCACTCGTCCCCCTTCGGGAGTGTATTTTATCGCATTGTCCACTATGTTGCTGACCACCTGTTCAAGCTTCAATTGATCTCCTTGAATTTTCAGCGAATCCTCGCAGAACAACTCAATCTCGACTCCTTTTTTATACGCCAAGGGGCTCAGTACGTGCACGGTTTCTTGAGTCATTTCCGATAAATTTATAATTTCTTTTTTAAGTTTCATACCCTTGGTGTCAATTTGCACTAGAGTGAGCAAATCGTTAATTATTGCGCTCAGTCTGTCTATTTCTCCGTTTATGTCAGTCAAAAATTCGTTGATGACAGAAAAATCCCGAACATTTGAATGAAGCAGTGATTCAGTGAGCACTTTTATCGCGCTTAGCGGAGTTCTTAATTCATGTGATGCGTTTGAAACAAACTGATTGCGCGCTCTGTCTAAGGTTTCAAGCCTTTGGCTCATCATATTGAACGCTTCGCTAAGTTCTTTTATTTCACCGCCTGCTGTGATACTTATGCGTTGTCCCATCTTCCCCTGCCCCATTTCTCTTATGGCATCGGTCAACTGCTTAATCGGTCTTGTTATGTAGCCAGAAAGCAAGGAGCTTGCTATAAATATTATTATTCCGACAATTGTCGAAAAAGCTGTGAGCCTGTTTCTTACATCCGCTGTCAACTCCTGCAATCCCGACAGTGAAGTCGATATTACAACAACTCCTATAATGCCTTGCACCTCATGATGTATCGGAGCGTATGAATAAAGTATTCTGCTTGGAGATCTTTCCTCGTCATGAAAAACATAAAGATCCCTTGGTTCTGCGAAGCCCCCTTCCAATAAAACCGAAATTTCCGGGAAATCATTTAAAAGATTTCGTCTTAAAAGACTATCGGGTCCTGTTAATATATTGTATGAATCAAAATCCACCACGCCGTTTTCGTTTAAAACGAGTATACGTGTTGATTCCTGTTCTCTTGTATATATCTGTTCGCCCATATTCTGTATGTCAATAGCTACGTTAGCAAAGACGTCCGGATCATCGCTTGCATAATTGTATACTATTGTTTGTGCTATCCAGTTGGCATATAGCCTGAATACATCTTTTCTTCTGCTAAGCAAATTCCCGTCGAGTATCTCCAATATAGATATGTTTATCGCTATAAAAGCGACAACAATTACCACAAGATAAGTAAATGCGACTTGCCATCTGTAACTTGAGAAAATAGGCCTATTTGTCGGTAAGATAATAGCCCACCCCCCATTTTGTAAATACAAATTCGGGCTGGCTGGGGTTTTTCTCAATCTTCTCCCTGAGTCTTCGAATGTGTACATCAACAGTCCTTAGATCTCCCATATAATCATACTTCCATACCGCTTCAAGAAGGCCTTCCCTGCTAAAAACCTTGCCTGGATTCGTAGCAAAAAGATACATGAGATCAAACTCCTTAGCCGTAAGTTCAGCGTCTACACCATCAATCGTTGCACTGCGGTTACTTACGTTTATGATCATGTTTTTCACGCTGATGAATTTATCCCTATCTTTTCCGATTGCATTTGAAGCTGACCTTCTAAACAAGGCTTTGACCCTTGCTTTAAGCTCCAGAATGTTGAAAGGCTTTGTAAGATAATCATCAGCACCATATTCGAAACCAAGGATTTTGTCCATGTCTTCGCCCTTAGCGGTGAGCATAATTACCGGTAACTGTTCTTTTTCTCTTATCCATCTTAGTACTTCAAGACCGTCTATTTCCGGAAGCATAACATCCAGAATTACGAGATCAAATTTAGTTGACCCAAGCTTCTCTATAGCTTCTTTTCCGTCATATGCACAATCCACCAGATATCCATCCTGTTCAAAACTAAACTTTAACCCTTTTACTATGGACGGCTCATCTTCTACAACAAGCAGCCTTTTTTGCATTATAAAATCACTTCCTAAGCTTTAAAATTCAATTTATCGTTACGTAATCCTTAAGACCTTCAAAGATCTTATCACCTATACCCGAAACATTCTTTATTTCCTCGACCGTTCCAAAAGGTCCGTGCCTTTCCCTGTGCTCTATAATCCCTTGTGCTCTTGAAGGCCCGATCCCGGGCAATGTCTCAAGCAAAGATTCATCAGCGCTGTTTATATTAATCTTCCCTTCTTCACCCTGAGTTTTCACATCGATTGATTCGACGCCAACAGGTACGGGTATTTCTTCTCCAATCTTTGGTATTATATACATACCTTCATCTTTTACCCTTAACGCAAGATTTATTCTCAAAAGATCCGCATCCTCAAGCAATCCTCCGGCTAATTCAACTGCTTCCGAAAGTCTGCTTCCTTCTAATAGCTCTACTACTCTGGGATATTTAACCTGTCCGACAATGTATACCGTTATATAAGATTTTTCGTCTGAGGCTTCAATTGTGTTCGACTTTTCGGCATCATCCGGTATTTCTTCGTTTGAGCCTCGGTTAGCGGGAAATTGTGTTTGCACATCACTTTTCAGCCCAACTACAGGCCGGTTAAAGCCTAATTCCCTGTAGATATTAAAACCTATAAGAACAATTATTAAAGAGATGAGTATTAAAAAGATCTTGCTTTGCCTTGAGTCAAGATTAAGCATACAACATATGCCTCCATGTATTCTGGAATATTGCATTGTGTTTTGTCGATAGACAAATTTTATTATAACACCTGCTTTACTAAAGATACAATAGCCAAAAAGGTTTCGTTTTAACCTTCGTGCTTTTACGCACTTGTTGCCGCCGTATATCTTATGTTATACTTTGTTTTAAGACTCACTATCGGAAGGTGCGGTTTCATTGTTTAAGATACTTCTTTATATGATCATTTCGATCATTCTCATATCAATATCCAATCCCGTTGTCAGCGCATCTCCCCAAACATCCGGCGATTCTCAAAATACCGCTACATTGCCCTCTTTAGATGCCCAAGGGGCTGTGCTCATAGAGCAAACCACCGGCAGAGTACTCTTTGAAAAAAACAAGGATGAACGGTTGTATCCCGCAAGTACATCAAAGATACTTGCAGCGTTGGTCGCAATCGAAAACGGGGATCTTGAAGAAACTGTTACCGTAGGAAATGAAGCCAATCTAGCTGCGCTTGACGGAAGCAAGGCAGGGCTTGATTTAGGGGAACAAATAACACTTGCTAATCTTATAAAGGGATTGATGCTTGCTTCCGGCAACGACGCAGGTTATACGATAGCAGTACATATCGGGCGTAAAATATCAGAAAACCCCGAATTGAGCATTAATGATTCACTTAGCGTTTTTACAGAACTTATGAATGAAAGAGCCGCCGAAACAGGCGCAGTAAATTCAAACTTCCTAAATCCTCATGGTTTTCATCAGGAAAATCACTACACAACAGCGTACGATTTGGCGCTCATAACCCGTGAAGCGATTAAAAATGATGATTTTCGAAGTCTGATTGCAAGTCGAATACATGAGTATCCCGACTGGAGCAGCACACAGGAAGACCCCTCAAATCCGGAAACTCGCTATTGGGTGAGTCGAAACAGACTTCTAAATCCGGCAAGCGAATTCTATTACAAACACGCGACTGGCGTTAAAACCGGATGGACCACCCCCGCCGGTCCATGCCTTGTATCATCGGCTTCACAGGAAAATGGGTTAGATCTAATCGCCGTTGTCTTAAATACGACCCGGGAAGGCCAATGGCTTGATTCTGTCGAGCTTTTCGAATACGGCTTTAACAATTATACTTTTCATCGTTTAGTTGAACAAAATCGACAGGTAGGCGCAAAAGACATAGAGGACTACAAGTTAGGCGGAGAATCGGAAGTTAATCTTGTTACACAAAATGGCTTTGAGGATCTTTTTCGAAAAACGGATATCCGAAATATCAGAGATCATATTGAGTGGTCATATAACTGTCCCGAAGGCAAATCAAGGTTTGTTGCCCCTATATCGAAAGGGCAAACATTGGGAGTGTTGAAATACAGCCTTGACGGAGTTACTTTTTTTGAAACCAATCTATTGGCAACCGATAGCATTGAGAAGCGCACCATTATTAACACTATAGTTTATAGATTACAGAATTACAGTTTGCCATTAATGATTTTACAAATATTGACAGGCATAATTCTAATGATTTTTATGCTTCGGCTGATTATAAAGCTTAAAAAGAAATACAAAATCAAAAAGAAATTGACTTTTCGCTCATTTTCATGATACAATTCAATTGTTATTAGACGGAGGTTGATATTTTAATGGACGATAACCCCGGGGAATCGGGCATAAGTATAAAGCCGCCTGTGCGGCTTAAGTGTATTACTGATTTTTTTAAGATTTATTTATATTTACAAAAAGGCATGAGGGAATCCTTACATGTAGGGATTTCTTTTGTTGCCTTTTTATTTTCCTCTCGGAGGTGTTACCTGGTTTGTTAACAGCAGTTTTGTTTTTGTTTTTACTGATTTTTCTAAACGCTTTTTTTGCGGCTTCTGAAATCGCCCTTATTTCTTTAAAAGATAACAAAGTTAAAATGATGGCTGAAGAAGGAGACAGAAAAGCCGGTTTGCTTATAAAACTTTTAAGCGAGCCCGGCAGATTTCTCGCAACCATTCAGGTCGGAGTCACTTTGGCAGGCTTTATGGCTAGTGCATTTGCCGCAAAAAGCTTTGTAGATCCAATCGTAATTCTTATGATCTCGATAGGAGTGCCTGTATCCGAGAATTGGCTTGAGGGTATATCGCTTATAACCATAACTATACTGCTTTCATACTTTTCATTAGTATTAGGCGAGCTTGTGCCAAAAAGACTTGCCATGCAGAAAGCTGAAAGAATATCGATGGCAGTCGCCTGGCCGCTACACGCTCTGTCAGTCATATCTCATCCCTTTGTAAAGCTTCTGACAATCTCTACGGATTTTTTCATAAGACTACTTGGGTTTGACCCTCATGCGGAAGAAGCTAATGTTACTGAGGAAGAAATTCGTATGATGGTGGATGTGGGTGAAGAAAAAGGCACCATACATCAAATCGAAAAAGAGATGATCAATAATATATTTGAGTTCAATAACAAGTCAGTATCGGATATTATGACCCACAGAACAAATATTGCAGGAATATCGATTACATGCGGTATAAATGATGTATTGAATTTTATCAACCATGAGCAATACACCCGCTTTCCGGTTTTTGAGCAAGATATAGACAATATAATTGGCGTTTTACACGTTAAAGATGTTTTAAGATTTTTAGGCAACGGCTCAGAGCAACCCTTTAATCTGAAAGATATAATGAGACGACCCTATTTTGTTCCGACATCCAAAAGAACAGATGAAATGTTTAAAGAACTTCAAATAAATAAAACGCATATGGCTGTTGTCATTGACGAATACGGAGGCACAGCCGGAATAGTCACAATAGAGGATCTGATTGAAGAGATAATGGGCAACATTTTCGACGAATATGATGATGAAGAGCCGGATATCGAGAAACTTGACGAGGATACTTTCAGCATTAAGGGCACAGTAGGGTTGGATATCGTGAAAGAGTTTTTTGATGCCAATGCCTTGCCCACAGAAGAATATGATACCTTAAGCGGATTTATTATAGGGCAGCTTGGCAGAATTCCTGAAAAAAACGATAGGCCGGAGCTTGAATACTCCGGCATGATCTTCAAGGTAGAAAAAGTTGAGGAAAAAAGGATTTCAAAAGTAACAGTCAGTAAAGTTCAATAGACTAAAGAATAAATCTTTATTTTAATACTATATTAACCAGTCTTCCCGGAACAACGATTACATCCACAATTTGTCTTTCGGCAACCGCATTCTTTATCTTCGGCAGTCCTAAAGCAGCATTTCTGAATTCTTCACTTGAAGCGTTAGTACTGATCTTCAGGCGATCCCTTACTTTCCCGTTTAACTGAATCACTATCTCGACTTCATCCTTTGCAAGAGCCGCAGGATCGTAATTTGGCCAGGACTTCTCATGAACACTGCCTCTATTCCCTAAATATTCCCATTTTTCTTCGCTGAGATGCGGCGCAAAAGGAGCAAGCAATATAACAAGATTTGAAGCCACATTGGCCATAAGTCCCCGGTTCCATGAACCGGAAGGCACATTTTCTTTGTAGTTATACATAGCGTTGACAAGTTCCATTATAGCGCTTATCGCAGTGTTGAAATTAAACCTCTCCTCTATGTCTTGCGTCACACGTTTAATGGTGTTGTTCAGCATAAACCATAGATCACGCTCCTCTCTCGACATCTCGCCGGTACGAAAATGAGAGTTAACCGTAGAATATACGCCAAATTCATCAACTATCCTGTAAACACGGTTTAAGAAACGAAAACTTCCTTCAACTCCCTTATCGCTCCATTCAAGATCCCTTTCCGGAGGAGAGGCGAACAATATAAAGAGTCTTGCCGTATCAGCCCCGTATTTATCTATAATATCCTCTGGACTTACTACATTGCCCTTGGATTTTGACATCTTAGCACCATCTTTTAATACCATCCCCTGAGTAAGCAAATTGGTAAAAGGCTCATCTTCGGTCGAAAGCCCCATATCGTATAGAGCTTTTGTGAAAAATCTCGAATAAAGAAGGTGGAGTATCGCATGCTCCACTCCGCCGATATATTGGTTAACCGGCATCCAGTAAGATGATTTATCCTTACTGAATGGCTGCTTCTCATTATTAGGGTCCAGATACCTTAAATAATAGAACGAGGAACAAACAAATGTATCCATGGTATCCACTTCGCGTCTTCCAGGCTTGTCGCACTTCGGACACTTGGTCTGTACAAATGCTTCCGACTCAGAAAGAGGTGACTTTCCCCTTCCCGTAAACTCAACGTCAGAAGGTAGTATGACTGGGAGATCTTCATCATTTACAGGCACAATTCCACATTCGTCACAGTAAATCATAGGTATCGGGGCGCCCCAATAGCGTTGTCGGGATATTAGCCAATCTCTGAGTCTGTAACCGATCCTAGCGCTTCCTACTGCGTTTTTCTCTAGGTGTTTCACTACTTGTCGGACACCTATGTCTGATTTAAGCCCGTCAAAAGGACCTGAGTTTATCATAATTCCTTGTCCTTCGTACGCTTCAGTCAGAACAATATCAGTCTTGCAACTCTCATCTTTCGCTATGACAGACTTAATAGGCAAGCCGTACTTAGTGGCAAATTCAAAATCACGCTGATCATGGGCAGGAACCCCCATCACAACTCCGGTGCCATAGTCTGAAAGCACGTAATTTGCTACAAAAAGCGGTATTCTTTCACCGCTTAAAGGATTAATGGCATACTTCCCAATAAAAATGCCCTCTTTTTCCAGACGCGCAGATATTCTATCGATATCGCTCATCTGTTCAAGCTTTTTTTTAAACTCTTTAAGCTTCAGCCGGTACTCGCCATCCGTCAAATCCATCGAAATTGAAGATTCGGGTGAAAGCGCCATATAGGTAACTCCATATATGGTATCAGGCCGAGTTGTAAAGACCGACAGCACTATGTCGCTGCCATCCACCTTAAAATCAATCATCGCGCCTTCGCTTCTGCCTATCCAATTGCGCTGCATTAACTTTACCTTTTCAGGCCAGCCCACAAGCTTATCTAGATCTTCCAAAAGCCTGTCGGCATAATCAGTAATTTTGAAAAACCACTGCTCGAGGTCTTTTTTGCCCACCTCAAACTCACATCGCTCGCATTTGCCGTCGACTACCTGCTCGTTTGCAAGAACTGTAGCACATGAAGGACACCAGTTTACGTACGATTTTTTCCTGTATGCAAGTCCATTCTTGAAAAGCTGAATGAACAACCATTGTGTCCATTTATAATAATCAGGGCTGCAGGTTGTTACTTCCCTGTCCCAGTCATAGCTTATACCAAGTTTTGTAAGCTGTTTCTTCATGATTTCAATGTTGTTTAGTGTCCAGACACTCGGGTGCACACCGTGTTTTATCGCGGAATTCTCAGCAGGAAGTCCGAATGCATCCCAACCTATCGGATGAAGAACATTAAAACCGCGCATGGTCTTAAATCTTGCCACGACATCACCTATAGAATAATTACGCACATGCCCCATATGGAGCTTGCCCGAAGGATACGGAAACATTTCCAGCGCATAATACTTCTTCTTAGAGCTATCTTCCGTTCTCCTGAAAGAATTATTCTTTTCCCATCTTTGTTGCCATTTTTCCTCTATCTGCCGAAACGGGTAAACCATAAGAATATTACCTCCGCATTATATTGATAGCGCCGCGTATAATCATCCCAAGCTGTTAATGCTTAAGCGCAACCCGTCGGCCCATAACCTCTCTAGATTATAAAACTCTCTTTCGTTCTTATGAAATAAATGAACCACCACATCTTTATAATCTAAAACGATCCATCGACCCTTGCTATAACCCTCCTTATGCCATGCCCTATACTCATTCAGCATAAGATTCTTTTCAAGCTCATCGCACAAAGCTTTTACCTGCACTTCTGTGCGTCCTGAAGCAATCACAAAAAAATCGCAAATAGTGGTCAAATTGCTTATATCCAGTACCTGAACATCAAGAGCCTTTTTTTCGTCGAGCAATTGTGCTATCTGTAAAGCCATCTCCTTAATATCAATCTTTATCAATTATCTCCCCCCATGCTTTCATTTTTATTGTACGATTTCCGGCGGAATCCGTAATCGCAGCCATCTTATGGGTTCATTATATCAAGCGAACCTGTTTTGTCAACATTCGTTCCTCTATGAACCGTTGATCCTGAATACTGAACTTACAAACTTGCTGTCAAAGAAGAGCTGGCGATTATAATATAATTTCTTGCTTCCAACGTTCTTGGATGAATGAGTCTGCCGGTATTCAGCAAATCAGTTATTGTAAAATCGAGCGCGAACTTGAGCGCCACGTCCAAATCTTCCATAGCCATCCTGCGCAATTCACTTACTCCCTCAAAATCTCTGTATGGTTCAATATAATCGGAAATATAAATAATCTTATCTAGCTTTGTCATGTCTTTTTTGCCCGTGGTGTGACACTCAATCGCATCAAGTATTTCTCGATCTTCAACAAAGTATTCATGCTCAGCGATTTTAGCTCCCAAGGGGCCGTGAATCAGAACCATTTCCCACATTGATACCTCGTCTATCGCTACTTTATGATTGTGTGCCTTAGCAAGCATCTCTTCAATAGATAACTCTTTTGCGCAGTCATGCAGCAGAGCCGCCACTCGTGCCTTTTGCGCATCAACGCCGTTTTTAAGCGCTAAATCGGCTGCAGTTTCCATAACGCCTATCGAATGCAAGTAACGCTCCTCGCTAAGTTCTGTCCTTACTCTCTCCATCAACTTTGATTCGTTCATTTTTACTTCTCTCCATACAAGCAATTTTTGCGTATATACTCTTCAACGGCTTCAGGAACAATATATTTAACCGACATATTGCTCATTATCATTTCCCTTATAAGAGTTGAAGATATGTCAATTCTCGGGCCTTTCACAAACTCTATGTCAGCGTTAAAATGAGCCCTAAGTAATCGAGTTTCCTCGGATGTCCGTTCTTCTTCAAATCCAGGCCTTCCATATACCACTATGTTACACAGAGTAAAGAGTTTTGTGGGATTTTTCCAACCTCTTAGTTCAAAAAGCGAATCCATACCAATTATATAGTAAAATTCGGTACTCTTTGGATATGTAAACTTAAGTTCGCTAAGAGTGTCAACGGTGTATGCCACTTTATCCTTATCAATTTCACACTTACTAACATCAAAAAAAGGATTATTGCTTATAGCCAGCCTTACCATTTCAAAACGATCCTTGGACTGCGTGAGATCTTTTGATGTCTTATGCGGAGGAATCCCCGCAGGTATAAAAACAACATAGTCAAGAGTGAATTGCTGTCTTGCCATTTCTGCAACTATAAGGTGCCCAATATGAATAGGATCAAAAGTTCCGCCCATTATCCCCAATTTTAATGAGTCTCTCATAAGCTAAAACAACACTCCTAATTTAATGTGCTATTATTCTACATTGGAATAGCTAAAAACGATTATAATTTTGGATATCATGGAAACTGCAGGAATGTTACCTGATTACTAAACAATTGACTATTGATTAGCGAAAAAGTAAAGAAACCGTTCGAATCTGGAAAGACATAAAAAAGCAGGTGATAACGCCTCAAAAAGTCAGACAGTATACTTTTTACGGTGTCATATACCTGGCTATATCAATTCTTATCGGTTCGCTTCGTGTTTATTATGTCTTTTTATCGCTGTTTTTCTTTTTGCTGACCGCTCTTACAAACCTGGTCATTTCAAAATCTCGTAAAGAACGCAAAATGCTTCACAACATAATATCTTCCGGCGAAAGCATCGATGAAGAAGGATTACATAAAATTTAGAGACTCAACCCTCTGCGTCTTTTCTGAGTTTTCGCCTGTGCACTTCGTAACCAGGATCTCCTTTTTTCCACCCATTTCTAACCTTTTCCGATACTATCGCTTTCGTCTTGTCGAAGACAAAGTCGTTTTTAGCCACGCAAAAATAAGTCATCTCACCCATCTTACAGTTATGGCATTGCATGCACTCCATGTTCTGACATAAACCCCCTGTTAATCATTATTGCCGGCGCTATTCAGAATATTCAAACTCCACACCACCGATACGAACCGTGTCGCCTTGAACAATACCCTTTCTTTTCAGTTCGCCAATAATACCTTTCTGTTTACACATCTTCTGGAAAAAGCCGAGCGATTCGCGGTCGTCCAAATTAACCGACCTCATAAGCTTGTCTACCGCCGCCCCTGTTACCGTATACATGCGCCCTTCATTCTTAACTTCAAATGCATTTATATTATATATGATCGGAACGCTCAATTCCATCTGAACATCTACAGTTTCTTCCGTAACAGGCAGACTCTCAAGAATTGCGAGAATCTTATTGAGAAGCTCGTCAAATCCACTTTTTGTAGCAGCAGAAACCGCGACAATAACAACACCTAAAGGCTCAAGCTCGGCTTTCAATCGTTCAATATTGTCAAAATAACTTGGCAAGTCAGATTTGTTAGCGGCAACAACCTGCGGAAGCCTTGCCAACTTTTCGCTAAAAGAAGCAAGTTCGAAATTTATCCTATGATAGTCCTGTATGGGATCCCTTCCTTCAATACCCGACACGTCCACAACATGTACAAGCATTCGTGTTCTTTCTATGTGCCTTAAAAAATCATGACCTAATCCCGCCCCTTCATGAGCTCCTTCGATGAGTCCTGGAATATCCGCCAAGACAAATGAATGCTCACGCCATTTCACCACACCCAAGTTAGGCGACAAAGTAGTAAAAGCATAATCAGCTATTTTAGGATGCGCTGATGTTAATACCGAAAGTATTGTCGATTTGCCGACATTAGGGAAGCCTACCAATCCGACATCGGCTATAGATTTCAACTCCAAAATAACGGAGCGTTCTTCGCCCTTCTCACCCAACTGAGCAAATTTCGGCGCACGGCGTGTAGATGTCGAAAATCTGGAATTCCCTTTGCCACCTCTTCCTCCATGCGCAAGTATAGCCCTTTGATTAGAAGCCGTCAAATCAACTAGAACTTTACCGGTTTCCGCATCCCTTATAAGAGTACCAGGTGGAACATCAAGATAAAGGTCTTCCCCCATCTTGCCTGTCATGTTTGCCCCTTTGCCGTTTTGGCCATTTTGCGCTAATTGGCGTACTTTATAGCGAAAATCCATGAGTGTCATCAGATTGCTGTTAACAATGAATATGACACTCCCGCCATTTCCGCCATCGCCTCCATCAGGCCCACCATCAGGAACATACCTTTCACGATGAAAGGACACCGCCCCATTTCCACCGTCACCGGCTTTTATATATATCTTCGCTGTGTCTATAAACATGTTTCACCTTCGCATTAAATTATATCAATATCTTTTCTCGAATTCAACAAGATTTCCTGATATTCTTGATAACTTGTAATCGAAATCGCAACCAAATAATAATGGGGAACATCCTACAAAGATATCCCCCAAACATAAACTTAAGTGCACAAAAGCATCTATTTAGAAATTTTACTCAACAGCGGCAGCCTGTAAAGCAGGGTGTACGCCAACCTTCTTTTTATCCCTGCCTAACTTAGCAAATCTCACAATACCATCTGTTTTGGCATATAAGGTATGATCTCTGCCAATCCCAACATTTATACCAGGAAATATTCTTGTTCCTCTTTGACGAACCAAAATGTTCCCTGCCAATACCAACTGACCGTCGCCTGTTTTTGTGCCCAAACGCTTCGACTGGCTGTCACGCCCGTTTCTTGTGCTTCCAACGCCCTTTTTACTAGCAAATAATTGCAGATTCATCGCAAACATTTATTCTGCCTCCTTCTCTAAGACGGATATATACTCTGAATATCCCGACTGTATACTTTTCAACCCAAAAACCATTGTCTTCAGGACAATTTCGGCTTTCTCACGTTGCTCAATATTTAACCTTTTCGGAATTATACACCGAGCATTCCCATTTTTTTGCCTATACTTCACATTCAGCCCAATCACATCAGTAAGCCCTAGTACCGCAGCTTGAACGACAGCAGAAACCGCAGCACAAACTATGTCTTTACCCGGTTCGGCATAACCTGCATGTCCTGAAACATCAAAACACGATATATACCCCTTATCGTCAAGCTCAACTAAAACATTTATCACGGTAAAAACCTTCAGCGAGAGGCGATCTTTGTTATTTGAACCAGTGTATACGGTTGCCTGTGTCCTTGCTTTCTGCGATAATTCTTTTTAGCCTTGTATTTGAATACAACAATCTTATCAGCCTTGTTGTGCTCCAAAACTTTAGCCTCAACCACAGCGTTGTCCACGACCGGTCTGCCGACACTAACACCGGCATCATCGCTTAACAACAACACATCTCCAAGCTCGACAATAGTGCCTTCTTGAACATCAAGCTTCTCAATCCGTAAAACATCACCTTCATACACCGTATACTGTTTCCCGCCCGTCTTCACAACAGCGTACATAAACCAACCTCCTCCCGACCAGTCTCGCCGAAAACGCGGTATCCCTTTCGGGAATTTAGAACCGCTTCCGCGCGGCTAACAACAGGAGATATTTTAGCATATATAAACAAGCGATGTCAATTAAAATCAAAAAATATCGTTTTCCTCTCGCAACTCCTTGTTCTCACGCTGAAGCTTCTTATATACCTCATCTTCTGGTTTTACATGCTCACTGCCAACAAAAGGTTTCTCGATATCTTTCTACCCATCCGTATAAGGAAATAAGCAGCCGCTTATTTTAATATTTTATCCAAACCAGATCATCTTCTTCCAACCGGCATGATATAAAGTGGTATTAGCTCTGTGTGAAGAATACTTTTCACCTCGTCCTCGCGGAATGCGCCCACGATGACTGTACCCAGCCCCAGTGACTCGGCCTGAAGATGGACATTCTGACCGGCTCCGCCAGCGTCCATAGAAATGTAACGCTCTACTCCCCTGGCACCGTAAAATCTTTCGATTTTGCCGAATTGAAATACCACTCGTATCATATCCTCTGCTTTTTTACGCTCAACAATAGCGAAGGTATTTATCAACCTCTGTGCTACGCGGAACTACCCAATATAGATCCTGTCCTTTGAGTGGGAATTTAAATCCCTATTTTTAACAGCAGTTTAGCGATGAATTGCTGGAGTGTTTGAGATACGACGCCGACAATGATCGCACTTATCACTGCCCCTGCCGCAGAATGCAAAACGACGGGAATAAATACAGCAAACGGATAGCCATACAAGAACAAAGCAAATACCTCTGCTAAAATGGTAATGCAGAAAACTCCTGCAAACACTGTAAGAACAAGTGGTACTATTTTCTGTCTTTGATTAACCAGGCAGTCGCTATTTTGAGTCACATAAAAAGGCCTTACAACATACATGAACTGCAACAGCAGAGGTAAAAGCAAAATATTGCTTAGAGTAAGCAGTTGACCAGTAAGAAGAAAGGATATAATACCTAAAATGACACCGAGTAGTATCCCATGGGTTCGTTTCAGTACAGAGCCGAGCACGATATATAGGAGGACCATTAGAATCGGAAAAAGTGCTTGCATTGAGAATAATAGTGCTGCACAAATTGCAATAACAGCGATTTCTTTAGCTTTCATTTGCACCTCTATATTGATAATAAATATCAACCTCAAATATATTACCACTTCTCTTAATCTATATC
>Ga0209105_100025_pt1 | contig 58280 bp, 50 predicted proteins | sample SedPBSmetaG_FD_184158 | JGI IMG/M metagenome (GOLD analysis project Ga0209105, IMG submission 184158) | Freshwater sediment bacterial and archeal communities from Indian Creek, Illinois, USA to study Microbial Dark Matter (Phase II) -... | ecosystem: Environmental > Aquatic > Freshwater > Creek >...
AGTGCCAATGCACCGGCTAATAAGCGGCTTTCAATGGTTATGCCAATTGATGCAAGCCCAAAATATATAAACATGATTTGTACCAACAATGGAGTACCACGGATAAATTCAACATAAACAGACGCTATTACTCGGATAACCCAATAAGCTGAAATGCGAGCCAATCCAAATAAAGATCCAATAACAAGGCCTGCGGTTACTGCTATTGCAGATACCTGTATGGTTATTATAGCGCCACCTAACATATACGGTAAGTTGTCCCAAACAACTGTCATATCCAAGTCAAGCATACAAAACGACCTTTCGTTGGAAGCCTAAAATAAATGAGCAAAGCAATTATGCTTTGCTCATTTATTAATAGTGTATAATCAGTTAAACCATTTTGAATAAAGCTCATCATATTTGCCGCTTTCTTTGATAGCTTTCAGAGCCTCATTGATTTGATTCAAAAGTTGGGTATTATCTTTATGAACTGCTATTCCAAAATACTCATCAGTAAGCGTTTCTCCTACAATTCGTAAGCCTTCGTTTTTTTTAAGATAAAGGTAAGCCACCGGTTTATCTACAATAACTGCATCAGCGCGACCTGTTTCAAGCTCCATAAATGCAAGGCTAATCTGTGGGAATGCTAAAATATTCTCTTTTAATGATGCGGTTTCCTGAGCTTTAAAGTCACCGGTTGTACCAAGCTGCACAGCGATCTTTTTCCCTTCCTTCAAATCATCTATGCTCGTTACATTCGTATTGTCATCTCTAACTACAATGACTTGACCCGCATTAAAATAAGGGTCAGAAAAATTGACTTCAAGCAGTCGTTCTTCGGTAATGGTCATAGCTGCAATCACTACGTCAATTCGCTTTGCCGCTAAAGCCGGAATAAGTCCATCAAATGCCATGTTTTCTATAACAAGTTCATAACCCATATGATTCGCTATTTCATTAGCCAGGTCTATGTCAAATCCAACAATTTCGTTTTGCTCGTTAATAAACTCAAAGGGAGCGAATTCGGCATTGGTGCCCATCGTAAGTACTTTGTCTTCCTGTGCAGCCGGCGCACAGCCTAACAGCAAAAAAACTGTAAAAACCAGAATAAAAGAAGTTGCCAAAAGTTTTGATTTCGTTTTCATGAGATCCTCCTGTTAATACATATTTATGAAACACGGTGAGTATTATAACATTGTCGTAGCTGTCATTCAAGCGAATTTTTGACAAGTAAAGAAATGAATATTATGCAAAACAAGGATATTAAAATGTGTTGATGTAGCGGTACTAATGACTTGCTTGCTAAAAAGTGGGACATCGTATACAATTAAAAAACAAACTCTGTTTGACACGTAGTGCGAGTAATATTTTATTGAAGGAGAGAATCGTTCATGTATGAAGAAAAAATTCGTATCGGTACACTGGTAGGAGGCGGCGAAGGAACAGCAGGGTATATCAGGCAGATTTTAGAATACGGCTTTGAGTCATTTTCTATTACTTTCTGGGAAACTATAGGAACAGTCGAATTGGCTAGACTGGCTGGTGAAGTACGAGAGATTCTGGAAGGTAGTGGCGCTGTAATAAGTTCGATTGCTGTTTATGGTAATCCACTTATGGATGACAGTAAGGCTAAGTCAACTCGTGATGGTTGGAAGAAGTTAATTGATGCCGCACATCTTTTTGATTGCAATGTAGTTGCCGGATTTACCGGAAGAATTGTTGATCGTCCCATAGATGAGTCGATTGGACGTTTTTCTGAAGTTTTCACTCCGCTAGCAGAACAAGCGCAAGATCGTGGCGTACGATTGGCTTTTGAAAATTGCGATATGGGCGGAGACTGGTATCGTGGGAATTGGAACATCGCTCATGGCCCGATTGCTTGGGAGATGATGTTTAACTCTATTCCAATGAATAATATAGGATTGCAATGGGAACCCTGCCATCAAATGGTAAAGCTCGTCGAACCCATTCCGCAGCTACGTAAATGGATAACGAAAATATTCCATATACATGGTAAGGATGCAACAATCCATTGGGATGTTGTCAAGGAATACGGCATACATGGTCCGAAACAGTTTGTATATCACAGAACTCCGGGCTTTGGTGACAGCAATTGGACGAACATTATTTCAGAACTTAGAATGGCTGGCTTTGAAGGCAGCATTGACATAGAAGGTTGGCATGACCCGGTATATCGTGACGCTCTCGAAATGACAGGGCAAGTTTATGCCTTGAATTATCTAAAACAGTGTCGCGGGGGTGTCTACGTTCCAAATCCTGCTTAGGCATGTTGGATCCAAATTAATAAATTGATTTGCTTATGTTTGGAAGGAATTTATCAAAAATGCAAACCTATGGTTTTATAAAAGTTGCGGCGGCTTCACCGAAGTTAAAGGTTGCTAATGTGGAGTATAACGTTCATAGAATCGAGCGCCTCATGCAAGAAGCATATAAAAGAGGCGCATATCTTATTGTGTTTCCGGAACTGAGCATTACCGGGTATACTTGCGGCGACCTCTTTGCGCAGAAAAATTTGATTGATGCAGCCACACAGGCATTGATATCTTTAGCTTCACGGACAAAGGATATTGATATGCTGAGCATAATTGGGCTGCCTGTTTTTGTCGAGGGAAGATTGTATAACTGCGCTGCGGTTCTTTCTAGAGGAAACTTGATTGGACTGGTACCAAAAATGTTTTTGCCTAATCACAACGAATTCTATGAAAAAAGATGGTTCACATCGGGTCATGAAATATGCAAAACTGTATCTGAGATATGTTATGATAAATATATAATCCCTTTCGGTCATTTGCTATTCTACGATAAGAAGAATAAAGTCAGACTCGGAATAGAGATTTGCGAAGATCTTTGGTCTGTAATACCTCCAAGTTCAACTATGGCTTTAAATGCAGCCAACATTTTAGCAAACCTTTCCGCCAGCAATGAACTCGTGGGCAAAGCGGATTATAGAAGAAAACTCGTGGAACAACAAAGCGCTCGCTGTATAGCCGGATATGTTTATTCAGGATCAGGAGTACATGAATCAACAACGGATCTGGTTTTTGGCGGTCATAGCATTATTGCAGAAAATGGTATAACACTAAAAGAATCCCAGAGATTTTCACGAAACGATCAGATCATTTACTCAGATATAGATACATGGAAGCTTATGGCTGAAAAATGTTCTCAAACCAGTTATGCTGATGATTGCGACAGGAGTAGGGGGTATCGTAAGTATACGACAATCGAGTATGAGATGTCTGAACGTGTGGGTTCGTTTAGATTAGATAGAGATATAAATCCATATCCATTCGTTCCGGTCGATAAAAATCTTGCAGATAATCGGTGCGAAGAAGTGTTCAAAATACAAGCTTCCGGGCTTGCCAAAAGAATTGAACACACCGGTGTGAAGAAAGCAGTTATAGCCGTTTCGGGAGGACTCGATTCTACTCTTGCTTTGCTTGTTACTGTAAAAACATTTGACATGCTCGCTAGATCGCGAAAAGATATTATTTCGATAACCATGCCTGGATTCGGGACAACAACCAACACATATGATAATTCTATCGGACTGATGCAAGCGCTCAATGTAGATGTTCGGGAAATCGATATTAAGCCCGCATGTCTTTTACATATGAAAGATATAGATCATGACCCTAACTCACATGATATAGTCTATGAAAATATGCAAGCCAGAGAAAGAATGCAGATCCTTATGGATATTGCAAACAAAGAAAATGGGTTGGTCATAGGGACGAGCGATTTATCTGAACTTGCACTGGGATGGACTACATATAACGGAGATCACATGTCAATGTATGGAGTCAATTCCGGCGTACCCAAAACTTTGGTCAAATTGCTTGTAAAATGGGCAGCCGACAATGAATCGAATGATGAAACACGAGAAGTACTAAATAGAATAATTGATACTCCGATAAGTCCCGAGTTGCTGCCTCCTGATGAAAAAGGAAGAATGACTCAGAAGACTGAGGTTCAGTTAGGTTCATTTGAATTACATGATTTCTTCCTTTACCATGCTATAAAATGGGGTATGCCTCCCGATAAGATATTATACCTGGCATCTGTTGCGTTTGATGGAAAGTATAATGAAAGCTACATAAGAAAAATTTTAAAGATATTTTATTCAAGGTTCTTTTCTCAGCAGTTCAAACGCTCAGCACTTCCTGACGGACCAAAAGTCGGCAGCATAGGCTTGTCTCCAAGAGGCGATTGGAGGATGCCTAGCGATGCCGACAGTAGTCTTTGGCTTATGGATTTATAGCAGCAGGTGGCCGTTCTAAATTAGAATTCATGTCATCTGGCCGGTTCAAGCGGGATGCTTATATCGATATGTCCGGCAAGAGTTTCTATTTTCTCGCCTTCTATAAGTATCTGTACCTTTTCGATTCCGGTACCCTCGTTTAAAGCTAAAGTATTTACAATCGACCCAATTGTCATGCTTTCCCCGGCGCTGCCACCCCAATGATTATCAGTCATTTCCTTGCTGAAATTCACAAATGCTATATTATCTTCTACTTTTATGTCTATAAGCTTTGTACCATCAGGTATTGTCTGCTTGTTCTGCTCGAATGCAGGGCCATTTATCAATTCCTCGATCAATCTCTCAGGGGTGTCAGCATCTATAGTCCTTTCCTCTATATTAAAACCCATAGCCTGTGAATCGCCGAAATAAAGATATACTACATACTCTGGAGTCTTAGGTGGTGAGTTGGGTTCTATGTCCTCCGCAGGTTGAATATTTTTTGGTTCTTGAGCCACTCGTGGGTTCCGCACAACGCATCCTGTAAGTGTAAGTACCATAACTAGAATGGCTGTTGCTACTGTTAAAATTTTCATACTAAAAATAACCTCCCGAAAATTTAATTTGTTTATACGTTGATTCTATCATTAAAGCATTACATTTAAGTTTCTCATTTATAAACAAAAAGTTAAACTTTATTGACAAAAGATAGTCTCATTTGAATTATACCATATTATACAAGATGTAAAAGTTTTTATCTGTCTATTGATTATGAGGAATTATTGGTGTACAATGATTTTGACGTGGTTTTTTTAAAAGAAAACAACGATAAATATGTTAATGTTTGCCGTGCTAGACGGGGAGGTAGCGGTGCCCTGTAGCCCGCAATCCGCTATAGCGGGGTTGAATTCCACGTCTTAGGTTTATTCTTGTGGGGTCTTAGGCCCTTATAAGTGGCGTTGATGATCAGGTCCTGCGCAACGGAAATCCATAAACCCTGTCAGGTCCGGAAGGAAGCAGCAGTAAGTGGACAATTTCGTGTGCCGCGGGGGTGCTTGAACGGAGTCGGCTGTAAGGTTACCGCCCGGAAGTTTTATATCGAAGACTGGTGCACGGCATTAATTTTATGCAAACCATGAGAAATCATGGTTTGCTATTTTTTTGGGCGAATCACTATTGCGGTTAGGATTAGGAAGTGATGTTTGCCAATACGTCTTTTAATACCACAAGAGATGAATCCAAGCTGTCAAGTGTATCGTCGGACATAACAGACAATCTTCTTTTGAGATTCGTAGCTAAAATATCTTTCTGATTGGATATGAACACTTTTCCCTTGACTGTAGGTTTTACGTTAAAAATTCTTTTGTCGGCTACATCACGAATTCTTTCCGCCATTCCTTCTTTAACCAGCTTATCAATCAGTGGTGTTACGTTTGGCCTCGAGATGTATAATTTCTCTCCGATTTCAGATACTGTAAGCTCCCCGCATGCATCGAGAAGGAACATGATTTTGAGATGAGAGGATGCTATATCCTGCGCTGCTAAAAGTTCGTCCATTCGTATAAGTTTACGATGAAACTGAGGTACTATAGATAGCAGATTACTGACTATTGACTCAAGCTTAGGATCGTTCATAAGAATGCCTTTCCTTTCTTGTTAGTTTCATTTTTAAATTATATAATATTTGAGGTGCATTGTGTCAAATATTTGTTGAGCATTGACTGAAACGATATTTAAGCATATAATTGTTATGAAAAAATAATTATAGGTATAAAACTTAAGTGGGGTGTGGAGTTTGATTAAAATGATGTTGAAATATCTGAAGCCGTATTGGATAATAGCGCTGTTAGCCCCGATGCTTATGCTTCTTGAAGTCATTATGGATCTTTTACAGCCGATGCTTATGGCAAGAATTATTGATGTAGGCGTTACATCGGGAGATATTCGATTCGTAATCACAAGCGGCTTTAGTATGTTAGGCATTGCACTAATTGGAGCAGCAGGCGGATTAGGATGTGTAGTGTTATCGAATATTGCCGCACAAAATTTTGCCGCAGATTTGAGATTGGATATTTTTAAGAAAGTCCAGTCGTTTTCGTTTACCGAACTTGATAAGTTTAAAACAGGTTCTCTTATAACGCGATTAACCAACGATGTGGCACAAGTACAAATGGTGGTAGCTATGATGATGCGCTTGATGGTTCGCGCACCGCTTTTATTTTTTGGAGGCCTTACCATGGCGTTTGTTATAAATACTCGAATGGCGCTAGTTCTTGTAGCTACAGTACCTTTTCTGGCTATAGTTTTAGCTATTCTTATAAAAAAAGGTTTTGCTTTCTTCGGGCTTGCACAAAAAAAGCTTGATAGGGTGAATGTCGTATTACAGGAAAACCTTGCGGGCATAAGAGTAGTGAAAGCATTTGATAGAGCGGAATATGAACAGGAAAGATTTAATATAGCTATAAACGATCTCATGGATAATATGATTAAAGTCGCAAAAATTTCAAGCTTCGCCATGCCTGTTGTTATGCTTATTATGAACATTGGAGTTATTGCTGTCATTTGGGTAGGAGGAATCGAGTTAAGCTTAGGTCATATGGAAATAGGTGAAATTATGGCTTTTATTACCTATGCCGGACAGATACTGTTTTCAATGGCTATGATGGCTATGGTGCTGATGTTTGTTTCAAGAGGAAAGGCGTCCGCCGATAGAATAATTGAAGTGTTGGATGTTGAACCTCAGATTAAAGACAGCACCGATAAAGATATGTGCATTCCCGAAGATAGCAGCGTCAAGTTCATTGATGTATCGTTCGGTTATGGCGGAGAAAACCATGCGTTAGCGCTAAAAAATCTCTCGTTTTCTGTGCGGCCCGGTGAGACTGTTGCGATTCTGGGAACTACGGGTTCCGGGAAATCTACCTTAATAAATCTTATACCGCGCTTATACGATGCAACTAAAGGGATGGTTTTGCTGGGGGGGATGGAAGTCAGCAAAATCCCGTTAAACATGTTACGGGGTATGATTGGGATGGTATTACAAGAAACTATTATAATTTCCGGTACTATCGAAGACAATATCCGTTTTGGTAAGGAAGAGGCTACCGAGGAACAAGTTATTCAGGCAGCGAAGATAGCGCAAATACATGATTTCATAACAAGCCTTCCGGATGGCTATAAGACCTCGCTCGGGCAAAGAGGAGTCAATTTATCGGGTGGCCAAAAACAGAGGATAGATATAGCCCGTGCTCTCGTAAAAAAGCCTGCCGTTCTAATACTTGATGACAGCACAAGCGCAGTTGACTCTGAAACGGAATGGAATATACATAATGCGATAAAGCGTTACACGAAGGAAATTACTTGTATTATAGTCGCACAAAGAATCGCATCTGTTATGGATGCCGATAATATACTGCTACTTCATGAAGGACAAATTGCAGCCCAGGGAACACATCAGTATCTCTTGGCAAATAGTTCTGTTTACCTTGAAATATATCGTTCGCAGACTGAAGAGGAGGCTGGTTGATATGAAAGATGACAGCAAAAGTACCGAAACAACATCGCGAAGGCCGGCAACGGGAGGCTTCATGATGCCTCGACATTGGGGTTCAGGCTCACCGCCGCCGAAAGTAAAAAATGTAAGAAGCATCTTGATGCGCTTATGGCGAGAGTTATTAATAAAACACAAAGCAAAGCTCACTTTGGTCTTTGCTATGACTATAATCAGCTCGATTTTAGGACTTATAGGACCGCTTTTAATTGGATTGGCTATAAATGCCTTTGTTGAAGGAAGATCTACATATGTTATTATAACCATTTTGTCAGGTATGCTGGCCGTTTATTCGATAAGTGCCTTGTTTTCCTGGCTTCAAAGCTACATTATGGCAAGTATTTCCCAAAAAGCCGTAACTGACTTTCGAGGGAAGGTTTTCTCGAAGCTGCATACTTTGTCTGTTAAGTTTTTTGATAATAGGCCACACGGTGAATTGATGAGCAGATTGACCAACGATATGGACAGCATTGGTAATGTTCTGGGCGGTACTATAGTGCAGGTTTTTTCAAGCGCTATTACTGTGGTAGGCGCACTTGGAATGATGCTTTGGATAAATCCATTATTGACAATTGCGGGATTGTTTTTTGTTCCTGTCGGATTTATCGTTACAGGAAGAATCGCGGCTTATACAAGGAAGTATTTCATGGCATCGCAACAGGATTTAGGAGCGCTTAACGCTTATATAGAGGAAATAATAACGGCGCAGAAAGTGGTAAAAGTATTTGCGCGCGAACACTTTTGCACTCAGCGATTTGACGGACTAAACAACACCTTGAAAAAGTCAAACGTTTATGCACAAATTCTTGCCGGAGTAATACCGCCTATAATGAATATGCTTAATAACTTGAGCTTGGTTATGATTGCCGCAACAGGCGGATGGATGGTTGTTATAGGAACAGCAACCATAGGGACAATAGCCAGTTTCTTGAACTACTCAAGACAATTCAGTTGGCCGTTAAACGAGATTGCAAATCAGTTCAATATGGTTCAGTCAGCACTGGCAGGGGCGGAACGAGTATATGAGATAATGGATCAAAATCCCGAGAGCATCGACGAGTTTGATGCAATTAAGTTAAACGATGTATCGCAGGAAATTAGATTTGAAAACGTTTCGTTTGGCTATGTTGATGATTCAACTGTTTTGCAAAACATCAACTTAGAGGTTAAGGCAGGGGAAACAATAGCGCTTGTAGGGCCTACAGGTGCAGGAAAGACAACGATTGCTAACCTGCTTACTCGATTCTACGATGTTAACGAAGGCTGTATTTCGATTGATGGCTCCGACATAAAAACTATTAGCAGAAAATCGCTTCGAAATATAATGGCATTAGTATTACAGGATACCTATTTGTTTTCAGACAGCGTGAGATCTAATATCCGTTATGGTCGGCCCGGTGCAACTGATCAGGAGCTCGAACATGCCGCATGTCTTGCAAACGCAGATAACTTCATACGGATGCTTCCTTCGGGCTATGATACCGTTTTGTCCGAGGGGGGGGATAACTTAAGCCATGGACAAAGGCAACTACTTGCAATAGCAAGAGCTATACTGGCAGATCCTGAAGTTCTCATTTTGGACGAAGCTACCAGCAATGTGGATACTCTGACCGAAATGCATATACGCGAAGCCATGCAACAGCTCATGAAAGGACGCACTTCTTTTGTTATAGCTCATCGCTTAAGTACAGTGCGAAACGCCGATCAGATAGTTGTTATTAAAAGCGGAAAAGTTTTAGAAAAAGGCAATCATGAAGATTTGTTGAAAGCGGAAGGGTTTTACTATAATCTGTATAACAGCCAGTTTAAACGATTGCCACAGCAAAGATCCGTCATAGCCTAACAAGAACAGACCAAAAAACATTTTTTACGAAAGAGGTTTTCTTGGCCTTTTGTAGAAAGTATATAACGGAAAATGGAAAATATATAATATGTGTTATGCGACAGACAGCTTAATGTATTTGGGAGGCACTGAGTATGGAAACCAATATTTCTAATAATACTACTGCGACAATAAACACGGAAAATCATGTAATGGGCAAATATCTGCCTGATCAAACCATAATAGATATGCCTCTTAATTCTTTACATACTCTTTCACATGAAGTATGCAATTCGCTAGCCAACATAAGCGCATATGTGCAATTGCTTCAACTGGAGAATGTGTTGGATAAAGCAAAAGCTGACAGAATATATACAGAAGTCAGCAGGATTAATAAAATGGTAAATGACTTCAGCAGACTTGCCAAACCACTAAGCTCCAAATTTGTAAGGCTGTCTTTGAAAGATCTCTTAAATGATACAGTCGGAATTATGTTCCCTAAAGCAGCTATAAGCAGAGTAGAGATAAAAACTTTTTTTGATGAAAATATTTATATCAGAGCAGACAAAACTTTACTTCAACAAGTACTTATAAACATTATCGATAATGCAATTCAAGCGATGGAACTGGGAGGCATACTAAGTATAACTTTATCGAAAGATAGCTCTTTAACGGCATTGATTGGGATTAAGGACACGGGGTCGGGCATATCGCCGGAAGACATCGGACAGATATTTAAGTTATTTTTTACAACAAAAAAAACGGGTAGTGGACTGGGTCTGGCAATCTGTGAAAATTTAATAAAATTACACAACGGAAGTATCGGTGTAAAAAGCAGCAAGGGTTGCGGAACCACTTTTACAATTCAATTACCTTGCGCCGAACAATAAAATTTGCATACTGAATTCTAATTATTGCAGCTTGCCGCATGAAGCACCGTTTAAACATGCCTCGATATTCGATTTTCTTGACTCTGTAAGAAATTTGTGGTATTATGATCTTGCAGTTTCTATGAAAAGGAGATATATGCATGTTTCAGGTAGGAGATAAAGTGGTCTATCCTATGCATGGTGCCGGCATCATAGAGTCTATAGAAGAAAAAGAGATACTGGGCGAGAAGCAGCAGTATTATATATTAAGATTGCCCGTAGGTGGCATGAAAGTGATGATTCCCACAAAGAGCGTTGAGCAAATAGGCATTCGGCAGGTTATCTCAACGGATGAAGTGCAAAGAGTAGTTCAGGCACTAAGTGGGAAAGAAACCGCTATGCCTGGTAATTGGAATAAGAGATATCGTAATAATATGGACAAAATGAAAAGCGGCAACGTTTTCGAGGTTGCAGATGTAGTTAAGAATCTAACCTTAAGAGATAAAGATAAAGGTCTTTCAACAGTTGAGAGGAAGATGCTCAACAGTGCCCGACAGATTCTAATAAGCGAGTTAGTTTTGTCAAATGACGCCGATGAAAAGGATATGACAAATCTGGTTGACAACCTAGCTGCGATAGACGAATACTGCTAGATTTTTACTTGGATTTTCAGTGTTGATTTCCATATATTCCTTATAAAAAGATGGTATAATGTTAATAATATAGGAGGAGGTGAAACAATGCTACAAAAAGTACTAAAGGGCATTCTAACTTTCTCTGGCTCAATAGCGGGTGCTGCGACGGCTTGGTTTATCCTAGAATTATTAAAGGATAATAATATTCTAACCTTGCCCTGGTATCAGAATATTATTGCTTACTTTCTCGGAGGGGCATTAGTGGGATTGCTTTTTTTTCTTGCCTCTCAAAGGTTGATTAGAATCGCTTACGGATTTATTAAATGGATTGACAGTAAAATACAGGAGATTCCAATAATCGATATTCTGCTTGGTGCAGTTGGACTAATTGTTGGATTAATAATCGCTTATTTGATAAGTTTTCCAATTAATCTTATCCGAATACCTTGGCTATCTATTTTACTTACGATTTTCATCTACGCCCTTATGTCATATTTTGGAATCAGCACTGCTATAAAAAGAAGAGAAGAGTTGAATTCTATTTTATGGTTTAAGAAACCACAAAAAACTAAAGGAAAAGATCCATATTTGCATATACGGCCAAAGATCCTTGATACCAGTGTAATTATCGATGGAAGGATTTTCGATTTGTGTAAAACCGGATTTATTGAGGGTACGCTTGTTATACCAGGTTTTGTGCTGGATGAATTGCGTCGTATTGCAGATTCATCTGATCAGCTAAAGCGTAACCGCGGGCGGCGCGGACTTGACATTTTGAATAAGATTCAAAATGAACTGGATGTTTTGGTGGAAATCTGCGAAAGGGATTTTGAAGAAGTCAACGATGTAGACGGAAAACTCCTTAAATTGGGCGCCGCATTGAACGGCAAAGTGCTTACGAATGATTATAACTTAAACAAAGTCGCTGAATTTCAGGGAGTAACAGTTCTCAATATAAACGAGTTGGCTAATGCCATAAAGCCTGTTGTCATCCCGGGTGAAGAGATGGTAGTGCAGGTTGTTAAGGACGGTAAAGAAACCGGTCAGGGAGTGGCATATCTTGACGATGGCACTATGATAGTGGTTGACGGTGGTAAAAAGCATGTAGGTGAAACTATAGGAGTTATGGTGACGAGCGTATTCCAAACTGCGGCCGGACGGATGATTTTTGCCAAACCTAAAACAGTCGGCAGCTAGAAACAGCTGATTGCATACGACATCCTTTTATTGTATACTTTATCGGCATAGGAGCGTAAGTTTTACCGGAAGGCTGAGGGGAGTATTATGGGTAAAATATATGCTGTTGTCGTAGCTGCAGGAAAAGGTGAAAGAATGGCTACCGATACAGCCAAGCAATTTATTTTGCTGTGCGGAAAGCCACTAATATTGTATTCATTGGAGATCTTTGATTCTATAGAAGCAATAGAAGGAATTGTTCTGGTAGTAGCTGCTGAGAATATTACTTACGTTTATGAGAGTTTATTGGCTAAGCACACCTTTAAGAAAAAAGTGACTGTAGTTGCTGGTGGTTATAATCGCCAGCAATCAGTCTTAAACGGTCTTAATTCAATTCCTTACGATGCGGAATTTGTTGCTATACATGACGGAGCAAGACCGCTTATAACTGAGGATATTGTGTCGAAGAGCATAGATGAAGCATTGTATCACGGAGCTGTGGCAGTCGGAGTTCCTGTAAAAGACACTATAAAAATGGTTGATACCCAGAATTTCGTATCATCCACTCCAATGCGTGATGAACTCTGGATAGTCCAGACTCCACAGATTTTTAGATACGAGACTATTCTTGCTGCGCATAAAAAGGCCTTGGAAGATGGGTTTATCGGGACAGACGATAGTATTTTGGCCGAACGTTCAGGTGTTCGTGTCAAAATGATGCAAGGGTCTTATCGCAATATCAAGATCACTACTTCAGAAGATTTGATTCTCGCTCAAGAGCTTATGAAGTTGTCGGGAGGATCACTATGAGAGTCGGTATAGGATATGATGTGCATAAGCTCGTTAAAGAAAGGACATTGGTAATCGGGGGAGTAAAAATTCCTTTCGACAAAGGATTACTCGGACATTCAGACGCTGATGTTCTGCTTCATGCAATTATGGATGCTCTTTTAGGCGCTGCGCGACAAGGAGATATCGGCCGGCACTTCCCTGACAGCGACAAAGAGTATGAGGGTATATCAAGTATTGAGCTTTTACGTCGGGTTTATGAAATAATACGTGAAAAAGGCTTTCGTATATCGAATATTGATGCTGTTATCATCGCTCAAGCTCCCAAAATGGCTGTTCACTTTGAAGCGATGATTAATAACATTTCTCAAGCTCTTAGTTTGTCTTCTGAACAAATAAATATAAAAGCTACTACAACGGAAGGCTTGGGATATGAAGGTCAAGGCTTGGGGATTGCGGCTTATGCGGTCGTGTTATTGAATTGAAATGGGGGGGAAGGAGGGTTTGTTTTGTTTCCTAATATAGATCAAATTATCGAGCAGCTGCTTAATTTTTTAGAAACTCTTTTAAGTGATATCATGAGATTTATTGAGCAAAATATCAATATCATCGAAAGAATCGTGCAGGCTGTAAATAACTTTTTGGCATGGTTAGAAGGTTTAGTCACTTTTTAAACTTTGTTTTCCTTCATCTGTCTTGACTTTCGGATGAAGGAATGTTTTTGGGGGAAGGGGATAGTTATGCTAAACAGGATACGAAAAGATATAACGGTTATAAAAGAGAGAGATCCCGCTGCAAGAAACGTATTTGAGATTCTAATTTGCTATCCGGGCTTGCATGCGGTTTTGATGCATAGATTGGCACACTGGTTTTATATGCGTGGATTTAAATTGTTTGGGCGCATGTTATCGCAGTTAAGTAGATTTTTTACTGGGGTTGAGATACATCCTGCCGCTAAAATTGGGGAAGGCTTATTCATAGATCACGGAATGGGAGTAGTCATTGGAGAAACCACTGAAATTGGTAATAATGTTACTATATACCAAGGCGCTACTTTGGGAGGAACAGGCAAAGACATCGGGAAGCGCCATCCAACAATAGGAGATAATGTAGTTATAAGCGCCGGTGCAAAGATTCTTGGACCTTTCAGTATAGGGGATCGTTCAAAGGTGGGAGCAAATGCAGTAGTCTTAAAAGAAGTTTTATCGGATTGTACAGTAGTAGGAGTACCTGGGAGAGTCGTTAAAAAGGACAATAAGCGAGTACAACCACAAAAAAATGAAGTTGATTTGGATCACGTCAAGCTGCCTGATCCTTTAGAGGAACAGCTGACTGAAATGCTTAAGAAACTTGCTTCTTTGGAAGAAAGAATTGAGCAGCTTGAAGGGAGAACATCGAATTGAAGCTTAGTAACACTTTGACAAAAATTAAGGAAGAACTGAAACCTGTTTATCCGGGTGAAGTGCGAATATATTCTTGCGGACCAACGGTTTACGACTATTTTCATATTGGGAATGCAAGGCCGTTTATAGTTTTTGATGTATTAAGACGCTACCTTGAGTATAAGGGATTCAAGGTTATATTTGTGCAGAATTTTACAGATATTGATGATAAGATGATTGATCGTGCAAATAAGGAGGGCATAACGGTTTTTGAGCTTGCTGACAGATTTATTGCGGAATACTACAAGGATGCGGATGCATTAGGTGTAATGCGGGCAACCCACCATCCGCGAGCTACTGAGCATGTATCCGATATGATCGCGTTTATCGAAAAGCTCATATCAAAGGGCTTTGCATATCAGTTGGGAGACGATGTTTATTTTGATATTAATGCATTTTCCCAATACGGAAAGCTTTCAGGGCAGGATGCACAGGAAATTTACATAGGGGCTCGAGTTGATGTAAACAAAAATAAGAAGTCTGCGATTGACTTTGTATTATGGAAAGGACAAAAACCCGGTGAACCTGCGTGGAATAGTCCATGGGGTATGGGCAGACCAGGTTGGCATATAGAGTGCTCAGTAATGGCTACCATGTACTTGGGCGAAACTATAGATATCCATTCGGGAGGTCAGGATCTGATTTTTCCGCATCACGAAAACGAGATAGCGCAAAGCGAAGCAGCATCAGGTAAACCGTTTGCGAAAATTTGGCTTCATAACGGCTTTGTTAGTATTGATGATCAGAAGATGTCCAAGTCTTTGGGCAATTTTTTTACAGTAAGAGATGTTTTAAAAGAATTTGATCCTGAAGTGCTAAGATTGTTCATGTTGTCTGCTCATTACAGAAAACCTGTCAATTTTGCCCGAAAAATGCTTGAACAGGCCGAAAATGCTCTCCAGAGACTTTACAATCTTAAGAGAAATCTCGAGTATTATATTACCGCTGAGAATGTCAATAAAAGTGATCCTGAGGTTAATCAATTAGATTATGACAAATACGTATCAAGATTTGAGCAGGCGATGGATGATGATCTTAATACTGCCGAAGCTTTGGCTGTGTTATTTGATATGGTGAGAGATATTAATACCTCTATTACTCAAGGATTGGCTCCAGATAAGGCTAAAGAGGCTTATTCATGTTACATGAAGATTGCGGAAACATTGGGACTTCTTTCAAAAAAGGTTCATGCGATTACCGACGAACGAATAAAAACATTGGTCGAACAAAGACAAGAGGCAAGAGCTGATAAAAATTGGGCTTTGGCTGATAGAATACGCGATGAATTGCGATCAGCCGGTGTTATTCTTGAGGATACTCCACAGGGAGTAAGGTGGAAATTGGAGTGAGCATATAAAAAATGCTCTTGACAAATGTAATGTCGTGGGCTAATATCAAGATCTATTTGTGGGGTTGTAGCCCAGCTGGTTAGAGCGCTACGTTGACATCGTAGAGGTCGTTGGTTCGAGCCCAATCAACCCCACCATACAGAAAAATCCCTGATATCAGGGATTTTTCTGTATAGTCTTAAGTATTTTTTCAATCTGGAGGACAATCATGTATGATGAGAAATTATTGCAAAGGGTAATGCATCAGATTAAAGTGACTATATTTGTTGTTTCCGTAATATTTGTTCTATCGCTTGTATTATCGGTATTAATCGCTTACGCATTTTCCGGCAATCTTGGTATGGCGCTCCTTACGCTAGGTATTTGCCTATGTATTTTTGTATGGGGGGTATATGGGACACCGGTAGTTAATTATTATAGTTTTGCTAAAGATATGACTTCAGGTCGCTCAAGGACAATAGATGGAACTGTCACGAAGGTAGGAGTAACACCGGTGTATAAAGATAATAAACTTTATTTTTATGAGGTCTTGATTGTTGAAACCGGAGAAGAAAGATTACTTCTTAATGATGCTAATTCTCCGATAGAAGGGATTGAGGAAAATCAAAGATGTCTCTTTGATATACACGAGAATTATATTAAAAATGTGCGATTCTAAGGGTAAATATGCATAAATCCACCTTCAAAACAATACTTATAGCTTTGTTATTAGTGGTTATGACTGCTAATCTGACAGTCATGCAGTTCAATCTGGCAATGAATAACACAATTTTTAACCCTTCATTTTATGATGAAATATTTTTGGATCTGCGTTTTTACGAACAATTGCGTCAATGGATGCTGCTAAGATTAACTACTGAACTCCCTCATGGACGGGAGGGATTAGCTTATTTTCAAAAAGGACTGACCGATGTTTGGCTAAGGCAAGAACTTATACTGATAATGGAGCGCTTATCTGTATTTTTGAACGATAAAACTGAAGAGTTGCCGACACTGAGAATTTATAAGTTTAAAGAAGCTGTAATGGAACATATGTATGAATATGGGAACAATCAAAATAAAGAGGAAATCCTTGACTTTTGGTTAGGTCCACTTCCTCATGTCGTTAGGATCCAGGATGTAACTTCAATAGGTTTTTTACACAATGTAAAATACATCATGGCATTATTGACAAATGCTATGAATATTTCCTTAATACTCGTGTTTGCGTTTTTTGTGCTACTGTATGCTGTTACAGGACGTATCCGAGATACCCTGTTATGCTTTAGCGCTTCTCTTTTTGCATCCGGATTGCTAAGTTTGGGTATTGCCTTTTTAATGGGATGGCTTATAAACTACGAAACTTCACTTCAGTTTATACAGACTTCAATGATCGCTCAGGGATTTCACCGCGACAATGTAAATGCTTTGTTTGATTCCATTATTTATACAATCATTTCGCGAATCAATATGGTATCACTTCTTAAGACTTTAATAGGTTTTTTGTCAATCTGCATTATTCCCTTGGATATGGATAATATTTAAAGCCACTTAACCTGTTCCAATCTTTGCATGTATTCAGGATAGTACAAATGTTAATAATTAAATTGCACCGCTTAAGGACGGCAGTTGCATTATCTGTGTGATTTAGTGCTAATAATATCGTATATGTAAAGGAGCGTTATAATGCCTGATGTTGAAACTTTGAGAAAACATGCCAGAACTGCGGCTCAAGCTCATAGTTCATTGAATTTAATGAAAGTTTGTAATAATCAGTTTCCGGCAATTGAAACAGACGAACACACATTGTTTAACATTTACAGGCTGTTTGACAAAAGTCACAGGACTACGGATTATATAGACCCTGTCGCAGAATGGCTGCTTGATAATTTCTATGTAATATTTGAAGAAATAAGGACGATCAAGCAAATCTGCACTCGAAAATATAGTGGGATTTTTCCTGCGATAGGTGTCTCTCAAAAAGATGCCGTACCAAGAGTGTATGCATTGGCCGACAGTCTTATCGAGGCATCTGATGCTTACCTTAATGAGCACATTGTATGCAACTATGTTAATGAATATCAACTAACACATGCGCTTTCATGCAGGGAGATATGGGCTGTACCGGTTATGCTGAAAATAGCTTTAATTAAAAATATAAAGACAATCGCTTTGCGATTTTCTGATTTATATAAATACAATAAAAGTGAATCTAATTTACATGTAACTGATAAGCAAAGTCGGGTATCAAGTAAAGACTTGATATCAAACGCAATTGCTTCACTTAAGTTTCTTTCAGCCACGAGATGGGAAGAGATATTCGAAGAAATCAGTATAGTAGATAAAGTACTCTCAGAAGACCCTGCCGGAGTATATTCTGATATGGATTTTGAAACTCGAAATTTTTATCGTAAACAAATCGAAGAGTTAGCTCGTACTACTTCTTTTGATGAACCAATCATCGCCAGAGAAACTGTAAACTGTGCTCTAAATGCCCCTCGCTCATCAGATAAAAGTCTACGCACTTCGCATGTTGGCTTTTATCTGATGAAACAAGGTCAAAACTTACTTAAAAAGAGATTGGGATTGGATTGCAATGGACTTGATAAGCTAAGGTTATGGCTGGATTCTCATCCATTTTTGTTTTATTTGAGTTGTATATCATTGCTCTCAACGGGACTATTTTCTGGGTTGATAATGTTCTTAATTTACTATGATGTAGTTTGGTATAATCTCAGAATTATTCCATCGTACATATTAGCTTTTGTACCAATTATCAGTATTTCTATAAGTTTTACCACCTGGATTATTACTAAAATCGTGCCTCCATCAATTATTCCAAAAATCGAAATCAAAGGCGATATTCCCAGTAAATTCAGGACAATGGTAATTATACCAGCATTACTATCTGATTCAAAGCGAACTGTTGAGTTGATAAATCAGTTGGAAGTATTTTATCTTGCTAATCACCATAAGAACTTGCATTTCGCAATTGTTGGCGATTTTAAGGATTCAGACAACGAAAACTGTGTTAAGGATCAGGAAATCATTATGGCAGCATCAAATGCTGTAGATGAATTGAACTTACGATATTGCTCGGATAGTAAAGATATTTTCTTTTTATTCCTAAGACGTCGGCAATGGAATCCTACTGAATCAGTTTGGATGGGTTGGGAGCGAAAAAGAGGAGCAATAGTTGAATTCAATCGGTTTCTTAAAGGGCATTATGACACTGATTATTATTTTAGAAGGGGGGAGATATCTGTCCTCAAAGAAATAAAATATGTGATAACGCTCGATTGTGATACTAAATTGCCCGGAAATGCTGCTAAGACGCTTATCGGAGCTATGGCGCATCCGTTGAATCATGCCGAACTAAGTGAAGAAGGTAACAGAGTTAAACAAGGGTATGGCTTACTGCAACCAAGGATTGGTATTAGTCTTGAAAGCGCTAATCGCTCGCATTTTTCGTCCGCATTTTCAGGGCAAACTGGAATCGATCCGTATACAAGCGCAGTTTCAGATATATACCAAGACTTGTTCGGAGAAGGCATATATGTCGGTAAGGGTATATATGATGTTGATGTTTTTTACAAATTACTCGATAATGTATTGCCCGAAAATTCGATCTTAAGCCATGATCTTTTGGAAGGATGCATTGTACGGGTAGGATTGATAACGGATGTGGAACTTATTGATTCTTATCCCTCAGGTTACATGGCATATGCGAAGAGACTTCACCGTTGGACAAGAGGAGACTGGCAGCTGACTCCATGGCTAATTGGTGTGATTCAAAATTCGAAAGGGAGATCATTCAAAAATCCTCTTACACATATATGTAAATGGAAAATAATAGATAACTTGCGAAGGAGTATTGTAAATCCAAGTTTATTGCTTCTCTTATTATTAGGATTAACAGTATTGCCCCCTAATCCGGTTCCGTGGCTTGTATTGTTTGCCTCCATACTTTTTTTCCCTTTCATTACTGAGGTTTTTGACGCATGTTTTAGAGCTTTTACGGGTTTGCACGCAAAAAATGTTATTGAGGATTTTATTTTTGCAGCAAGGAAATCAATTACTCAGTCACTATTGAATTTCGTTTTTCTTCCCTTTCAGTCATGGCTTATGATTGATGCTATATCTCGGGCTCTCGTGCGAATTTTATTCACGCGAAAAAAACTATTGGAATGGGTAACAGCTGAAGACACAGAAAAAGCTTTTAAAGGAACCCTTATAGATTATCACCGAAAAATGTGGCCATCAATAGCATTCGGTGTCTTATTTCCATTATGGATATTGATCCTGAATTTAAATATATTCGTATACACAATTCCAATTTCATTAGCATGGATCTTGGCTCCGACAGTAGCATATTATATAAGCAAGCCTAGAATTCTAAATTTTTACACTTTTTCTGAGAACCAGATTTTGAAGTTAAGGCAACTTGCAAGAAGAACATGGAGCTATTTCGATGAATTGATTGGTAACGATGTTTATTGGCTTCCTCCGGACAACTTTCAGGTTGATCCCCCGAAGGGAGCGGCATACAGAACTTCACCAACTAATATAGGACTATGGCTTATGTCTGTTGTGTCGGCACGAGACTTAGGATTTATAGGAACAATTGACGCAGTAGAACGTTTGGAACATACAATAGATACAATGGCAAAATTAAACCGTTGGAATGGTCATTTTTACAATTGGTACAGTCTAACCACACTTGAACCTGTAGAACCGATGATTATTTCTTCGGTTGACAGCGGCAATTTAGCAGTTTATCTTATAGCACTGACAGAAAGCTTGAAAGACATGCTGAAATCGCCATTGATTGGCAGGGAAATGCTTATGTATGTAAAAGAATTAATGATGCAGCAAAAAGAAATGGCAGGACAAAAGAAATTTTCTTTGGATGCTTTGCTTGCGTTTGAGCACATTAATCTTTCTGAATGGAAGGCATTACTTTCAGAACTCAAAGAGACGAGCAAAGAATCGGAGCTATTCGCAATTACATTTGAACGGGAAATGAATTGCTTTTTTAATTGGATGTCTGAGCTTGATAATCTTCCTGCCTTAACTAAAGAACTTAAGTATCATTGTCCGCATACATCAGATAAAGTGATTTGTTTGCTTGAAAAACTTCAGCTTGTTTTATCACCGGCTGCAATGATTGTTGAATATGATGAAATTCAATATGAACTCTCTGATTGTTTAAAATCTATATGTGATGAGCATTGCGGAGATATTAATCTTGATGAATTTAGGAAGTGGATTGAAAATGTAAAATCAGCTGTTTCGGAATCTAAGGCTTTTGCCGAGAAATTTGTTGCAAGATGTGGTAATTTAATCGATAAGATTGATGGTTTTTTTAAACAGATGGATTTCAATCCATTATATGACAACAAACTCGATCTCTTTTCAGTGGGTTATGATACAGGTAAAAAACAGCTGTTTGACAGTTACTATGATTTGTTGGCATCCGAAGCAAGGCAAACAAGTTTTATAGCTATCGCAAAAGATGACGTACCCAACAAGCACTGGTTTAAATTAGGAAGAAGGCTTACAATAATAGGAAACACGAAGGCGCTGCTTTCATGGAGCGGAACTATGTTTGAATATCTTATGCCAAATCTTGTTATGAAAAACTATGACAAGACACTTATTAGCGAAACGTACATAGCGGCAGTGAAAGCGCAGATTCATCACTGCAGGCAACTACAAATCCCGTGGGGAATATCTGAATCTGCATTTTTCGCTTTCAGCAGTCAATCGCTTTATCAATATAAAGCGTTCGGTGTTCCTGATCTGGGGTATAAGCGCGGATTAAATGAAGATACAGTGATCACTCCTTATGCATCAGTAATTGCATTGCAGATCGAACCTTTGGAGTCGTTTAAAAACATTGAGGCTTTGATAAATGAAGGTCTTTATGGCAAATATGGACTTTATGAGGCCATAGATTACACCCCGCAAAGAGTGTATAGCAAAAATAGAGGTGAAATTATCAAAACTTATATGGCTCACCACCAGGGCATGATACTTATGGCTCTTAACAACTGTCTTAATAAAAATATTATGCAGAAGCGGTTTCACTCTCATCCGATGGTTCGTGCAACAGAACTGCTTCTTCAGGAAAGGATTCCCAAAAACGAGGTATCGAAACCCGCACGCTTTGAGTATATATCTGACATTAGCACTGATAAAAAGAACTATCCAAAGACTCGTTAGTATTTTGGGACTATGCAAACACCCCTTTGCAAGACATCATAAGGGATGTCCAAAATGCAGAATATCCAAAATGCTGTTGATAAAAGGAAATACTCATGGTATACTATCAAGAATAAATACACACCCTTCCTGACAAAGCGACAGGTGTCCGATTTAAGGGATTATCGCGTTGATTGACGGAAGGGGAGGAATAACTAATAGGAGGAATTACATGGCAGTCATCGGTATGAAACAGCTTTTGGAGGCAGGGGTTCATTTTGGTCATCAAACCCGTAGATGGAACCCTAAAATGGCGTCCTATATTTTTACGCAAAGAAACGGTATATATATACTGGATCTACAAAAGACCGTAAAAAAAATGGACGAAGCATACAACTTTATTCGCAATACTGTTTTTGAAGGACAAGATATCTTATTCGTAGGTACTAAGAAACAGGCTCAAGAATCTATCGAGACTGAGGCAAAGCGTTGTGCTATGCATTATGTTAACCAGCGTTGGTTGGGAGGCATGCTTACCAATTACAAGACAATAAGAAAGAGAATTGAACGCCTTCACCTTCTTGATACCATGGAATCAAACGGCACTTTTGAAGTTTTACCTAAAAAAGAAGTCATTAAGCTAAAACTTGAAAAAGAAAAACTTGAGAAAAATTTAAGCGGCATAAAATCAATGACTAAATTGCCGGGTGCGATATTTATAGTAGATCCGAAGAAAGAAAGAATTGGAATACTAGAAGCCAGAAAGCTTAAGATCCCGATTGTCGCCATTGTTGATACCAATTGCGATCCTGATGAGGTCGATTATGTTATACCTGGAAATGATGATGCCATACGTGCTATCAAACTTATAACGTCCAAAGTCGCAGACGCCGTCATTGAAGGTAATCAAGGCAAACAGACCGAAGAAGAGTAATTTGAGTTAAAACGAAGGGGAGGAAAGGGGTTACCCATTCTCCCCGTTTGTATGTTTAGAATAATCATTAATTGGGACATGTCGCAAGATTGAAATCTGCGAAGCAGCGGTGTGTCGCCATACATTAAAAAAGATGTATCTGGAGGTATGAAAAATGGTATCTGCATCTATAGTAAAGGAACTGAGGGAAAGAACCGGAGTCGGCATGATGGAGTGCAAAAAAGCTCTACAGGAAACAGATGGGAATATGGAAAAGGCTATAGAGTATTTAAGGGAAAGAGGACTTGCGGTTGCAGCCAAAAAAGCAGGTAGGATTGCCGCTGAGGGTATAGTTGAATCATATATACACGCAGGTGGCAAGATAGGCGTTTTACTCGAAATAAATTGCGAAACCGATTTTGTTGCGAAAACCAACGAATTTAGATCATTCGTAAAAGATATCGCAATGCACATCGCTGCTTCAAATCCTAAGTATTTAAGCCGAGTTGAGATTACCGGAGATGTAATCGAAAAGGAAAGGGAAATACTTAAAGCTCAGGCAATACATGAAGGAAAACCTGAAAAGATTGTCGATAAAGTGGTTGAAGGCAGAATTGAAAAATTCTATAAGGATGCGTGTTTACTTGAGCAATCTTTTGTAAAGGATACAGATAAGACTGTTCAAGAGTTTGTGACTCAAATGATTGCGACCATGGGTGAGAATATCAATATCAGGCGCTTTGTTCGTTTTCAAATGGGGGAGGGTCTTGAGAAGAGAAAAGATAATTTCGCTCAGGATGTGATGGGTCAGGCTTGATTATACTGCAAAAACTCATTATTCGTTTCTTTGCAGAACGATCAGTTATTGCGATGCAATCATTGTTAGTCTAGTGCATTTGGAGGATAAACAAATGGGTGCGCCTCTTTACAAAAGGATAATACTTAAGCTTAGCGGGGAAGCGTTGGCGGGTAAAAAGGGATTTGGTATCGATAGGGATGTATTGGCTTTAATAGTTGAACAGATCGTCGAGATCAAAAAAATGGATCTTCAGATCGGTGTCGTTGTTGGAGGCGGTAACATATGGAGAGGCAGAAACAGTGAAAACATGGATAGGACAACTGCTGATCATATGGGAATGCTGGCTACTGTAATAAATTCGTTAGCTCTTCAGGATGCGCTTGAGAGCCAAAATATTCCAACCAGAGTACAGACGGCTATAAACATGCAGCAAATTGCTGAGCCCTATATACGCCGAAGGGCAATGAGACATCTCGAAAAAGGTCGGATCGTCATTTTTGCCTGTGGAACCGGAAATCCATATTTTTCGACCGATACGGCAGCCGCTTTACGTGCAGCCGAAATAGAGGCCGATGTGATTTTGCTTGCTAAAAATGTTGATGCTCTTTATGACGATGACCCTAAAGTTAATAAAGACGCAAAAAAAATCGAAAAGATTTCTTACAATGAAATTCTAGCTCGGGGATTGGGAATTATGGATACTGCCGCAGTAGCCTTATGTAAGGAAAACAAAATCCCGGTTATAATATTTGGACTGCAGGAACACCAAAACATAAAGGCAGCCGTGTTAGGCAACAAATATGGGACTATTATAGGAGAGGAGTAGCAATTATGAAAGAAATAGTCAACGAGGTCAAAATTAAAATGGATAAATCCTTGCAAGTTCTCAAAAAGGATTTGTCAACAATAAAAGCCGGGAGAGCTAACCCGCATTTACTAGACAAGATTTCGGTAGACTATTACGGTACTTTGACCCCAATAAATCAAATGGGTAATATTGCGGTACCCGAACCGAGACTTTTAACAATAGCTCTTTGGGAAACTAAATTCATCTCTATTGTCGAAAAAGCAATAATGAAATCAGATTTGGGAATAACTCCAAGCAATGACGGACGAGTAATAAGGTTGGTATTCCCTGAACTTACCGAAGAACGTAGGAAAGATCTTGTTAAGAATATACATAAATTGTCTGAGGAGACAAAAGTAGCTATTAGAGCTGTGAGAAGAGACTATAACGAAAACTTAAAGAAGATGAAAAAAACAAGCCAAATAACAGAAGATGATCTTATCAACGAAGAAAATGAAACACAAAAAGCAACGGATGAATACATAAAAAAAGTTGATGAGATTATTAAACTGAAAGAAAAGGAGATAATGGAGGTATAGATGACCACACTTACTCCGGATTTTTTGGGTCTGTCTATGGAAGATGTACAATTGAAGACAAAAAAAATTCAATTGGATATAAGTTTGGTTTTTAAGGATTATCGGCCTAAATTATACAAAACTTGGGGTAAAGAGCCTGTTTTCACTAAGAGGGTTATTAGGCAGAAACTGCTCAATACAGGAGCACTTGAAATTTTGGTATCTGATTTCATTGAGCATCCATAATTTTGTTTATAGACGGGACTGATTTGCGAAGGATTGACCTCATGAACAAACAAGAATTTTTAGATTTGTCAGACGACAAGCTTTTGAACTTGATCAAAAACGGTGATATTCCGCGTCATATTGCAATAATTATGGATGGCAACGGAAGATGGGCGACATTAAGAAATATGCCTCGGGTGATGGGTCACAGGCAAGGCATGGAAACTCTCACGGATATTTTGCGCACTTCATGCGAAATTGGCATAGGCTACCTTACTTTATTTGCTTTTTCAACCGAGAATTGGAAAAGGCCGGCCTATGAGGTCAATGCCTTAATGGCTCTGATGGCGGAGTATATTGAACGATTTATTGATGAACTTAACGATAACAATATTAAAATTACCGTTTTGGGTGATATTAATCCGCTATCGCAGCTTCTTAAAAACAAAATTTCGGATGCTATAAAGCTTACTTCCAAGAACGATGGTTTACGATTAAGTATCGCATTAAACTATGGGTCAAGAGCGGAAATTCTAAATGCGGTTAAACGAGCGGCAGAAGATATCCGCAAAGGCAATGTTTCGCTTGATGATTTGGATGAAGTGAGATTTAGCAGTTATCTTTATACAAAAGATTTGCCTGACCCGGATTTTATAATACGAACAGGCGGAGAATTCAGGCTAAGTAATTTTCTTTTGTATCAGGCGGCTTATACCGAGCTTTTCTTTACAGGTTCAGATATGATGTGGCCAGACTTTAATAAAGGCAAGTTTCTTAACTCCATTTTGGAATTTCAACGCCGTAATAGACGGTATGGTGAAATAAATACCGAACAGGGGTCGTGAAAATGTTCATTATACGCGTTGTAACTGCGATAGCAGGATTGCTATATTTGTCATTGATGTTTTACATAGGCGGCTGGTTCTTTAATTTTTCAGTTCTTATTATAACGCTTGTGGCAACAAGAGAACTATACGGAGCTTTTTTAAAGAAAGGCTTTAAACCTATGGTTTGGCTTGGTTTTTTACTGGTGCTTATTTCATTTTATTTAATGTTGTTTGAGTCAGCAGGCTATACATGGATATATATTTTGCTTGTCGTACTCTTTAGCTTAGCAATACCCATTTTGATTCCTTCAGTAAGATTTTTAGATAGCCTGTTAACTATTTTTGGTGGTATTTATCCCGGTTTAGCACTTCTATCAATGATTCCTCTGGCACATCACGCTCAACCATACACAACTCATCTTCTTGTTGTAACATTTTATGCCAGTTGGGCTACGGATGCATTCGCTTATATAACGGGAACACTTTTTGGAAAGACTAAATTGTCACCCCAAATAAGCCCGAATAAAACTGTTGAGGGAAGCCTTGGAGGAGTTGCCGGAAGTATCATTGTTGGTTTATCGATAGCTTATGTCATAAACATCGTAAGCCCAATTGACCTTGTATTTTACCACTATGCGATAATAAGCCTTCTTTGTGGTATTGTGTCACAAATAGGAGATCTTGCAGCTTCGTCTATAAAAAGATTTTGCAGGGTTAAGGATTTCGGGAATATTTTACCGGGACATGGCGGAATTTTGGATCGTTTTGACAGCGTGATATTTACCGTACCCATGGTATACGCTTATTATTTGATTTTTTTAGCGCCATAGAAAGGTAAACAGAGTTTATGCCAAAAAGGATCGCAATTTTGGGCGCCACAGGTTCAATAGGCGTTCAGGCGCTGGAAATAATCAGTAAATATCCTAAGCATTTTGAAATTATAGCTTTGTCTACCAATGAAAATGTAGATTTATTAAGCGAACAAGTTAGTAGGTATAAGCCTAAATATGTGGCGATAGCTGATGAAGAGAAGGCAAACCGTTTCAATAGCACAGCAGCTAATATTAAAGTTGACATTGGAAACAATAGTTTAGCGAGCATAGCCGCATTGCCTGAAATCGATATTGTTCTAAATGCGATTGTTGGTATTGCAGGACTTAAGCCAACGCTGGCAGCGCTTGAAGCAAAAAAGGATGTTGCGCTTGCAAATAAAGAATCGCTGGTTGCTGCCGGAAGTATCGTTATGAAAACGGCAAAACGAAACGGTTGTCGCGTAATACCTGTTGACAGCGAGCATTCCGCAATATACCAATGTCTTTCGAATTCAAATGATCTAAAGGAAGTAAGAAAAATACACCTCACAGCATCGGGAGGTCCCTTTCGGGAGTTCGATAAGTTTTCTCTTAAATCTGTAACTGTTGAACAGGCTTTAAATCATCCAAAGTGGAATATGGGTAAAAAAATTACTGTTGACAGTGCCACTTTAATGAACAAGGGACTTGAGGTAATAGAGGCAAAGTGGTTGTTTGGAATATCTCATGAGCAAATAGATGTAATAATCCATCCTCAGAGCGTGATACATTCGATGGTTGAGTATGTGGATGGCTCAGTTATAGCACAAATTGCTGCAACAGACATGAGGCTACCTATTCTTTACGCTCTCAGCCAACCGCAGAGATTACGGTCTGACATACCGAAACTTGACTTTTTTAATCTCCCTCCGCTTACATTTGAAGAGCCTGACCTTCAAAGATTCCCTTGTCTTGGTTTTGCATATGAGTCCTTAAAAACAGGTGGCACAATGCCGGCTGTTCTTAATGCGGCAAACGAAGTTGCAGTCGGAATGTTCCTTAGAAGAGAAATAACATTTGAAGAAATACCCAAAATGGTGGAAAAAGCAATGAATATTCATAGCGCGATACAAAACCCAGACATTTATGATATACTTGATGCTGACAGCACTACGCGTCTGATCTTTGAACATAGAAAGGATGAGTTGATATGATGACTGTAATAACGGCATTGCTATTTTTTAGCGTATTAATAGTAGTGCACGAATTAGGACATTTTCTTTCCGCTCGTTTGGTTGGAATACATGCGGAAGAATTTTCGATAGGAATGGGACCTGCTCTATTTACATTTCAAGGAAAAGAAACTCGATATTGCTTAAGGATTCTGCCTATTGGCGGATATGTCAAGTTTATTGATGATGATAAGAAGAGCGACAATGTAAGAGCCTTTGGTAACGCTAAGCTTTGGAAAAGAATATTGGTGATAGTATCGGGGTCAGCCATGAATTTCCTGCTTGCGATATTGCTGCTTAGTGTTTATTTTATGACATTTGGTCTTTATGAAGTTGTACCGGAAGTGTACGAACTTGAAGAAGGCGCTCCCGCACATAACGCCGGATTAATACCGGGAGATAAGATTATCCAAATTAACGACACTCAAATTGAACAAGATGATCCTCAAAGCGGTATAATGCAAGTAAGACAAATAATCGATGAAAAGCGGGGTCAGCCCGTTGATATTATTGTAATGCGTGATGACCAAACCATGAATTTCAGTATAACGCCGCAATTCAATCAGGAAACCGGTAATTATCGAATCGGCGTTGTTTTCGGAAGAGTAAGACAACTTGGATTTTTCCCGGCAATTAGTTTGTCTTTTATGCAAACCGGCAGACTGATTGTCATGATGGTTGATATGCTGGGGGGCATGATTTTCCAAGGTGAAGGTGTAGGCGATGTTATGGGGCCGGTCGGAATCGTGGGTGAAATTGGAAGAGCGGTAAGATACGGAATTGAACAGCTTATGAACCTAGCGATCATAATATCGATCAATCTGGGTATTATCAACCTAATACCATTTCCAGCCCTAGATGGCGGTCGATTAGCTCTATTGCTTGTTGAAGGCATTAGAGGAAAAGCAATCGATCCACAAAAAGAGGGTTATATTCACCTTGTCGGATTTGTAATACTTATGACCTTAATGGCTCTGGTCACGTTTCGGGATATTGCACGCTAAGGTTTTCCGTATGAAGGGAGCATTATGTTAAGGCGAAAAAGTCGCAAGATCAAAGTAGGAAAGCTTGAAATTGGCGATGGTATGCCCATATCGATAGAGTCCATGACTACCTTTGATACTAAAAAAATTGAAGCAGTTATTGATCAGATTAAAGAGCTGGAATTTGCGGGCTGCGATATAGTCCGCATTGCCATTTATGATAATGAGTGTACTGATACCATACGTATACTGAAAAGTTCGACTGAAATACCATTGGTCGCTGATATACATTTTGATCATCGACTTGCCATAGCATCGATTGAAAATGGAATCGACATGGTGCGGATAAATCCTGGAAACATAGGAAGAACTGAGGGGGTTAAACATCTTGTCGCCGTAGCTAAAGAGCATGATGTTCCAATTCGAATAGGAGTCAATTCAGGCTCGCTTTCCGGCGAAATTCTAAAACGTTATGGAAACACCGCCAAAGCTATGGTCGAGAGCGCCCTTGAGCAGATCGCAGTACTTGAAGAAGCAGGATATGATAAAATATTATTATCCTTAAAATCCTCAAATGTGAGAAAGACTGTCGAAGCCTGCAGGGAAATATCGCGTTTGACAGATTATCCGCTTCATATAGGGGTGACTGAGGCAGGTACCGTTTTAAACGGCTCTATCAAATCTTCAGTTGGAATAGGCGCTTTATTGCTCGAGGGCATAGGGGATACTCTGCGTGTTTCTTTAACTGCCCCTCCGATTGAGGAAGTGCGCGTTGGACTGGAAATATTAAGATGTTTAGGGCTTCGAAACGATAGCATCGAAATCATATCCTGCCCGACATGCGGGCGTTGCCGCATTGACATAATTAATATAGCTAATGTGCTTAAAGATAGCTTAAAGGATGTTAAATATCCTTTAAAAATAGCGGTTATGGGATGCGCTGTAAATGGGCCGGGCGAAGCCAAAGAAGCTGACATAGGCATTGCAGGCGGCCAAGGTAAAGCTATTTTGTTTAAAAGAGGACAGATTGTAGGAACATTACCGTTTAATGATATAGTCAATACATTAACGGAAGAAGTTAGAAGGATGGCAGCTGATGGATGCAGCAATAATAATACCGGCATACAATGAAGAAAAGAATATAACAGGTATTTTATCGGTACTAAAGCAGTTCCGCGGAATTTATGAAATGTTGGTAGTTAATGACGGTTCTACCGATAAAACTTCCGATATTGCTATTTCGCATGATTTTAGGGTTTTGGAACTAAAACAAAATATGGGCAAATCATATGCTATGTGGATGGGACTTAAGAATACTCAAGCGCCTGTAATACTTTTCCTTGACGCAGATCTTATTGGTATTAAGGGAGAATTCATAGAAAATCTTATTGTGCCTGTTTGTGAAGATAAAGCTGATATGACTTTAGGTATATTTACATCAGGAAGAGGTATTACCGATTTAGCGCAAAAGTTAGCGCCTTTTCTTACCGGCCAAAGGGCTTCAAAAAGATGGATATTGGAATCGCTTCCACAGGAAGACTGGACTACAGGATTTGGCATAGAGATTGCTTTGACCCGCTTTGCTAAAGATAACAATCTTAGACTTTTGGAAGTCTATTTACACAACGCAACCCACGCTATGAAAGAGGAGAAATTGGGGTTTATACGTGGCTTTTTTGCAAGATTGCGCATGTATCGGGATATATTGAGACAAATTTTGAAAGCATAGAAGCACAATATTGGGGACGGTTCTGTTGATTGCAAATTGACTTCAGTGAAATGTGTTATTGCTGCATAATGATATTTTTACATTCTAATTAAATTACCAATGGTGAGGTTGATATGGGTACAACTAAAATATATGATTTAACGAGCATTAGCGATTCGTTAAGCTCGGAATCTCAAGAGATTATTAATAAAATGTCTTTTATAAAAGCCGTTTTACATATGAGAAGCAAAATGCTTTGTTTACATTTTGATGTTTCTCAATACATTGATCCAGTCAGACTAGTGGCTTTTGAAAACGAAATGGAGAAACAACTTACAGAATTTACTGAAATCAGGGTAAGAATTACTTCTGCTTTAGAACTCAACCCATTATTATCAAATTTTGATTCTTATTGGAACGCACTCCTTCTAAGCATGAAAAGAGATATCACTGCGAGTAATGGTTTGATTGAGGAGTATTGTAAGTGTATTTTCACGGGCGATACCTTGCAAATACGAGTGGCTCATCCTATGTTTGCTGCTTTGTTTTCAAAAAATGAAACTATAGAATATATAAAGCAGCGCATATTGGATCTAAGCGGTTTCAGTTTGAACCTAAAGATAGAATTCAAAGAAAAGCATCTTGATGTTGTTGATGATAACTACTATGAAGATAAGCGAAAAGAAGACAAAGAACTAATAAAGGAAATAACCGCAAACAAACCCAAGAGCATCAACGGAGATACATCCTGCAGCAAAATTGCTGATGGCATAGAAGTTTTATTTGGTAAGGAATTCAAAGATGACATTACTCCTATTCAATCACTGCGAGAAGAGCTTGGACGAGTTGCAATTCAAGGTATAGTATTCGATTATGAATTTCGGACAATTAAAGGAGATAAAACTATTCTGTCAATCGATGTTACGGATCATGAATCATCCGTAACATGCAAGGCTTTTCTTGACAAGAAAAAGACTGTTGGACTTGAAAGCAAAATCTCAATTGGGAAATTGGTACGGATAAAAGGTGAGTTGAGATACGACAAGTATACTAAAGAAACAGTGTTAGCAATAGGCGACATTATTGCCTTGCCAGGTATAATCAGGCAAGATAATGCGGAAATCAAGAGAGTGGAATTGCATCTTCATACAAATATGAGTTCTATGGATGCGGTTACATCTGTTGAAGCACTCATAAAAAGGGCTGCCGAATGGGGACATAGCGCTTTGGCTATTACTGACCACGGTGTTGTCCAGGCTTTTCCTGAAGCATATGAAATTTCTAAGAAGTATGGCATAAAGGCGATTTTTGGAGTTGAAGCATATATTATAAATGATTGCAAATTAATGGTGTCAAATTGCAATGACAAAGATATTGATCAGCCATATGTTGTGCTTGACATAGAAACAACTGGTTTGAATGCAAAGCTTGATAAAATTATTGAAGTTGCGGCTGTCAGAATAGTTAATGATAATATAGTTGATTCTTTTCACACTATGATCGATCCTGAAATTGATATACCATATGAAATTACCAAATTGACAGGTATAACAACCGAAATGGTAAAAGGCGCACCAAAAACATCGGATGTCATGATTCAACTACATAAATTTTTAGCCTATGATTCTTTGGTTGCTCATAATGCTCCATTCGATTTAGGATTTTTAAAGGAACAGTTTTCACTTATCGGTATTAGTATAAATAACCCGATAATAGATACGTTATCATTGTCGCGGGAATTGCTTAAGGATTTAAAAAAACACAATCTAGGAGCGGTTTCAGAGTATTTTAAGATCTCTGTAAGTAGACATCACAGAGCGCTTGATGATGTTAAAGCGACCGCAATGATATTTATGAAGTTTAAAAAAATGCTAGAACAAAAAGGAGTCGGGAAGTTAAGCGACATTAATTCTGTTTTTGCTCAAATGACGAATCTTAATAGCCTCGAGATCAACCACGCCGTGATACTTGTAGAAAACCAGATTGGCTTGAGAAACCTGTATAAGTTGATATCGATGTCTCATATGGATTATTTTTACAGAAAGCCAAGAATCCCCAAGAGTGTCCTTGTGAAACACAAAGAAGGGTTAATTTTCGGCTCTGGTTGCAACTCGGGCGAATTGTTCAAAGCAGTTCAAAACGGCTCACCTATGGACGAGCTTAAAGACATAGCTTCATTCTATAATTATTTAGAAGTTCAGCCAATCGGCAACAATGAGCATCTCATATCCCAAGGCAAAGTCAAGGATATCGCAGAGCTGAAAAAAATAAATTCTATCATTGTTCAATTAGGTCAGCTGCTAAAAAAACCAGTTGTAGCGACAGGTGATGTCCATTATCTTGAGCCTTCGGATGAGATTTTCAGAAATGTTTTATTATCAGTGCAAGGTTTAAAAAGTTCAGGCGAAAGTAATGGGTTTTATTTTAAAAATACTGAAGAAATGTTGAAGGAGTTCGAATATCTAGGGAAGGACAAATCTCGTGAAATTGTTGTGGAAGCGCCATTGTCGATTGCACAATCGATAGAATATCTAAAACCAATTCCAGATGGTTTTTACCCACCCAAAATATCACTGGCAAACCATGAAGTAGAAGCTAGGGCAATTGAAAATACAAAGCTTTCATATGGCGATCCTCTGCCGGATATTGTTGGTAAACGACTTAAAAAAGAGTTGGATGCAATTATCGGCAATGATTTTGCTGTTCTATATTACATAGCAAACAAACTTGTCAAGAAATCTTTAAGTGACGGATATCTGGTAGGTTCACGGGGCTCGGTCGGTTCGTCTCTTGTAGCAACTATGATAGGAATTACTGAAGTAAATCCGCTTCCGCCTCATTACCTGTGCCCGTCTTGTAAACATTCCGATTTTGCTGTTGATGTATCAAACTATGCTTGCGGCGTTGATCTTCCAAATCAGCTATGCCCTCTCTGTGGCACTCAATACAAAAAAGAAGGATTTGATATACCATTCGAGGTGTTTATGGGGTTTGACGGTGATAAAGTCCCTGATATAGATCTTAATTTTTCCGGAGAGTATCAACCTATAGCGCACAAATACGCTGAAGAAATCTTCGGAAAGGGGAAGGTGTATAGGGCGGGAACTATAGGCACCATAGCGGAGAAAACGGCGTTTGGATTTGTGAAAAAATATCTCGAGGACACCAACAAAATAATCAGTAACGCTGAGCTGAAACGTCTTGTGCAAGGCTGTACCGGAGTTAAGCGCACAACAGGACAGCATCCCGGCGGAGTTATGGTTGTGCCTGAAACTACCGATATATATAATTTCACCCCAATACAATTTCCTGCCGATGACAAAAGTGCTGAAGTTGTGACTACCCATTTTGATTATAACGCAATTAGCAGCAGGCTCATAAAGCTTGATATATTGGGGCACGACGATCCGACAGTCATTCGTATGATGGAAGAACTGACAGGGATTGCAGCAATGGATATTCCGATTGGTGACAAAAAGACAATGGCAATTTTCTCGGGTACTGAATCTTTAGGTGTTTCGCCGGAGGAATTGGGATGTTTGGTTGGAACGATAGGTATACCGGAATTTGGCACAAAATTTGTTAGACAAATGCTGCTTGATACGAAACCCACTACTTTTTCAGAGCTTGTCAGGATAAGCGGATTGTCGCACGGTACTGATGTTTGGCTTAATAATGCTCAGGAATTAGTCCGTAATAAGACTGCGCATTTATCAGAGGTAATTTCAACACGCGATGATATTATGGTATACCTCATTTATAAAGGAATAAGTCCCGGTACTTCATTTGACATTATGGAAACAGTACGTAAAGGCAAGCAATTACCTGCAAGCCTTGAGGAAGAGATGCGCGGCAAAGATGTACCTGACTGGTTTATAGAATCGTGCAAAAAGATAAAGTATATGTTCCCTAAAGCACATGCAGTAGCATACGTATTGATGGCTTTCCGTATTGCTTATTTTAAAGTGTATCATCCGAAAGCTTTCTATGCTTCGTATTTAACTGTAAAGGCAAATGATTTCGACGAAAACGTAATGATGAGCGGAGGAAACGAAGTATCGCGTAAACTCAAGGAACTTGAATCGAAGGGCAATAATATGACCAATAAAGAAAAAAATCTGGTGACAGTTCTTGAAGTCATACTGGAAATGTATTTAAGGGGTATACAAATGCTTTCTGTCGATCTATACAAATCAGACGCAACGAGGTTTTTGGTAACCGATGAGGGCTTAAGGCCACCTTTTAACGCTTTCCCCGGTTTAGGAGCTAATGCTGCAAAAAGCATCGTTGAAGCTCGTTTGGTAAAACCGTTTGTTTCGATTGAAGATCTGTCGAAACGCGGCAAAATATCAAAAACCAACATTGAAACACTTAGGAAAAGCGGGTGTCTTGAAGGTTTATCTGAAAATAATCAGCTTTCGATTTTCTAAACATTTTCATTCGTCGCTATTGCATTTGTGCGCATCAAATGCTATAATTCTTGCGTGTTTATATGTTTAGTATAAGTGGAGTGGGGAAACCCACTCCTTAGTGTTGATGTCCTGAAATTTGGGCAGAATATTTTGTAATGCAAAACTAGAACAGAGTTTTGTGGGATTATGCAGGAGGAAAAGTAATGCAAATCGACTTTTTGGGGGCAATTGAGCAAATAAGTAAGGAAAAAGGAATTGATTCCGATGTTTTATTGGAATCGATCGAAACTGCGATGGCTGCAGCATTTAAGAAAAAATATGGATCTTCTTTAAATGTGAGAGTAAGTGTAGATCGCACTTCAGGCAGTGTTAAGGTGTTCGCATACAAGACTGCAACTGAAGTTGTTGAGGACGCTTTTATTGAGATTTCTATTGAAGATGCGTGTAAGCTAAACTCTAACTATCAAATAGGCGATACGGTTGAGCTCGATGTCACCCCAAAGAATTTCGGAAGAATTGCCGCACAAAATGTCAGAAATGTATTGGTGCAAAAAATACGTGAAGCTGAGAGAGTTATAATTTATAATAAGTTTCTGGCAAAAGAGAATGAAATTGTAACTGGAATCGTACAAAGGATCGATAAAAAGAACATATATATCGATTTAGATAAAATCGAAGGCATATTGCCCCCTAATGAACGGATACCAAGGGAAGATTACCAGTTAAACGAACGCTTGAAGGTTTATATAACGGAAGTTAAGAAATCACCCAAAGGCCCTCAGATTATGCTTTCCCGAACTCATCCGGGATTGATAAGAAGACTCTTTGAAAGAGAAGTCCCTGAGATAGCAAGAGGTGAAGTGATTATCAAGAGCGTTGCACGAGAAGCCGGTTTTAGGACTAAAATAGCTGTATATTCTCACGATTCAGGCATAGATCCCGTAGGGGCCTGCGTTGGACAAAAAGGGCTCAGAGTACAGGAGATTGTTGACGAACTTAAAGGCGAGAAAATAGATATAATAAAATGGAGCAATGATCCTAATGACTTTATATCAAGTGCGTTGAGTCCTGCTAAGGTCTTAGGTGTAAGGGTTTACGAAAAAGAGAAAGCAGCAAGGGTAATTGTTGCGGATAATCAACTCTCATTGGCAATTGGTAAGGAGGGACAAAACGCAAGGCTTGCCGCAAGACTTACCGGCTGGAAAATTGACATCAAAAGCCAATCGCAAAACGAGGCTATGCAAAATATTCCATATCTACCGGGAAGGGGTGGCATCCTTTGATAAAGAGGAGACTACCGTTGAGAATGTGTTTAGGATGCAGGGAAATGAAGGAGAAAACAGAACTTGTCAGGATGGTCAAGTCTCCCGATTGCAATATACGCATTGATGATGTTAAAGGTAAATCTCCCGGAAGAGGCGCATACATTTGTTTAAACAGCACTTGTATTGATAAAGTCGTGAAAACAAAGGCTTTTGAACGTGCGTTTGGAAAGAAAATAGAATCTGATGTTTTTGATTTGCTTAGAACTACGTTGACAAACAGGAAAAATTCAATTAAACAAAAAGAGATAAAGGGGGAAATCGATGGATGATAAAAACGAATGTCTTTGATACTACTAAACAAGTAAAACAGAATGTCGAATCATTGCTCAATAAGGTCAAAACCTTAAACATAGATATTGACAAACATATTGGAGAAGTCAACAACTTATGGGGTGTTCTTGATAAGCAACAGCTACAGCTACAGGAAAGCATGAAAGCTGTTGTAGTCGAGTCTATTAATGAACCTATTGAAGGGCCAAGCGTTGAACCTGAAAACACCCAAAATGACACCGCTGAAAACCTTCAAAAGGACGAAATGCTCAAGATCGACATTAAACCGGAATTTAAGGATGCTTTGAAAAGTGACGACAATACTGAAGTTAAGCCTGATACAGATAATCAGACAAAAGCGGAAGACAAACTAAATGTTGAAGAGAATCATAAAAAAAATGAGGGATCTTCACCAGCCAACAATGCTAAAGCATTTGACAAGCCTAAGTATGAAGATAAATCCGAACTTTCACAAAAGCCTAGGATAGAATCCGGGATTAAACCGGCAGACTCTAGGTATAAAGATGCCTATCAAAAAGACATGATTACCTCTCCTGCAGAAATCAACAAACAGCAAGCCGATAGCAAGCCTCGTTTGTTTGAACCAAGGACACGGACTGGATTCAAATCTGATTTAGCTAATACAACGCAAACAACAGCTAAAGCCATTCAGCCTCAAAAAGACAGACCATTCGTCAGACCTACGCAGCAGGGGCCATCGCAACAGCAAAGGACCGATGCCACAAGACAATTCCCAAGAGGAAAAACAGATAGAAAAGCAATAGACATAGTTGATAAATTCTTTGCTGATCCCGAATTAAAAGAAAGAGAAAAGAAAGAAAAAGAAGAAGCAGGAAAAAGTTCTGTACAAAGAACTCCCCAAATACAGCCTAAATCGAAGACACGCCAAGACAAGAAGGATGTATGGCTTGGAAAAGAAGCAGGTGATATTGCATCTGTCGGTAAAGGCAAGAACTATAAAAGCAGAGGCTTTGGTCGTCAAAACAAGCAAGAGCAACCAAAACCGACAGCAGAGCGCAAAAAAAGCATAACAATGGGAGATTTCATCATTGTTAAGGATTTATCTGAAAAAATAGGGGTGCAAGCCTCGGAAATTATAAAGTCGCTTTTAAAGTTGGGCGTGTTGGTTACAATAAATCAGGAGTTGGACTATGATACCGCAATGCTTGTTTCAAGCGAATTCAACATCGAACTTGAAAAAAAAGCAGTTAAGACATATGAACAAGTTATGGAGGATGATGATACATCTGATACTTCGGAAGTGTTACTGGAACGTCCGCCGATAGTCACTGTAATGGGACATGTCGATCATGGTAAAACTTCACTTTTAGATGCTATCAGAAATTCATGCGTTACCGAGCAGGAAGCCGGTGGTATAACTCAACATATTGGCGCATATACGGTTGAAATGAACAAGAAAATAGTCACTTTTCTAGACACGCCCGGACACGAAGCATTCACTTCAATGAGAGCAAGAGGGGCTCAGGTTACCGATATTGCTGTACTTGTTGTAGCTGCCGACGATGGGATTATGCCTCAGACAATTGAAGCTATAAATCACGCAAAAGCTGCAAAGGTTCCAATAATAGTCGCTATCAACAAAATTGATTTACCGGATGCCGACCCTGACAGAATTGCTCAGCAACTAATGGCGCATGGACTGGTTGCGGAGAAATGGGGCGGAGAAACAATAACAGTGCCGGTATCCGCACTAAAGAAAAAAGGCATTGATACGCTTTTGGAAATGATAATACTGGTGTCTGAATTGCAGGATTTTAAGGCTAACCCGGATAGATTGGCTAAAGGTACGGTCATAGAGGCACAGCTTGATAAAGGCAGAGGTCCGGTTGCAACGGTATTGGTTCAAAACGGTACCTTGAACATCGGAGATGCAATTGTAGCCGGTAAAAGCTATGGTCGTGTCAGGGCAATGATGGATTATAAAGGGAACAGGGTTAAGAATGCAGGTCCTTCGATACCTGTGGAGGTATGGGGCCTTTCTGATGTGCCGGAAGCAGGCGATGTTATATATGCGGTAAAGGATGATAAGTTGGCTAAGCAGGTAGCCGAAGAAAGAGAATCCAAATCACGCAATCTACTGCAGAAATCGTTATCAAAGACTTCCTTGGAAGATCTTTTCAGCCAGGTCAAAGAGGGTGATACAAAAGATCTTAACATCATAATCAAGGCGGATGTACAAGGTTCAGTTGAAGCGGTTAAAAATGCTTTAGAGCGCATATCGTCAGACAAAGTGAAGATAAGAGCTATACACGGAGGGGTCGGAGCAATAACAGAATCGGATGTGATGCTAGCAACAGCATCGAATGCTATAATAGTTGGTTTCAATGTAAGACCGTCAGGTAGTGCATCTGATCTTGCTCAAAAAGAAAAGATAGACATAAGAATATATCGTATAATCTATAATGCTATCGAAGACATACAGGCGGCAATAAAAGGTATGCTTGCGCCGGAGTATAAGGAAAATCGCATCGGGCATGCTGAAATACGGGTAGTATTCAAGGTAACAGGAATGGGAAATGTAGCCGGTTGCTTTGTAACCGATGGGAAGATAGTAAGAAATGCCGGCGTCAGATTGATAAGAGACGGTATAGTAGTTCATGAAGGTAAAATAAGTTCACTGAAGAGATTTAAGGATGATGCCAAGGAAGTGGCAGCCGGTTATGAATGCGGATTATCAATTGTCAATTTCAATGATATAAAAGAAGGCGATATAATCGAAGCTTATACAATGGAAGAAGTACAAACTAACTAAAAAGGTGTTGAAAAATGTCATATCAGAGAACCCGACGAATTGAAGAAGAGATTAGAAAAAGCCTTAGCCGGATTTTAATCGGACAGATTAAAGATCCAAGAGTTGGTAACTTAGTATCTATAGTAAGGGTTGAGTTGTCTAAAGACCTTAAATTCGCGAAAGTCTATGTCAGCGTATTTGGTGACAAACTGGAAAAGGAAAATGCTATGGAAGGACTTATAAGTGCTTCTGGGTTTTTACGCAAGGAGCTTGGCGCTGAATTAAAGATCAGACATGTTCCGGAGATTCATTTTAAACTTGACTCATCTATAGAGCATAGTATAACAGTTGCTCGAATAATAAATAAATTATCCCAAGAAAAAAGGGAGGATACGAATGATCCCTTGTGACCTTATAAAGGCACTGACAGAAAGCAATAAATATGCTTTGCTCATCCATACATCCCCTGATGGTGATGCTATCGGTTCTTCATTGGCTTTAGCACACACATTGGTGAGCTTGGGAAAAAAAGTAGATTTGCTCTGTCAGGATACTATGCCTGACTCTTATGAGTTTTTAGGAGGCATTAAACTCTTTAAACGAAGCTTGCAGCCTGAAGATTGGTATGATGTCGCAGTAATGATTGATTGTAGCGATCTGGAGCGTTTAGGTTCGTTGGCTAGTATAACTAAATGTTCCGGCAAAACGTTAAACATAGATCATCATATTACAAACGATTACTTTGCTGATATAAACTTTGTTGATATTAAAGCAGCGGCTACGGCTGAAATTATATACGAAATTATCTCGGAACTGGCCGTCACCCCAAATTTGTCAGTATCTGAGGCTCTTTATATAGGAATACTGACAGATACGGGCAACTTCAGTTTCAGTAATGTTACGCCTAAAACACATCGCATTACAGCTGAGCTTATCACCCAGGGAGTCAATCCGGAAAAAGTATCAATGCTGGTATATAAAAATCACAGTATTAATAAGATCAAGCTTTGGGGACGCGCTATAGATTCTCTCGAAACAGACTATGCTGGAAAATTTGCCATGATTTCGATCACATCGGATATGTTTGAAAATAATGCAGCTAAGGAGTTTGATGTCGAAGGAGTGGTAAACTTTGCGCTAGATATAAAGGGAGTGGAGTTAGCTGTCTTGATCAGGGAAATGTTAAGCGGAGGAGTTAAAGTAAGCTTTCGTTCCAAGAATTTTATTGATGTGAGCAGGCTGGCTGCACAATTCGGGGGCGGAGGGCATAAAAAAGCTGCCGGATGTATCATGAAAGAGGGTTTAGAACAATCAAAAGCAATTATAAAGGCTGCTGTCAGCAAGATCATAAACGATGTGAAAACATAATCGGTTTATTAAACGTAATAAAGCCACCCGGAATGACTTCAAACGATTTAACGCGTACACTTAGTAAAGCGCTTGGCATAAGCAAAGTAGGACACACGGGTACGTTAGACCCTGGTGCCGCAGGTGTTTTGCCAATCTGTTTGGGCAAAGCTACTAAATTAACCGAGTATCTTTTAAGTGATAATAAAACGTATCGTTGTGAAATGGTGCTAGGGATCGAAACGGATACACTTGACGCATATGGAACTGTTTTGCGGCAATCAACGGACTACCCGGATGAAAACACAATCAAAATTGTTTTAACAGAATTTATAGGCGACATATCGCAGATCCCACCCGCCTTTTCAGCATTGAAAGTAAATGGAAATAAGCTTTATGAATTAGCGAGATCTGGCATTATTACGCAAGCACAGTCTAGGAATGTAACTGTGACAAGACTGGATTTTATTCGCTTTATCCATCCAAACCGAGTCATGTTTGAGGTAGACTGTTCAAAGGGTACTTACATCAGAACTCTTTGCCAAGATATAGGAAGAAGATTGGGTTGCGGAGCGTATATGTCTTTTTTACTCAGAACTGCTTCGGGCAAGTTTTTGCTTAGCGATGCGTATACGATTGATGAAATAGAAGAAGCTGCTACTTTAGGATCTATCGGAAATATTGTAATTTCTATGGATGAAGCTCTTGATCAATACGGAAAAGTTGTTATTTCGCAAAATGCGTACAAGCGTGCTGTAAACGGAAACATAATCTCTTTTGAAGAGATTATATCTGCTGATGATTTAGTAGAAGCTGCAATAGCAAGGGTATTTTGCGAAAATCGGTTTATAGGTATGGGAAAAATTTTGCCCCCAAGCGGTAAGCTGACTATGGAGAAAGTACTTATATGAAAATAATTACAGGAAAATCGGGTTTACTAAACAAACCTGTCGCTCTTGCAATCGGAACTTTCGATGGAATGCATTTGGGACATAAGTATCTGTTGAATAGGCTTGTTGAGATAAGTAAACAAAATTCATATTGTTCAATGGTTTACACATTTGGGAAGCATCCAACGGCATCGATTGATCCTAATAATATGCCGCCACTGCTTATGTCGTTTAAGCAAAAGTTAGTGGAGTTCAAAAAAATGAGATTAGATTATGTTTTCATTCAAAACTTTGACCTTAGATTCTCAGAAATTTCTTCGATAGCCTTTATTACGGATTTGTGCAAAAACTACGATATCCGACATATAGTTGTAGGATATGATTTTAAATTTGGTCATAAAGGCACGGGAAATGTTAGTCTGCTAAAAGAATTATCTTTAGGCGAAGGTTTTGAAGTAACTATAATACCACCATATAAAATCGACGATCAGGTTGTAAGTAGCAGCTTGATACGTAATTTGATAAAGCAAGGCAAAGTAAAGGAAGTAACAAAATTCTTAGGATTTCCATATTCGCTTTGTGGTGATGTGGTTACAGGATTTCACAGAGGAACAAAGATAGGATTTCCAACTGCTAATCTTCAATTTAGCAAGCATTCAGCAGTGCCAGGTGATGGAGTATACTTAACTCGGAGTGTTATTGATGAAAAAGAATATTGGGGAGCAACAAGTGTAGGGAGCAATCCTACATTCTCGCAGGAAGGAATTCATGTTGAAACTCACTTCTTAAACTTCAACAGTGATTTATACGGAAAGCGGCTTAAATTATTTTTTTTAGAAAAGCTGAGAGAACAGATCCGCTTTGACACAATAGATGACCTTACTAGACAAATCAGTAAGGATGTAAATCAGATTAAATATATTGTATGCAAAAACAGAAAGTTATGCTAAAATATTTTTGGCAGTTAACTGTCCAACCATTTCCTTGGTTTAGGCGAAACTCCGTCGCTATACTAAGGATATGGAGGTATTTTATTTTTTATGGAGGTAAATATGGATATATCACTCAAACAACAAGTTATAAGTTCGCACAAGCTTCACGAAAGTGACACGGGTTCCCCAGAAGTACAAATTGCTATATTAACTGAGAGGATCAATCACCTTACAGAACATTTGAAGACGCACAAGAAAGATCATCACTCAAGACGGGGTTTATTGAAGATGGTTGGCAAACGAAGAGGTCTTCTTAATTATTTAACGAAAAAGGATATTGAGAGATACAGAGCACTGATTGAAAAGTTGAATCTGAGAAAATAGAAGTGGAGCGGATTATCCGCTCCACTATCTGTATCTAAAGACTGAAATTCGTTTTGTCGTTGTAAATTTCAGTCTTTGCGGACAAACTAATATATATTGCGGAAGGAGATTGAAAATGGAACATAGGATATACAAAATACACATCGACGGTGTTCCGATAATAATTGAAACAGGAAAACTTGCCGAGCAAGCGAATGGATCTTGTACGGTAAGATGTGGTGATACATTGGTTTTTGTAGCAGCTACAGCTTCTGATAAACCTCGTGAGGGCATTGATTTTTTTCCTTTAAGTGTGGACTTTGAGGAAAAATTATATGCCGTAGGAAGAATACCCGGCGGATTTGTAAAAAGAGAGGGCAGACCTACTGAAAAAGCAATACTTACATCAAGGCTCATTGATCGGCCATTAAGACCTCTTTTTCCGAAAGGATACAGAAACGATGTTCAGATAGTCTCAATGGCGTTGTCGGTTGATCCGGAGTATCCGCCCGATGTGTTTGCTATGATAGGATCATCTGTCGCTTTAAGCATTTCGGACATACCGTTTTCAGGGCCTGTAGGAGCAGTGGCTGTGGGAATGGTCGAGGAGAAATTTGTTGTTAATCCTACTGCTAAACAAAGAGAAATAAGCAGGTTAAACTTAGTTGTTGCGGGAACAAAGGATGCTGTCATGATGGTCGAGGCAGGCGCAAATGAATTGACAGAATCTGAGGTTCTTGAGGCAATAATGTTCGGGCATGGTTTTATTAAACAACTTTGTGAGTTTCAGGATGAGATAGTTAAAAACGTAGGTAAAGCAAAAAAAGAAGTCACTTTATGCATTCCGGATCAAGAAATGGAGACCTCTGTCCGGAGCTATGCTACCGAAAAAATAAAGGAAGCGATACATTCGTTTGACAAACAGTCACGCGAGGACAATATGCAATTGGTAAAGGATTCCGTTCTGGCTGAATTTTCCGAACGTTTCCCGGAAAAGGAAAGTGATATTAAAGAAATTATATATGATATAACAAAGGAAATTGTCCGACAGCAGATTTTAAATAATGGATTGCGTCCGGACGGAAGAACTCTTAAGGAAATACGCCCGATACAATCCGAAGTAGGATTGCTTCCGAGAACTCATGGTTCAGGTCTTTTTAAACGAGGACAAACCCAAGTTCTGACAACATGTACATTGGGTGTTATGGGTGATGTTCAGATCCTTGACGGATTATGGGAAGACGAGTTTAAACGCTATATACACCATTATAATTTCCCTCATTACAGCGTTGGAGAAGCTAGACCAACAAGAGGACCCGGCAGACGTGAAATCGGACACGGCGCTCTTGCTGAAAGAGCGTTAGAGCCTGTTATACCTTCAGAAATAGAATTTCCCTATACTATAAGACTGGTATCGGAAGTGATGAGCTCAAACGGCTCGTCATCACAGGCAAGCGTGTGCGGCAGCACTCTAGCGCTTATGGACGCAGGCGTTCCTATTAAAGCTCCTGTTGCCGGTGTCGCTATGGGACTTATAAAAGATGAAAAAACCGATGCAGTCGCTATATTGTCCGATATCCAAGGACTCGAAGATTCACTTGGCGATATGGATTTTAAAGTTGCCGGCACTGCGAAGGGTATAACAGCCATACAAATGGATATAAAAATCAAAGGTATCGATCGCACTATTCTTGAGAAAGCATTAGCACAGGCATTAGAAGGCAGAGAACACATACTGGGCAAAATGCTCGAAGTTATTTCAAAGCCTAAAGGTGGACTTTCAGCGTATGCTCCCAAAATTGTGACCACCCAGATACCTGTTGATAAAATTCGTGATGTAATAGGTCCGGGAGGTAAAATAATCAACAAAATAATAAGTGAAACCGGTGCAAAGATAGATATTGAAGATGACGGACGTATATTCATATATTCTACCAATATTGACGATGCGAACAAGGCTTTAAAAATTATACAGGGCTTGACAAAAGAGGTTGTTGCAGGAGAATTTTATACAGGGAAAGTTACCCGAATAATGAACTTTGGAGCTTTTGTTGAAATTCTTCCGGGAAAAGAAGGATTGGTACATATATCGAAATTGGCGCATGAAAGAGTTGCCAAAGTCGAGGATGTGCTAAAAGTTGGTGATGAAGTACTGGTAAAGGTTACTGAAATAGATGATCAGGGAAGGATAAATCTCTCGCGAAAAAGTGCATTGCCACCTCCTTCGGCTAAACAAGACCCGTTGCACAAAGCGCATACCAAACATGGAAACGAGTGAGACTAGGTATTATGTATAAATCCAGTGTCCTAAATAACGGTATAACAGTCGTAACCGAAAAGATTCCTCATTTTCGTTCAGTTTCAGCAGGTTTGTGGTTTAAATCAGGGTCGATGTACGAAACTGACGAAACAGGCGGAATATCGCATTTTATAGAACATATGTTGTTTAAGGGCACCTATAAACGAAGTGCAAAACAGATAGCCGATCTGATGGACGGGATCGGCGGGCAGCTAAATGCTTTTACAGCAAAAGAATACACTTGCTACTACTTCAAAGTGCTGGATGAACATTTGGAAACAGGATTAGAGCTATTAGCGGACATGATCCTTAATTCTTCTTTTGAATCTTTAGAGATTGAAAAGGAGAAGGGGGTTATACTTGAAGAAATTCTAATGTATGAGGATTCTCCGGAAGATGTGGCATATGATTTATTATCTGATGCGATGTTTAGGGATCATCCTTTAAGCAAGCCTATACTAGGTGAGCAAAGTATATTGCAGAGCTTTAACCGGGATAAAATTCTATCTTTCTTTCAGGAATATTATTCACCTCAATCGGTCATATTATCGGTTGCCGGTAATTTTGATGATAAGCAGCTTGAGGATTTAATAGAAAGATACTTTGGAAACTGGAAGCCGGTTCAGATCAATGGCAAGGTATTGCCGGAAATTGCATTTGGTGGCGATGTTTTATTTCGCCAGAAGGATATTGAGCAAACGCATATGTGTATAGGTTATCCGGGGATACCGCTTTCAGATGAAAGTATCTATTCTCTTTTGGCATTTAACAACCTCTTCGGAGGAAGCATGAGTTCAAGATTGTTTCAGAAAATCCGCGAGGACAAAGGACTGGTTTATTCGGTTTTATCGCATCCTTCCAATTACACGATCGGCGGGTTTTTTACAATATACGCGAGTATGAAGCCTAGCAACGCACAAGAGGTTTTATCGATTATAACAGAAGAAATCCGCAGTTTACTTAATGATGGAATAACTCCCGATGAGCTTAATAAAGCAAAGGAACAACTAAAAGGCAACTATATTCTAGGACTTGAGAGTACCGGCAGCAGAATGAATGCCATTGGGAAATCTCAGCTTTTGTTGGGGAAAATAACGCCTCCTGAAGAAGTGCTTGATAAGATTAATATAATAACAATGGAAAATGTCATTGAATCAATGGAAGCCATATTTTCAACTGGGACAGCCGGTATATCGATTATCGGAAAAGACGACTTGTCACGGCAGGCATCTGATTTAATAGGTGCTAGGCGACAGATTAGAGTACCCAATGGACAGGCTTGAACATATTTACCGGCTCCAGCACGAGCTTGACCAAAAAATAGCGAAGAAGCGTGATCTTAATGACATAACTTTTGAGGAATGGATACAAAAGGATTGCCTTGCTATCATTTCTGAATTAAGCGAGCTTATGGAAGAAGTCAATTTCAAATGGTGGAAGAACCCAAAACCTTTGGACATGCAACGTATACACGAGGAACTGATCGATGTAATGCATTTCCTCATAAGTATGTGTATTAAGGCGAATTTGACGCCGGAGGACTTGTATAAAAGTTACTTGGCAAAAAACGTAGAGAATGTTGAAAGACAGGACGGAAAATCGAAAAAGCAAGGATATTTAAAAAAAGGCTGAAAGCCTTTTTTTATTATCTTTCACTTAGCGCCCTCCGACTTCATACAATAGTATTACCTTACATTATCAGTCTGCTTGGTTTATAAGTACTAAATCTTGACATAGGGTGATTTAAATGATATATACATTTATTGGCGGAGATGACAGACAAATAGAGGCTATGGATATTTTGACCACACAAGGTCACTTTGTCAAGGCTTACGGATTCGAAAAAAAGAAACTTAAATGTGATATCGTTGAATGCGATAGAATTGATGTTAATTGTTTGCAATGCGATGTTTTGATGCTACCTATTCCCTGCAAAAACAGACATGGAGGTATTAATTTTAAGTATAGCGATCAATTTCTTGAAGTCAAACAGATTATAGATTTACTGCCGGAATCATGCACCGTGATACTCGGGAAAGCCGATGCGGATTTCATTACCCATGCAAGTAAAAAAGGTATCCTATATTTTGATATTCTGGAAGAAGAATCTTTTGCGATACTTAATGCGATTCCAAGTGCTGAAGGCGCGATACAAAGGGCTATGGAGAAAACTAAAATAACCCTTCACGGGTCATGCTCATTGGTTTTGGGATACGGAAGGATCGGTAAAGTTTTGTCTAGAATGCTTAAAGGCATAGGAGCAAAAGTATATGTCGCCTCAAAAAACCAGTATGATCTGGCATGGATATATGAAAATGGATGCACTCCGGTTTTATTAGTTGATTTAGATTCTATAATTCCGCTTCAGGATGTTATATTCAATACGATTCCTCATTTGATACTTGATCAAAAGAAATTGTCAAGGGTTTCAAAAAGCGCTTTGATAATAGATTTAGCATCGTATCCGGGGGGAGTTGATTATGAAGCGGCTAAATCAATTGACATTCACGCATATCTGGAATTGGGTCTGCCGGGTATAGTAGCTCCAAGAACAGCCGGAAATATAATATGTCAAGTAACAGGTGAACTGATTGACAGGGTAAATAGTTTGAAGGCTGCCGGGAGGTGAGTATATGGATGTCTCAGGTAAAAAGATTGGGTTTTGTATAACAGGATCATTTTGCACGTTTGATAAAACATTATCTGGCATGATTGACTTGGTTAACAATGGAGCGGATGTGTTCCCGATTTTTTCTTATGTTGTCGCTACTACGGATACAAGATTTGCTGTTGCTTCTGAATTCAAGTCAAAAGTTGAAAAAATTTCAGGGAAGAAAGTAATGGATAGCATAGTGGAAGTTGAACCATTAGGACCTCGTAAATTAATTGATGTTATGGTGATTGCGCCATGTACAGGTAATACATTGGCTAAACTAATAAATGGAATTACTGATACTCCTGTTCTTATGGCTGCAAAAGGACAATTGCGAAATCAGCGGCCTGTAGTATTATCGATTTCTACAAATGATGCACTGGGAAACAATGCAAAAAATCTAGGATTGGCAATTAACACTAAAAATATTTATTTGGTGCCATTTCGCCAGGATGATCCTTTGACAAAGTGCAATTCAGTCATAGCTGACATGGATAAGCTAATTGATACGATAATATTTGCAATGAATGGAAAACAGATTCAACCTGTGATTATATAAAATATAGCAATAACCACAAGAGTTAAGGATAGCCCGGAAAACAATTGAATCCGGGCTATGGTATTGTTAGGCTATGGATGATATAATTATTGCGTGTAATGAAGGGAGAAATGTCTTTGAGTTTGGTATACGCAATATTTATGGGAATTATACAGGGGTTAACAGAATTTTTGCCAGTCAGCAGTTCGGGGCATCTGGTGATTCTCCAACAGTTACTCGGTCTTGAGGAAGTTGGATTGGGATTTAACTTAATACTACATATCGGAACTCTTGTTGCGGTGAGTATTTATTATCGTAAGGACTTATTTTTGCTCTTTAAAGAGTTTTTCTCCTTATTGAAAGATGTTTTAACTAAAGGTAAATCGGACATAAGAGCAAATGAGCATAGACTTTTGTTGGTTATGCTTTTTATTGCAATTTTGCCAACGGCGGCTATAGGATTTTTATTCAATGATTTGTTCGAGAGTTTGTTTAAGACATCTTATATAGTTGGATATACGCTGATAATCACAGGAATTATTTTATGGATTTCGAATTATCTGCCTGTAGGGTCAAAACACGCAAAAGATATGACTTTGAAAGATGCTTTGTTTGTAGGGCTGGTACAAGGCGCTGCAATTACACCCGGTATATCAAGGTCAGGTTCAACTATCTTCGCTGGATTAGCAACAGGATTCACAAGAGATCTTGCTACGCGTTTTTCATTTCTTTTGTCAATACCGGCGATACTTGCGGCTGTTGTTCTGGAAGGACCTGAAATAATCAAGGAGGTCTCGGCTATCGGCAATGTGCTTCCTGTAGTTTCAGGTTTTATTGCCTCAGCTGTGAGTGGATACCTAGCGATTGATCTGCTTATAAGCATATTAAAAAGGCAGAAACTCCAATATTTTTCCTATTATTGCTGGATTGTTGGTGGATTGACCATAATTTACCACTGGATTTATAGATGAGGTGATCAAATGCCCGTAAAAAAAAATAAGTCTATTAAGGTTGCAACCCAACCAAAAAAATATAATGAGATCATAGCTATACTTTTAATGGGAGCCGGGCTATTTGTCGGGTTTAGCATTTACACTACCTCTATGGGGATTGCAGGATTTCATATAAAACAATTTTTGATGGGAGTATTTGGAATTTTTGCCTTTATGGTCCCTGTTCTTTTGTTTTTAACTGGTATTGCATCGATATACCCGTTCTATAAAAAGATTTGTATTTTTAAGTTTTTAATGTTTATAGGATTATTGCTTGTCTCTATGCTAATAGTCCACTTTGTGTACTTGGATTATTTGTCCATATCAAACGTATTCAACTTTTCGACATCATCATATGACTTAGGGATACAATCCAAAGGTTCGGGAATTTTGCTTTCACCCCTAGTGTATTGGATGTACATATCCATTGGAAAACCAGGCAGTTTCATATTACTTGGTGCACTGTTTCTGGTTTTGTTTTTGATGTTGACCGGGATGTCTCTAAGTAACATAACAACCGGATTAGTCGTTTTTCTAAAGACATATACAAACAGAAAACCTCACATTCCGAAAAACACTCGGAAGCAAAACATGTTAAACGACAGCAATAAGGCTTTTAAAGGGGAAAATCTTAAAGCAGAAGATATAAAATCAAACGGTATACCAGACATATCCCCTTTAAAACAAGCTTTCAACACTGTTAAGACTTCTATAAAACCGATTCCTTCTGATTCTGAAGAATCAAGAGATATAAAGATAATTGACTTTCAGAAGGATAATCAAGACAAGCTTTCTGATTCAACACAAGAGGGTGTTGCAATACCGCGTGCCGTTCCTTATACCATTCCTCCTTTAAATTTATTGAAGTCGCCGTTAACCAAGAAGTCTTCAAAGCCTCAGGATAAAGACGTATTGACCAACGCTAAATTGCTTGAGGAAACTTTAGCCAGCTTTGGAATAACCGCAAAAGTGGTACAAGTCAGCAAAGGTCCAGCAATTACAAGATATGAGCTTCAGCCTGCCCCGGGCATAAAAGTGAGCAGAATTGTTAGTCTTTCGGATGATATTGCACTAAGTCTTGCAGCTCAGGCAGTAAGAATCGAAGCGCCTATTCCTGGTAAAGCCGCAATAGGTATAGAAATTCCTAATCTTGATGTTACGCCGGTCTTGCTTAAAGAAGTGTTGGAATCCGAAGAGTTTACATCATCCCAATCCAAATTGATTGCCGGGCTTGGTAAAGACATAGCAGGCAACAACATAATAACCGATATCTCAAGAATGCCTCACCTTCTAATTGCAGGTGCGACGGGATCCGGAAAAAGCGTATGTGTAAACACTTTAATCATTAGCATTTTATATAAAGCTTCCCCTGAGGAGGTTAAAATGCTTATGATTGATCCTAAGGTTGTCGAGTTAAGTCACTATAACGGTATTCCGCATCTCTTAGTCCCTGTAGTGACAGATCCGAGAAAAGCTGCAGGCGCTTTAAACTGGGTTGTACAGGAAATGACAAACAGGTATAAGCTGTTTGCGGAAAAAGGAGCCAGAGATCTTGAAAGATACAATGCTCTTCACGAGGATAAAACTGAAAGACTGCCTCAAATACTCGTTATAATTGACGAACTTGCGGATCTTATGATGGTCGCTCCATCTGAAGTAGAGGATGCGATCTGCAGACTTGCCCAAATGGCGAGAGCGGCAGGTATTCATCTGATAATTGCTACTCAAAGGCCTTCGGTAGATGTTATAACAGGGGTTATAAAGGCAAACATTCCCTCAAGAATTTCTTTTGCCGTTTCATCGCATATTGACTCAAGAACTATTCTTGACATGGGAGGAGCGGAAAAACTACTGGGCAGAGGCGACAGTTTATTTTATCCTGTGGGCTTAAGCAAACCAATCCGTATACAGGGAGCGTATGTGTCCGAGAAGGAAGTTGAATCAGTCGTTAACCATGTTAAAAACCAAAACAAGCAACCTCAATATAATGAGGCTGTGTTTGATGAAATCAACTCATCGTTTGAGATGGATACATCGAGAGGATCAGATGAGTTACTTCCGCAAGCAATTGAGATCGCTCTTGATATGGAGCAAATATCTATATCGATGATCCAAAGAAGGTTAAGAGTGGGATACTCGAGAGCTGCTAGGCTTATTGATGAAATGGAAGCACGCGGAATAATAAGCGGAGCTGATGGCAGCAAACCTAGAAATGTATTGCTCAGTAGAGAGAGTTTTGAAAATGGGAAAGGTGGCTAATAAATATTGCTTAAAAAAGTAGGATTGGTGTCATTAGGCTGTCCCAAAAATCGGGTCGATTCCGAAGCAATGCTTGGATTATTAGATAGTGCGGGATATGAAACGGTAAACGATCCATGTGAGGCTGACGCAATCGTTGTCAATACTTGCGGTTTTATAGGTCCGGCAAAAGAAGAATCAATTGAAGCCATAATTGAATATAGCAAATATAAAAAGACGAAGAACTGTAAATTGCTCGTTGTAACAGGATGTCTGGCTCAACGATATTCAAATGAGTTGATAGATGAGATTCCTGAAATTGACGTTTTGTTGGGAACCGGTAACTATAATGACATAGTATTATCTTTGGATCAAGCTTTGAGGGGTAAAAGGGTATGTCTGACAGACGGTCTTGATCGTCCTTTAACAGAACATCCAAGACGAATAAGTACAAATGACGGTACGGCTTATCTTAAAATTTCGGACGGCTGTGATAATTGCTGCAGCTATTGTATTATACCGTCTTTGCGTGGTAAAGCGCGCAGCAGAACGACTGAAAGCTTGATTACGGAGGCTAATAGCTTAGTTGAAGCCGGTGTCAGGGAAATAATACTGATCGGACAGGATATTACGCGATATGGACACGATCTGAAAGAAGACAAAGATTTAATATTCTTATTGAGTAAATTAGTCGAAATTGAAAAACTTAAATGGATTCGCCTTTTATACTTATCTCCTGAACGAGTGACAGAAACTCTATTAGATTTTATTTCTCAGCAACCAAAAATATGTAAATATATGGATATTCCGATTCAACACATAAGTGATAACATATTACAAAGAATGAATCGGAATATATCTTCTCAAAAAGTTAAGGATCTTATTTTCCAAGCTAGAAAGAAGATCCCTGGAGTTGTAATCAGGACTTCTCTAATAGTTGGTTTCCCCGGTGAAAGCGAAAATGAATTTAACGATCTTTCTTTATTCTTAAAAGAGTTTCAGTTTAATCATGTTGGCGTTTTTGCTTTTTCGTCGGAAGAGGGCACGATAGCGGCATCATTTTCGGGACATATAGATGATATAATCAAAGAAGCACGTAGAGCATCATTGATGACAATACAGAAATCCATCTCAAAAAAATTAAACAAAAAGCGTCTTAATGAAATTTGCGAAGTATTAATCGAGGGAAAAACTGCTGATAATACTTATATTGCCAGATCATACGGAGAAGCTCCTGAAGTGGATGGCCAAATTTTTATATCGAGCGATAAAACTCTAAAAAAGGGAGAATTTGTTAATGTCAAAATTTCAAAGACCTATGAGTATGATTTGTTGGCTGAAATATATGAACCTGGCAAATAAGATTACTCTTTTAAGAATTGCGCTTGTACCGGTAGTAATAACATTTTTATATCTAGATTTTCCGCATAGTAAAATCTTTGCTGCGGTTTTGTTTCTTTTGGCCGCAAGTACTGATACTATGGATGGCTATTTTGCAAGAAAAAGGAATGAGATTACAAAATTCGGTAAATTTGTTGATCCGTTAGCTGATAAGCTTTTGGTCATAGCTACGCTGGTAGCTCTGGTGGAAATAGGGAGAGTGCCGGCATGGATCGCTATTGTGATTATAAGCAGAGAAGTAATTATTACCGGTTTTAGAGCTATAGCTGCATCTGATGGCGTTGTAATTGCAGCAGGCATATGGGGCAAAGTAAAAACGACAGTGCAGATTATAGCTATTGTAGCCCTAATATTGGACAACATACCTTTTAGATGGATCGGCTTCCCTTTTGACGTGATAGCAATTTATATTGCAGTATTGATAACGATATTTTCGGGGATTGATTATATAAAAGGAAATTTCCACCTACTTAAGGAGGAAAAATAATGAATGCGGAAATTATAGCCGTAGGGAGCGAACTCTTATTAGGGCAAATAGCAAATACAAATGCGCAATACTTATCGAAAAAACTTTCAAGTATAGGAATCAATGTATTTTATCATACTTCAGTAGGAGATAACCGAGACAGAATTCTTGAAGTGTTATACATAGCATCTAAGCGTTCAGAAATAATTATTCTGACAGGTGGATTAGGGCCAACACTTGATGACCTAACTAAAGAAACCTTGGCTGAATTTTTAAACTTAGGTCTTGTTGAAGACGAAACCAGTGTAAATACCATTGAATCGTACATGAAAATGCGCGGTAGACCGGTTACTGCCAATAGTCTTAAACAAGCCATGTTTCCACAAGGATCATTGATACTCCCAAACGACCACGGAACAGCTCCGGGAGCTATCGTAAAAAAACTCAACAAATCATATGTAGTATTACCGGGTCCGCCTTTTGAGTTAGAACCGATGTTTGAAAACTATTGCTTACCGCATTTAGCTGAGTATGGAGATTGTAAAATAGTTTCCAGAGTTTTGAAGATTTATGGAATGGGAGAAGCAATGATTGAGGAAAAAATAAAGGATCTGCTCCTTAATCAGTCTAATCCTACAGTTGCACCATTGGCTGGTTATGGAGATGTTACGTTAAGGCTTACGGTAAAATGCACCCGTAACGATGAGCCTGAGGTTTGGTTTAAGCCTTTGGAGTCTGAAATCAGAAATCGGCTGGGAACTTTTATATATGGAACTGATGATGAAACCTTGGAGAGTGTAGTAGCAGGGCTATTGAAGAAAAATAACCTGACACTGTCAATTGCGGAATCATGTACCGGTGGTTTGATCAGTGATCTTTTAACAAATGTGCCTGGAATATCTGATAACTTAATCGAATCTATAGTAGTATACAGCAATCAATCCAAATCTAAACGCCTGTTTGTTAAGGAAGAAACACTGAAACAATATGGTGCGGTAAGCGAGCAGACAGTGATTGAGATGGCTAAGGGTATAAGAGATATCACACGATCCGATATTGGATTAGCTGTCACTGGAATTGCCGGACCGGACGGAGGAACAGAAATAAAACCAGTTGGATTGGTATACATTGCAATTGCTTATGGGAATGATTCTTTACAAGTACAAAGACATCAATTGATAGGGGATAGGAAACGCATTAAAATTACATCGGCTAATATTGCGTTAAATTTATTGCGTTTAGCTGTTTTATAAACAATTGGGTTTTGGATTAATTGTTGACGCAGAACGTAAGTCTGTATATAATTGTTATTACACAGAACATGTGTTCGTGATGAGTGAAAGCAGGTGTAATTAAGGTTATGGAAAAGAAAAAAGCGTTGGAAAGTACATTAGCTCAAATCGAAAAGCAGTTTGGAAAAGGTTCGATTATGAAATTGGGTGAATCTACCCATATGGATGTTGAATCGATATCTACCGGTGCACTTGAACTTGATATAGCTTTAGGAGTGGGTGGGCTTCCTCGCGGAAGAGTTATTGAAATTTTCGGCCCAGAGTCTTCCGGTAAAACTACAGTTGCACTGCATGTTATAGCCGAAGTGCAAAAACTTGGAGGAACAGCAGCATTTGTAGACGCTGAAAATGCTCTTGATCCTGCTTATTCTAGAAAATTAGGTGTAGATATCGACAATCTTTTGGTTTCTCAGCCTGATACGGGGGAGCAGGCTTTAGAGATAACCGAAGCATTGGTTAGAAGTGGTGCTATCGACGTTATTGTAATCGATTCCGTTGCCGCACTTGTTCCAAGAGCCGAGATTGAGGGCGATATGGGAGACGCTCATGTAGGTTTGCAGGCAAGACTGATGTCCCAAGCACTGCGTAAGTTATCCGGTGCAATCAGTAAATCAAAGACTGTTGCCATATTTATAAACCAATTACGTGAGAAAGTAGGCGTAATGTTTGGTAATCCTGAAGTTACTCCCGGAGGTAGAGCGTTGAAATTTTACGCTTCCATAAGGTTGGATGTAAGGAAGGTTGAAACAATCAAGCAGGGAACTGAAAGCGTAGGAAGTCGTACAAGGGTAAAAGTAGTCAAAAATAAGGTGGCTCCACCTTTTAGACAAGCGGAGTTTGATATTATCTATGGAGAAGGAATCTCAAAGGAAGGTGGAATATTAGACTTAGCTGTGTCTATAAACCTAGTGAACAGAAGCGGTGCTTGGTACTCTTATAAGGATTTACGCCTAGGGCAAGGAAGGGAAAACGCACGCCAGTTTATAAAGGAAAATAAAGAAATTGCGATAGAAATTGAAAAAAAGATTCGCGAAGAATTTAAAATAGGCAAATTAAACGCTGCTCCTGCATATTCGGAGGATCCGCCTCTCTCCTGATAGTTATTATAAAATATGCATTGACACAGTGTTTGAAAAAAGATACAATTTATTCGTGTTCTGTTTAATTAAACGGAGTGCAAATAGCCGAATACGGCGGTTAGTTGGTTGAGCCGGGTAGATTTGCTCGGTTCGTATTTTATTCCGTAAATATATTAAGGAGGTGTTCTTGGGTCCGTGCAAGATATACTACTAAACGGGATAGTCCTGGTAGTAGTAGCCATAGGTTCGGCGGTTTTAGGGTATACTTATCGAAAACGTATCGCCGAAGGAAAAATCAAAAGCGCTGAAGAAGCTGCTGGGAGAATTATAGAAGATGCTAAAAAGCAATCAGAGACTACCAAAAAAGAAACTCTCCTAGAAGCAAAAGAGGAAGTTCATAAACTGCGAAGTGAATTAGACAAGGAAACTCGTGAAAGACGAAATGAAATTCAAAGGGTAGAAAGAAGAATCCAACAAAAAGAAGAAAACCTTGACAAGAAATTGGAATCTTTTGAGAACAAGGAAGAAGGACTACTAAGAAAGGAAAAGGAGTTACAAAGACTTAAAGAAGACATCGAAAAACTTCATAAAAAACAAGTTTTAGAGTTAGAAAGAGTTTCTGAACTCACCCGCGATCAGGCAAGAGAGCTTTTGTTGAGTAACATTGAAAAAGATTTGGCTCATGACATGGCTGTAAAAATCAGGGAACATGAGAACAGAGCAAAAGAAGAGGCAGATAAAAAGGCAAAAAACATAATTGCTTTAGCTATTCAGAGATCTGCTTCAGATTATGTTGCTGAATCTACCGTATCGGTGGTTTCACTGCCAAACGATGAGATGAAAGGCAGAATAATCGGCCGTGAAGGGCGTAATATAAGGGCGCTTGAGACAGCGACAGGCATAGATCTTATTATTGATGATACACCTGAGGCAGTAATTTTATCCGGATTTGATCCTGTTCGCCGGGAAGTAGCAAAAGTAGCACTCGAGAAGCTCATTTTGGATGGAAGAATCCATCCTGCTCGAATTGAGGAAGTAGTCGAAAAAGCGAAAAAAGAAGTTGATAACAGAATAAAGGAAGCCGGGGAGCAGGCCCTGTTCGAAGTCGGGCTTCATGGGATTCATCCCGAGCTTGTCAAATTAATTGGCAGACTCAAGTACAGGACTAGCTATGGTCAGAATATTCTCAAGCACTCACTGGAAGTTGCACACCTTGCAGGAGTTATGGCTGCTGAACTGGGTGCCGATGTAAGGCTTGCAAAACGTGCTGGGTTACTTCACGATATAGGTAAGGCTGTCGATCATGAAGTAGAGGGTTCTCATACACAAATAGGTGTAGACTTGGCCAAACGATATAAGGAAAGTTCTGAAGTCCTGCATGCGATATCGGCTCACCATGGTGATGTAGAAGCGACTACTATGGAGGCTATATTGGTACAGGCGGCAGATGCTATATCAGCGGCAAGACCTGGTGCCAGACGAGAGACCTTGGAAACATATGTTAAGCGACTTGAAAAGTTAGAAGAAATTGCAAATTCCTTCGCAGGAGTTGAAAAGTCCTACGCAATTCAGGCAGGACGCGAGATTAGAATCGTTGTTAAGCCTGAAAAAGTAAGCGATGACGGTATAATACTAATGGCTAAAGAAATTGTCAAGCGCATTGAAAAAGAGCTTGAATATCCAGGACAAATAAAGATTAACGTTATTAGAGAAATAAGATTCGTTGAATTCGCAAAATAAGGTGTAGCTAAAAGCTACACCTTTTTAATTGGAAATAACTGGGACATTCTATCAACTGTCCCAATAAATGACCCAAATTTCGGTAGTCATTTTATACAACTTATGATTCAGATTATGTTCCTACGATAACCTAAAGATCCCAGCCTCAATTAAAATAACGTTGAAGAATGATACCGGCATAGCGGATATAGAGCGAATAGCAGAAACAAAGAACACGGCAAAATCATGAAGACAAAATATGGTATGTGCGTTTTGCATTACTGAGAATATAGTGCAAGAAAAGCAATAAATACCATATAATACCAAAAGGATTTTTACTTTTTTTGTCGAAATAACTTCATTAGGGATGCGAGAATCGCAAAGAACTAA
>Ga0209105_100026_pt1 | contig 58230 bp, 54 predicted proteins | sample SedPBSmetaG_FD_184158 | JGI IMG/M metagenome (GOLD analysis project Ga0209105, IMG submission 184158) | Freshwater sediment bacterial and archeal communities from Indian Creek, Illinois, USA to study Microbial Dark Matter (Phase II) -... | ecosystem: Environmental > Aquatic > Freshwater > Creek >...
CTTCTCTCACAATTCTTACCCAGTTTTTAATGTTTTCGGGATTCTTGCCAAGTGTATGGTTATCCTTCATGACAAGCTCAACACAGTTATCCCTTGTCACTTTTAGCGCTTTTTTTATTTCTTTTCTTACCGCTTCTTCATCCATTGAGGAAACAGCAAGATGTGATGGAGTAGGCTTCATAGAGTACACATAATCGTGCTTCAACTTTTCTGACATAAGTTCGAAATTTGCCCAGGAAGATACCGAGATTCTTCTTAAATTGGGAACAACTTTAACAATATCGAACCTGACATCCATCGGTTCACAACAACCATAACAAGTTAGTCCGAATCTTGCCATAATCTTTTTTTGATACGGAAAAATAAATTCTTCAAACATGGCTGGCGATACTCCAACAGTAACCTGACTTTCTGCGAGACCCCACATATCAATAGTCCTTACCTTCCCTTTATAACCATCAGATGGAAGTTGATCAATAAATCCCATCCCTCCAGAACCTACAAAAGAACTGTCATTATTTAAGGAGAGCAAATTTCTTTCTTCAAGAAAATCTAATCTTTCAAGTGTGCCATTGCATAATAAGTCCATCAGTTCATGTACGGCTTCCGGTTCATCATAGAAATCATACATGAGGTTTTCCATCCCTCTCAAAAACACCAGGTCATCTGTAAGTCCAAAAGACCAAAACCATACCGTATTTAACCTGACTTCAAGAATACCGTCGAAAATTTCATGTGCTAAAGCTAACAAAGTTTCTGTGGTAGAATAATCGATTAGCAATTCAGATTTAGTAATATGTTCGATTTGGCTAAAATCTTCCAAAACGGTTTCGATATGATAAGCCTTCCCTTGTTCAGCGGCTTTTTTAATTGTTTGTGCCTTGGAACTACCTCTTACTCCCCATTGAGTTTCCTTGTAAACATGGGGTAAGTTGAAATACGGTTCTACTACATAATCATCATTCATTTCATTGCCCCAGAATATCTGTTTTCTAAGATGGCACTCCCAATGACGAGCTATACTGTTCATACATCTGATTTGATTTTCTGGTATCAATTCATTCCAACCATTTTCAGGATCACAAAGGATTAGAGGCCTGGTTTTTTGTAGCTTATTATGAAAGAGCCATAAGTTCTTCCTTTCCATCATAATAGGCCTTGCCGCTATTTCAGCCACCTGTGCTGCTAATTCCTTAAGTAGCTTCTTATCCTGCTCCGGCAAGTACATATTCGAATAGTCTGCATTATTGAAATTTACTCTGAAATTCAATTGTTCAAACATACTAATCTTCCTTCATCGAAAATACTTGCTAACAATTTTTTCCGTCTTTTCTTTTGCTGTCCTAATAGTTTTCTCAATATCCCACTCCCAATACTCCGGTCTGAACAATTCTACGGATACCATTTCATTATAGCCGATTTTCTTTAAGTTTTCTAAAATTATTTCGAGATCTATTGCTCCATCACCCGGCCATAGCCTATTGTGATCTCGTAATGCGCCTACCGGAAGATCTTCGGCATCATCAATATGAAATATAAAAATTTTATCTGAATCCGCTTTTTGCAAGTGTTCTATCCTCGAACCCATTGCGTGGAAATGGAAGCAATCCAAAACCATTCCTACGCTATCCCTATTTACAGCTTTCACAATATCATAAGTTTGACCAAATGTGTTAACCGAACAATTGGGGTATCCAACGAATTCATAAGCCAATTTAACATCATAAGAATCTGAAATGTCAGCAAGGTCATTTAAAACCCGCACAGATTCTTCCTTTATTTGTGTTATAGTAAACTCGCCAACATCAAAGGTTGGAACAACAACTATCTTTTTGCAGCCGATCTCCGATCCTACTTCACAAAGAAATTTTAAATCATCCTTTATCTGACAATAGCCTGCTTCATCCCTGAAAGTTATAAATTCCAACGCATTAAAAGCATATGGTTTTATTTTGTTAGTCTTGAAGAATTCCGATAATTCTTTGACTGTTCTTTTTGTAAGATAATCTTTGAGTTTATCAAGTCGGATTTCGATCAAATCAAAATCAACTTTTTCACATAAAAGCAAGTCACTCTCAAGATTTGAGTGCTTCATAGTCGTAGCTTGATTAAAACATATTTTCATGTCCATTTCCTCGCCTTTCTTAAATTAACACTGTCAGCTATCCATGATCAGTGATCAATTTCGCTAATTTTTACTGGTCTATTTTCTAGAAGAGACTTTTTAGCAGCGAGCGCGATTAAAACAGGTTTTAAACCATCTTCCCCTGTAACCGGTGTCGTTTTATCGTTAAGAACAGCATCAATAAATCCCCTCATCTCTGCAATGAAAGATTCAGAATAACGCTCAAGGAAAAAATACTTCGGTTTTTCGCTTACTACCCCTTTTTCGGTACTGATTATCGTTGTGGAGGATAAATCGTTCAAGTTTAATACACTTCCCTTAGACCCGAATACTTCAACCCGCTGGTCATAGCCATATGTCGCTTTTCTACTGTTATTAATTACACCAATGGCACCGTTTGCAAATTTTAATGTTACCACTGCAGTATCAATATCTCCAGCTTTTCCAATTGCTGGGTCTATCATAACGCCACCTAAAGCATAAACTTCTTCCACTTCACTTCCGGACAAATATCTTGCCATGTCAAAATCATGAATCGTCATATCAAGAAAGATCCCCCCGGAAACCCTGACATATTCAAGTGGCGGTGGTGCAGGATCCCTGGACGTTATAAGGATAAAATGCGGTTCTCCTATTTTTCCATCTATTACTACATCTCTTACGCTTTTGTGGTTACGATCAAATCTTCTGTTAAACCCTACCTGGAGCTTAACTCCCGCAGATTCAACCGCTTTTAAGGCATTCTTTATTTTTTCTATAGATAAGTCAATCGGCTTTTCACAAAAGATATGTTTTCCAGCCTCTGCAGATTCGATAACAAAGTCTGCATGAGTGTCGGTGGACGAACAAATTAAAACTGCATCTATTTCTTTGTCTGCCAAAATTTCCTTGTAATCAGCGGTTAATCTGGGAATGCCAACAACTTTTGCCCATTCTCTGACCTGTTCTATGAAAACATCTGCAATCGTTTTTATTTTAGCTTCGGGAATATGATGGATTATGTTCTCCGCATGAAGTTTTCCGATTCTCCCTGCACCTATTATTCCGAGTTTCAGTTTTTTACTCATATTTACCCTCCTTGTGAAAATTTTTTTAAACTTAAATTTGTTTATTGTTACCGATAGTCCGGCACTCAGCGAAAATCTAGGTGTCACTCAAAATAATCCTTGGGTAACAACCAGAATTATTGCATGATTGCTAAAGAGTAATTCTCTTAAAATTACCCCTATTGAGTGTTTAGCGATTTTTGCGTTGATCTAATATAACTGCAACAACTATGACGAGTCCTCTGACTATAGTCTGCCAATAAGCATCCACACCAAGCAAGTTAAGTCCGTTACTCAGCACTCCTATAATCAAAGCTCCAACTATAGCTCCCCAAATAGTGCCAATGCCGCCCGACAGACTAGTGCCACCAATAACTGCTGCTGCGATAGCATCCAACTCCATACCGACCGCCAGTCCAGGCTGTCCGGAACCAATCCGAGAGGATAATACCAAGCCAGCTAACCCAGATAAAAGACCAGCGAAAGTAAAAACACCAACTCTGATTAGCCCAACGTTTAAACCAGAGACAACAGCCGCTTGCTCATTTCCACCGATAGCGTAAACATATCTGCCAAAACGAGTATAGTTGAGTATAATATGGACACTTATAGCCACCAACGCCAGAATGATCACGGGGATAGGAAGACCTAGGTGAGGTTGATTTAGAATAGGTATAATTCTAAATATCTCTCCTTGCCCAATAAAATTATAGGAATCAGTAAGACCACTGACAGGTCTGTCTGAATAGATTAGAGCAAAACCACGGGCGAGGATCATCATCCCTAATGTAGCAATAAAAGCTGGAATCTTGAATCTAGCAATCAGAGTTCCATTTATGAATCCACACAGAGCTCCAATTGCTAAGGCAGCCAATATCGGCACAAATAATGGTAATTCCAGTCCGGGAAACTTTGCTCCTTGCCAATCTGGCCGTTGTGCAAGACTTGCAGCCACCACAGCAGCCATAGCAATTACAGAACCTGAAGATAGATCTATACCTGTGGTAATAATGACCAGCGTTACCCCGATAGCAATTAACCCCATTACGGAAATCTGTCTAAGCACATTAACCAGATTCCTGGGCTCAAGAAAGACGTCAGAGAGTATGCTCATTCCTATAACCAAAACAAAAAAAATGAATATGATGGCATACTTCCTCAAAAAGGCACCTAGCCGCTCTCGGGTAAGACTTCCGATTAATCCGCTTGTAATTGTAGTGCTTCGCATAATTTAACCTCCATTTCCCCCTTTTACACTTTATGTAATTGAACCAAGTTATACAGTCCCGACAGCGGCCTGCATAATTGACTCTTGTGTGATATGCTTACCTTCAAATATGCCCTTCAACCTACCTTCGTGCATGACCAAAACTCGATCGCTCATGCCCAAAATTTCTGGTAGTTCAGAAGAGACCATGATAATCGCTTTGCCTTCTTTGGCCAATGAAGTCATCAATTTATGAATCTCGGCTTTTGTCCCCACGTCAATACCGCGGGTAGGTTCATCTAAAATAAGAATATCTGGTTTTATCAAAAGCCATCTTGAAATTAAGACTTTTTGCTGATTACCACCTGATAGCAACTTGATCAGCTGATTCATACTTGGGGTTTTGATATCCAATCTTTTCTTTTCCTTATCACAAGTTGAATCAATACTCTGTTTATTCAAAAAACCCCATTTCTCGTGGGCAGCAAGAGAAGTAACCATGATGTTATCCCTAACAGATAGTACGCTCATAATACCATTAAGCTTTCTTTCTTCAGTTAGCAGAGCTAACCCAAGTTTAATCGCGTCTGCTGGTGAGTTAATCTTCGCTTTTTTACCTTTTATGATTATCTCACCCGCATCGATTTTATGAATCCCAAATATACCTTCTATCACTTCAGTACGTCCTGCACCCATCAAACCTGCAATCCCAAGAATCTCACCACGGCGTAGATCAAAATTGATGTTTTCCACAATCCCTTTCCTGGTCAAATTGCGTACTGATAATATAATCTCGCCGATGGGTACTTCCTCCTTTGGAAACAACGCAGAAAGCTTCCGCCCCACCATCATGGCAATTAACTCATCTTTATTCGTTTGCGAAGTCAACACAGTAGCTATGTGCTTGCCGTCCCGAAGAACGGTAATCTCGTCTGCTATATGAAAGACCTCATCCATTTTGTGTGTGATATAAATGATACCGACGCCCTTAGCTTTAAGCGAGTGAATGATATTAAAAAGATGAGATACTTCTCGTTCGGTAATAGCCGAAGTTGGCTCATCCATAATAAATAAACTAGCATCCAAGGAGATTGCTTTTGCGATTTCAACCATTTGCTTACTAGCTACGCTAAGGTCTTTCATAAGGATGCCAGGATTAATATCGATTTCAAGTTGGTTGAGCAGGGCTTTGGTATCCGAGTGCATCTTACGCCTGTCAATAAATCCAAACTTACCTAATGGCTCACGTCCAAGGAAAATATTTTCTGCCACGGTCATGTAAGGTACTGGAGAAAGCTCCTGATGAATCATCGAAATACCAAGCTTTAGAGCAGTTTCTGTATTTTTAACAACAACTGGTTGTCCTTTAAAGATGATATGACCGCTTTCCGGAGTAAACATCCCATTTAGCACCTTCATCAAAGTAGACTTTCCGGCACCATTTTCTCCCATCAAAGCATGAACTGTTCCTTTGCGCACAGTTAAATTTACCTCGCTTAAAGCTTTTACACCAGGAAACGATTTAGAAATATTCTTCATAAGAAGAACATTATTATTCTCATGCATACTTTCTTCTCCTTATCCAAAACAAGCTGGCGGGATTACGTTTTAAAATGCTTGTTCGATTCACAGTTTTCTAACCATCCCGCCAGTTTGTCATCAGGACAAAAGTTTAATTGGACTAATTCATGAACTCTTCGAAATTCTCAGGAGTTACCAATTCAAAAGGAATCCAGGTGATCTGCTCGACTTCTTCGCCTCTGGCTACAGCAATAGCCGCTCTGATGCCACCTTCGCCTTGTCCTGCAGCATTTTGGAAGACGGTCACATTTAGTCGGCCTGCAGCCATTTCAGCTAAAGCATCCGGCGAAGCATCCACACCACCAATAATTATCTGCCCAAGTTTGCCGGCTGCTTCGATCGCACTTAAAGCACCAATCGCCATTTCATCGTTGTTTGAAGCAACAGCGTCTATTTGTACACCGGTAGCTAGCCAGTCCTCCATTAAATCTAATCCTAGGTCACGTCTCCATATAGCTGTATCTTCTTTTATTATATTAATGTCAGGAAATTTCTCAACCACTTGTTTTACACCGGCAGTACGCATGCGTGCTGCTTCATGAGCAAGATTACCGTTCATGATAACGATATCTCCTTTGCCGCCCAACTGCTCTGCTATCCATTCCATTTGCAAAATACCAGCCTGAATTGAATCAGAACCTACATAGATCACGCCTTCAGGTAATTCTGCCGGCATGCGATTAACGTAAACCAGCGGGATACCAGCATCCTGAGCCGCACGTGTCATCGGGCCGACAGCTTCTGTGTCAGCTGCAATAACAATTATAGCATCAACATTCCGGGTTATGAAGTCCTCTACTTGACCTAATTGGATAGCCACGTCCTCTTTGGAATCTACCATTATCACTTCAACACCCTCTTGTGCAGCAGCATAATTTGTTATCGCATCTCTCAAGGTTGTCAACCATAAATCATCAAAAAACATGGTTACTCCAATCGTGATCGTTTCTTCCCCGACTGGTTCTTCTTGCCTGGGCGCGCATCCTGCAAATAAGGAAATAAATATTACCATAACCAACAACATACCTAAAGCCTTGAAATAAATGTTTTTTTTGTTCATACTAACCTCCATTTTAGTTTTTTTAAAATTTTGCTTTATAATATTACGACCCAAAGCGTTTTCTTTGTGAATTTCTACATCCCCCCTCAGCAATACGGTACTCAAGGATAACCAAAAGATCGAATTTGTTCCTTTTAATCGCCTCCTCCTAGTACAATAGTCCCTTCCCAGCCTTTTTTTGGGGAATTTGTAATTACTAATCATAACCTTTTAGAAATTAAGTAAGATAAGTCTCAAGAGACATTTAAATTAAAACTACGAAATTCGTTTATGGTACAAGTCTTGAAGAAAGCTTAAACCGTTTAGCGCTGCTGTGTATGGATCAGGGGCCGGCAGACACTCCAAAGCAACATATCCCTCGTAATTTATGTTTTCCAGCGCTTTGAGCACTTGAACAAAGTCTATATGTCCTCCACCCGGATACATCCTGTTACTATCAGCTACATGCACATGCCCTAACATGTTCCCACACTGCGCGATGCTTTCTGCAAAGTTTTTCTCCTCAATATTCATATGAAATGTATCTATAAGGATACTAACCCACGGATTATTTACCTTTGTAATAAACTCTAACGTATTTTCAATGGAGTTGAGAAAATTAACTTCGTATCTGTTAATGACTTCAAAGTAGAGTGATACCTTTTTACTGCCTGCATAATCAGCCAACTGCTTCATACAGTCCAGACAGTAATGCTCATACCTGTGATAATCGTTCATATCCGGAATTGAGCCTTTCATTGAACCAATTATCACCCCGCACTCCAGCTTTTCAGCCAAATCAATATGAGTTTTCAATCTTTGAACAGCTTCATTCCTAACCGACCGTTGTACATCAGTTAGCGACAGTTTATCCAATACATAACCCATGCCTGTACCAATCGTAGAAATCCGAAAATCCCTTTCCTTGCAATAATCGGTCATCCTGATGGAATCTACCTGATCTGCAGTTCTTATATGTATCTCCATAAAAGCATAGCCTATCTCGATTGCTGTATCTATACTCTTATAGAGATCACCCCTTAGAAGTATGGGAGCAGTTCTCGGCACTGATTCTGCCGCAGTAACACTAAATTTCAAAACACTCACTTCCTCAGATGGTTTATGCCTTGGATTTACAGCCGCTGGTTTATTTACCAGCAGGCTGTAAGCCAAAGTCAAATTTATTAAGCTATAATTTAGTAAAGACGCCTATGGCCGGGATTTCGTAAACCGATTTCCATCCTTCACTGAAAGGTTCCTTTAAGAACGGTTCCATTTCCTTCGCTGTTCGTAATGTCACTTTTTCTACCGGAGGTACAGTTCCTGGCGGAAATGCTTCGAGAACTTGGTCCTGAAGCAAAGTCAGATATCTAAGTATTGCTGCTATAGGTCTTTTTGCCTTCCTAGCAGTCGATATTGACGGTTTTCCAACGACTCCTTCTGGTGTTGCAGAGCGTTCTATACCCATATGTCCTTCCGCCTGCGACCATCTGTTCGGCCTGCCGAAAGGATCGACCGACTTATCAAAATGCCCGTCTGGTAAAAATGCTTCTCCGTCTGCATCTTCCACGACACTCATATCGATCATGTCCTTGAACAGCAGAAGCCCCACTGACGTCTCACTTTCATCAGCATGTATAAAATGCGTTTCAAGACTGTCTTCCTTGTCGACAGGGTAAAAGAATTCACGAACTGCCCTATGCCAATCTATTACCATAAAAAACCCTGGAAGTTGATATCTTTTCATAAATTCATGAATGGCTGACTCCAACATCCATAGATGACCATGGTTGTTGATGAATATAATCTTTCTGAATCCATCATTCCATAAGCCCAACATAGTATAGATAAGTGTTTCTTTTACAACTTCTTCGGGCATAATAACTGTTCCGGGCATTCCTATGTGGTGATATGGATGCCCACCGTAATTAAGTGGCGTAAATGCCAAATTTACTTCCCTGCCCTGTTTCTTTGTGTACCTTCTGACTCCCTCGAGTATCTGGGTAACCATGAAAGTATCCAGTCCGCTGTTGGCATGGCGACCGTGGTTTTCGGTACAGCCTATTGGAACAAAAACCAAGTCGTTTTTCTTTCTTTTCTCGATCACGTGTACTCTTGCAGTATTCTGAATATAAGTACCGGCTTTTCCAAGCTCCGATTCCGAAGGGATTTCGTAATCGCTCAATATTTGATCTATCTGTTCTTCCGACGCATCCCACAATTCCTTTTTTAATCTTCCTACTGTATTGTCTTCAAACTTTATTGCCGGACAATCAGTAAAAAGCCATTTCTTGTCCTTGTCTGCCATGTTGTCTTCTCCTTTTTTAAAATCTTTCTAAGAACGTTTTCTTTCAGTAAATTTCGTCATTCAATTCATTACATAACGCAAGTAATCTTGCATTCTTTGCGATCAGTGCGCAACATGACAATATTCTCTGGTACCTGTTCGAGAGTTATTTTTTTAGTAATCATAGCTGTCATATCCATACCATCACCCATTGATTCAATCACCCTGGTGAAATTACCATGTCCTGAATGACCCTGTGCCCCTATAATGCCTGCCCTTCTAACCTGTAAGACCTCTCCGGTTACCGGCATTTTTGCATCAGCTCTGGCAACTACCACTACCGTGCTATTTAGCGCTCTTCCTTCCCAAATCACTTTTTCAATAGCAGGATATACTATTGTAGGCAGTCCAGTTGCCTCCAAATACAGGTTTCCCCCCATCCCATCAGTTAGCTCAAGCACCCTTTGCGCAAAGTCTTCCTTGAGAGGATTGATTACAAAGTCAGCTCCTAATTGTTTGCCAAGAGCCGCTCTTCCTTCTTCAGGTTCAGACAATATGACTTTCGCCGCACCCTGCCTTTTTAAAATTGCACAAGCTGCAAGCCCGACCGGTCCACCACCGCAGATGACAACATTGTCTCCGGGTCTTATTCCGCCGCCGCGCTCAATTACAGCATTATACGCCACGCTGGTTGGTTCAACCAAGCTTCCTGCCAGAAAAATATCGTTCCCTTTGTACAAATTTTTCAATGGTTCAAGACTCCAGAGTAGTTTTGCCGGCAAAACGATATATTTGGCAAAAGCGCCGGGTACATTAAATCCAATTTCATCAAGTCTTTCGCAGTGGTTAGGATATCCATCAGCGCAAGGTTTGCATTGACCGCACCATATCATCTCTTCTGCGCATACAAGTTCTCCTCCCTTGTAAGGCTTGTTAGTCCATTTATCGATCGCGCCCGGACCGGCTTCTACAACAACACCCGCAAGTTCATGACCCAGTATAGAAGGAAATCCAGTCAGTCCGGGATAGTAAATGTACCCATCATCATCCGCTTGTGCCATATGAACGTCAGAACCACATATGCCACATGCTTTAACTTCGATTAATACTTCCCCCGGTCCAGGAGTAGGTATGTCGTATTCGACAATATCCATCCTGGGATTACGCCAAACTTTACTGCCCAAATATGTTTGCTTCTTATCAATATCCTTTGAACCAAGTTTGAAATCAGGCCTTGGATCCCATTCCGCAAAAAGAGTAACGCCTTTCATTTTTCCAGTCATTTGGTCAATCCTCCAATCAAATTATAAGAAATTAGGCTGCAAACGTTTACGATTTGTACAAAATTTTTATTTTTTTCTGCATGTTCCTCTAATAATAAGTTTGGGCTCAACAATATATTGATTAAGTATCTTGTCGCCATCTACATTATTGCACCCAATCAATTGCAGAAGAATCTTCGCTGCAACACCCCCCATCTCATATTTTGGCTGGGCAACTGTAGTAAGATTAATTTTTGGTAACGATGCGAATAAAATATCATCGAAACCTATTACCGATACATCGCCCGGAACAGTATAACCGTGAGTTTCAAGCGCTTCAATAACTCCCAGGGCAATGATATCATTTGCTGCTAAAACCGCTGAGGGAACTCTCCCTTCTTTGATGAGTTCCAGCGCCAAAGCATAGCCACTACTCCTTTTATAACTGCTGCTTTTGACCACATTTATCTCTTTTTCCAAACAATGTTTCTTTAGGGCATCGCGATAACCTTTAACTCTGTCGACATTACTGGAGGAGTTCTCATATCCTCCAATGAAACCTATATTTTCATGACCTAATTCAATAAAGTATTCAGTGGCCATAAAAGCAGCTTTGGCGTTGTCAAGGATCACATAATTTTCATTTTTATCCCCGGATTTACTACCTATATAAATAACCGGCGTCTTCAAATCCGCTTCTTCTATTTTTTGATGTGAAGAGATAGACACCGGAGCTACAACGAGCCCTTCAACACGTTTCTCTCTCAGTACTCTTATGTAATCATATTCTTTTTTCTCTTCCCAGTTAGTATTGCATAGGAACACATTAAAACCATGCGAAATTGCGTAATCCTCAACTCCTCTGGCAACCTCAGGAAAATATGGATTCGTAATATCCGGTATCAGTAAACCAATCGTATTGGTGTTCTTTCTTACAAGCCCTCGCGCAATCGCATTAGGTGAATAACCCATTACTTCTGTAATTTGGATTATTTTTTCTTTTGTTTTCTCACTGACCTCTGAATGATCATTCAGAGCTCTTGATACAGTTGCATATGACACACCTGCAATTTTGGCAATGTCCTTTATAGTAACAGACACAATTTGTCCTTCTATCCCCAATTTTCGTAAACGTTTACGAAATCGTAAAGATCCTCACCACAAGATTTTATAGACGCTTAATTCTACTGTAATCATAAAGCTAATTCAATGTGTAAAAAGACTAAACTTTTCATTTTTTTGAATGGTATTTTTGTGTCCAACGCACAAAGCATATGTTAGACTCGAGGAATACACAAAGCACAATCGGATTAGTAAACTTTCATTTGTGCAATTTCTTGCATAAAGCAGTTTCTAATAACCGTCCCAAATTGACGCTTTACAATGACCACTCAATTTGTTAAAATTATAACGAGGCGGAGATGTTCCCCGCCTCGTTGAAACGCATAGAGGCAAGAAAATTTTCTACGGTTACGTTATAACGACTTTATAGAAAGTATTTAGGGGTATTTTTGATGGCAAAAGTGTTAAGAACGGAAGGAATGAACAAGTGCATCGGTTGCTTTACGTGCATGCTGGTTTGTTCCGGTGTAAACCAAAAAAATCATTCCATATCAAAAAGTGCGATACGTGTTAAGACAAGCGGCGGATTGCAGGGCAAATTCATAGCCGTGGTGTGTATAGCCTGCAAGAATGGCAGAGCATGCGCGCAAGTGTGTCCTTCCGGCGCATTAGAGAATAGGTCCGGGGGTGGAGTTTTACTTAAAGCTGACCAATGCATCGGTTGCAGAAAATGTGAGTCTGCCTGTATAATGAGTGCAGCTCATTATGACGAAGTTGAAAACCAACCAATAATCTGTAAACACTGCGGAGTATGTGCAAGGTTTTGTCCGCATGAATGCCTTATGATGGAGGATGTACCAAGTGATATATGAGAAATACATTAAGTTGCTTTATGTAGATTTAGCAACCAAAAAAATAAGAGTAGAAAAACGAACCGATCTGTATGATTATCTTGGCGGAGTCGGAATTGCTACCAAGTTGCTTGAAGAAAATTTAGAACCGGAACTTGACGCTTTTGATGAAAAACAGCCGATAATATTCGCGATAGGCGCTGCATCTACGATATTTCCAGTCATCACAAAGACTGTCGCAATGTTTAGATCGCCCTTAACGGGTGAGCTTGGCGAAAGTTATGCAGGCGGCAGACTTGCTTTGACACTTTTTTTAGCCGGTTATGATGCCGTCGTTATCCAAGGAAAAGCCGAGTATCCAAGCTATCTGACAATAAGCAGAAATAATGTGGAAATCAAGGACGCCCGAGCTTTGTGGGGCATGACATCCGAAGAGGTTGGCAGAGTTATTAGAGAGAGGGAGCCCGGAGGCGGAAAAAGAAGCATCATCCGTATAGGTCCCGCCGGAGAGAATCTAGTGCGATATGCAAGCGTGTGTGTCGATACTTACAGGCATTTTGGCAGGCTTGGCCTTGGAGCTGTTATGGGAAGTAAGAACCTCAAAGCAATGACTGTTGTCGGAGACAGAGATCTTCCGGTTGGCAATTTTAAGGAATACTTTAGGATATACCAAGAGATTTACAAAAGAGTTACCGACACGGAGATTATGGCCAAATATCATGATGCCGGTACACCGATCAATGTTGAGCCATTAAACGCCGCAGGTGCTCTGCCAACAAAAAACTTGAGGCAATCCGTATTTGAATATGGCGACAATATTTCCGGCGAGACTTTTGTTAAAAAAAATCTGGTAAGAAAGATGGCATGCACAGGGTGTCCCGTTGGTTGCATCCACATTGGACAATTTCGTAGGGAATTCGACAAGGGTCATGATTATGAAGCCGTCAGCGTTGGATATGACTTTGAGCTTATATTTGCTCTTGGATCATTTCTTGGAATAAAGACATCCGATGAGATTCTAATGATGATCGAGGCAGTCGAAGAATTGGGACTGGATGCCATGTCCACAGGAGTAGCACTCGGATGGGCTACTGAAGCTTATATGAAAAAACTTGTTACTGAGGGCGAAACAATCATTCCTTTGGCATTCGGGAAAACCGATAATTATATCAAAGCGATAGAATACATTGCGGCAAGAAAGAATGAATTTTACAGCGCTTTGGCGAATGGAGCGCATTATGCGTCCGATAAATACGGCGGCAAAGATTATGCTATGACATTGGGTAAAAATGAGATGCCAGGCTATCACACAGGATACGGAGCAATTATTGGCGCAGCGGTTGGAGCAAGGCACTCGCACCTTTGCAACGGCGGATACTCCTTTGACCAGTCGATGAAGGAGTTTGATAAAGATAAACTTGTAAACGCAATATTTGAGGAAGAGAAGGAAAGATGCCTTTTAAATTCGTTGGTGATATGCCTTTTTGCAAGAAAAGTGTACGACAGGAAGACTATATTGGCGGTATTGGATTCTATAGGGCTAAAATATACGGAAGAAGAACTCACAGCAATTGCTGAAAGGATTTATAAAGCAAAGATAAGAATAAAAAAATCACTAGGATTTAACCAAATGGATGTTAAGCTACCTAAAAGATTTTTTGAAACTCAAAGCGCATCAGGTCTGCTTAATGAAAAGACTGCATACGAGCTTATGTTAATGTATAACAATAAAGTTGAGGAAATGATGGCTAAACCATGTTAGTTTATTTGGAGTTATCAGGATGGTTTAAAAGATATACCAACGAAAAAACCCGGCTTGAGATTGATATCAAGCCGGGAACTTCAGTAATAGAAGCGATAACTTCAACTGGGATACCTGAAGCTGAGATTGGGTTAATTACTGTGGCCGATGTTAAAGTTACGCACGACCATATGCTAAGTCATGGAAACATCATCAGAGTTTATCCGGTTATCATCGGAGGATAGCACTAGCATAGACTTTTATTTCCTGCAACCAACCTCGATGTGTGCCAACTTCTCATAAAACTGTATTACTCCTCCATGGTCGTTACCCGCTTTTCCATCCGCTTTCAATGCCTGCATAATTTCAAGGATCTGAGCGGTCAACGGGATCGGTACACCTAACTCGTGAGCAGTATCAAGAGCATTAAGCAAGTCTTTTATATGCAGCTCAATTCTGAAACCCGGATTATAGTTTCTCTGTAAAACCATCGGGGCCTTCGCATCAAGAACTACACTCCCGGCAAGACCACCCCTAATAGCCTGATAAACCCTTTCGGGATCCACCCCAGCCTTGGTTGCCAACACTAATGCCTCAGACATTGCCGCAATATTTAGGGCAACGATCATTTGGTTGGCAAGTTTAGTCACGTTTCCGCTTCCTATATCTCCAACCAAAACTACTGACGCACCCATCTTTTGCAACATATCTTTGACACTCTCAAAGGCATCCTCCGGTCCACCTACCATAATAGAAAGAGTTGCGCTAATGGCTTTTGGTTCTCCACCGCTAACAGGCGCATCAAGCATTACTACCCCTTTTTCCTTACAGATTTCGAACAATTCTTGAGAAACTTTCGGAGCAATTGAACTCATATCTACAATGATAGACCCTTTTTTAGCCCCTTCGAGAACCCCGTCCCTACCTAACACAACCTCCCTGACATGAGGAGAATTCGGAAGCATTGTAACTATGATTTCTGTTCTTTGAGCTACTTCCTTTGCGGATTTTGCTTCGTTAGCGCCTGCTTCCACGAGTTCCTCAACTGCGCTTGAGTTAACATCATATACCACCAAGGAATATCCAGCTTTTAGCAGATTTTTCGACATAGGCTTCCCCATAATTCCCAAACCTATAAATCCTATTTCTTTTTTCATTGATTCAAGTCCTCCATTCAAACATTATATCTACAAACTAAATCCCAGAGAAGAAACCCACTCCAGTGATTTCCATGTATCGGGCTTTGGAATATACTCTAAAGAAACATACCCATCATACCCAAGCCTGTCCAATTCATGCAAAAGGAATTTATAATTTATCTCGCCTGTCCCTGGCTGGTTTCTCCCGGGATTATCCGCTATTTGCACGTGTTTAATCCTATTTAGGTTCTCTCTCATTATTCCTGCCAGGTTCCCTTCCTCCCTTTGAGCATGGTAAACGTCATATTGAAGATAAACATTGGGTTTATTAATTTCATCTATTAGGTCTAGTACCTGCTTTGAAGTATTAAGTAAAAATCCAGGTACATCGTAATGATTAATGAGTTCAACCAAAAGATCGATTTTTTCCGCTGCCAAAGCATCGGCAGCAAAGATTAAATTGTCCTTGAGAGTACTCAATTGAACATCCAGTGAAACATCAGGTAATCTCTTACCTACCAGACAATTAATGCGCGAAACATTTAGTGCTTTAGCCCATTTTATTGCACTTTCAACCCCCATTCTGAACATATCAACTTTTGCCGGATTGCTGGCAATTCCCCTCTCTCCGCTGCCCCAATCTCCAGCAGGAAGATTGAACAGCACTACCTCCAGCTTGTTTTTATCAAGCTGGAGCTTAATTTCATCAACTTGAAATTCATATGGGAAAAGAAACTCGCACGATTTAAAGCCTGCTTCCCTACATGCAGTGAAGCGCTCTAAAAATGGTACTTCAGTAAATAGCATAGTTAAATTTGCTGCAAATTTAGGCATTGTCTTCTCTCCAATCAACAAATGTAATTTAGCCGGTCATAACGACTAAAGGCTTCCAAACAAAAATCCTGTATAATTTCATTATTCGCTCCGCTGCATTTTGCATTAGCTTATCAGCACTTACCAAAGCTTTCTCCAAATGCATAGGTTCGTCAACTATTAAAAATACGCAATCTATACCCAATTAATATCTCCTAATGCTTTGGCCGTCCAGGAGACCCCATCATCGGTTGCGCTTCCTCTTATGCCTATTGAGATATTGAGGCAATCTGCGTCTAAAGCATATTTTCTTAACTCTCCGATTCCGTATGTAGCTATTATCATAGGATCTTTTTGCTGTTCAGCAAGTAAAGCAGACCTGAGGCTGCTGCCATCTCAATTATAGCTGTTTTCCCGTCTCCTAAAACTCCGAAAAAATCAATTTCTGCCAACTAATGGTTCTTGACTTCTACATGATGAATCATTCCTCCTACAGCCTCAACCATCGAACGCACGGTTCCTTCTCCACCATCGGCCATGGGACCACAAACAATATCGACGTCTCTATATACTCTGCGCATTCCAATTTCAATACTAACCGCAGCTTCTTTCGATGAAAGACTCCCTTTGAATGAATCAGGTGTTAAAAGAATTTTTACTTCTTCACATCCTGTTTTTTATTAAATAATAATACACTAAACACTTGATTTTATCAACGTACAAAAATAACAATATTTCAAGACAAATATCATCAGATTTTGTGTGCTGAACACAAAATAATACATTTTAAATACCGTCATACTTGAGAAAACTATTTCTACAGGCAGCCTTTTATGTTATAATTGCTAAAAATAGGCTTTTGTCCCTTAAAGTTGAGTAAGAAGCTGCAGAACTGACTTCTGGTCTGACAAAAAAGGAGGCGCCTTTTTATGAAAGTAAAAAACCTAAATCAGTATTCATCTTATTTATCCAGATATACCGAGTTGCGATTTCAGGAAAACCACACTATGTCCATAGCTTTTTTAAAGGGAAACCTTGTACAGAATTACAAAAATTCCACTTCAGGCGTTTCAGCGCGAGTGTATAGTAATGGTTCATGGGGGTTTGCATCATCCCCCGATACCGATAATGTTAAATATGTCATCGAAGCGGCAACGCAAAACGCTACGTTTCTTGACGTGCGCGAAAAAAAGTCGACTACGGCATTTACTGCCGATAATCCGAAATCGGAGAAAGACTTTGGAACAAAAAAAACTAGATATACCCAAAACGAAATCATGGATTTTATACAGGGGCTTGATTCATATATCGAACTTAAATATCCTGATTTAAATAGTCGCACCGTTGTTTTAAACTGCCTCGACATGGAAAAATCGCTTTTAACCTCAGATGGCGCTGCTCTTTATTCGCTTATTCCGCGATCGTACTTCAGATTTTCTTTATCGATGGATAAGGGTAGCGGTCCGGTTGAAGCCTATGATACCGCCGGAGGCCTTGGCCAATTTGAAGACAATTTCTCGGCACCTGATAAACTTTTCGGGACAATAGACAACCTCTATGAACATTTAGCAAAAAAGAACGAAGGTATTTACGCTTCAGCCGGACCTAAAGTGTGTGCGCTTGATTCTGAATTGGCGGGAATACTTGCCCACGAAGCCATAGGACATACTGCCGAGGCTGATCTCGTTTTAGGCGGTTCCGTTGCCGCAGATTATCTCGGCAAGGAATCGGCGAGTTCGCTTGTCTCTCTTGTAGACTTTGCACATACTTACGAAGGTAAGGATTGTCCGGTTCCAATTCACATAGATGATGAAGGCACAAAAACTGAAGATATGGTCATAATTGATAAAGGCATCCTCAAAGGTTACATGCACAACAAGAAAAGCGCTCAGCACTTTGGCGTAAAACCTACCGGTAACGCCAGAGCTTACGAATATTTTGACGAACCGCTTATCAGAATGAGAAATACAGCAATACTACCTGGTGAAAGCAAACTTTCCGACATGATATCTTCCATAGATGATGGCTACTATCTCATCAAGCCCAGTAACGGCCAGGCGGATACTACCAGTGAGTTCATGTTTGGAGTTGTTTTAGGATACGAGGTAAAGGGCGGAAAGCTTGGAAGAGCATTGAAAGATCTTACGATTTCCGGAGTGGCATTTGATGTCTTAAAAAGCGTTACCATGATTTCTGATGATATGACATGGTCAAATACAGGCATGTGCGGCAAGAAACAGCTTATACCTGTAGGTCTTGGAGGTCCGGCCATTAAATGCAAGATCAATATAGGAGGTAGGTAATATGACCGACATTCTAAATTACTGCTACACGTCCCTTACTAAAGCCAATGTTGATAAATTTCAATGCGTTTTGACAAAAAGTACCCTTTATGAGATGAACATGGAGGGAAATGATTTCTCCCTGATACGCACGACAATTGATAATAAGATTAATATCACTGTAATCAAGGATAGACGGAAAGCAGATATATCCTTGAACCGAATCAATGAGCGCGCTATAGAAGAAGCCATTAAAACCGTAATTGAACTGTCTAATACCTCTCAACAAGATCCCGATTACGATATTTCTCCTAAACAAGAAGCACAGCAGTTTACAAGCGGGCCTGATAAGCCTGATACCGAACGCATGTACTCTTTACTCAAAGAGTTTATTAAAAAAGTTTCGGCTTCGTATCCAATGATATTATTGTCAGAAACAGTGTTTTCGCACAATCATTCGCTAACGCATTTTATTAACTCAAATTCCGTGGACTTCTCAATTAATAAGGGTATTTATCGCTTTTACTCGCTCTTTTCATCAAAAGATGCTGATAAAACATCGTCTTTCAACTACAGCGGCTTTTCACTCAAAAATCTTCAAGGCGAGCTTTTGGAACATGGTTCTTTAAATGAACTGCTAGGCCAATCGGTCGAGCATCTGCATGCTCAAACGATTCAAGGAAAGTTCATAGGGGATGTCATTATAACGCCTGATTGCTTAGATGATTTATTGCAATCTTATATCGCAACATATCTTGGGGATCGCGCCCTAATAACCGGCTTGAGCCTTTTTAAGGATAAATTAGGTCAAATGATCGCTCATCCTAAGCTTACGTTGCACTCAAAACCATTATCCCCTGAAGTAGATGACGGTTATTTTATCACATCTGACGGTTTTGCCGCGGAAGATATCACGATAATAGACAAAGGCATTTTGAGGAGTTTTATGATAAGCCTGTATGGAGCTAACAAAACAAACCTTGAAAGAGCTAAAAATTCAGGCGGAAATTTCATAATAGAGCCTGGTGATAAAAACTTTGGCGAAATGGTATCAACCGTTAAGAAGGGCATACTGTTCGCAAGATATTCAGGTGGAATGCCAAGCGCTAACGGTGATTTTTCCGGAGTTGCCAAAAACAGTTACTTCATAGAGGATGGTAAAATCAAGTATCCTGTAACTGAAGTAATGGTTTCGGGAAATCTCGCCAAGCTTTTCAAAAATATTGTAGAAATTTCAAAAGAGAGGATAAATTTCGGCACATCCATTTACCCCTATATACAAACAAACGGTGTAACCATTTCCGGAAAATAGGAGTCTGCGAATGAATACTTTAACGGTTAAAAAGATATATAAGAATCCACAATTTTATATTAATAAGCATTTGACGCTCAACGGATGGATACGCACCATTCGTGATTCCAAAACTTTGGGATTCATTGAGCTAAATGACGGTTCTTTCTTTAAAAGCATACAGATAGTTTTTGAGGAAGGGAGTCTTGATAATTTTAAGGAAACTGCCAAGTTAAGCATAGGCACCGCTATCGAAGTCAGCGGTATACTGATAGAGACACCCAACGCTAAGCAACCCTTTGAAATAAAAGCCGACTGCATAAACTTGGTAGGTCTATGCCCTCCGAATTACCCGTTACAAAAAAAGCGCCATTCCTTCGAATTCCTACGAACTATAGCCCATCTTAGACCTCGCACCAATACTTTCTCAGCTGTTTTCAGGGTGCGTTCCCTGCTTGCGTACGCCATTCACAGTTTTTTTCAGCAAAACGGCTTCGTCTATATTCATACTCCCATAATAACAGGCAGTGACTGTGAAGGAGCCGGCGAAATGTTTCGCGTGTCAACTTTAAATATTCTCGATCTACCAAAAGATAATCTGGGCAAAATTGATTTTTCAAAGGATTTCTTCGGTTGTGAGACAAACCTCACGGTCAGCGGACAATTAGCAGCCGAGGCTTATGCGTTAGCTTTCCGGAACGTATACACTTTCGGTCCTACTTTCAGAGCTGAAAATTCCAATACTGTCCGACACGCGGCAGAGTTCTGGATGATTGAGCCTGAGATGGCTTTTGCTGATCTTATCGACGATATGCAATTGGCGGAAGATATGATCAAGTATATTTTCTCCTATGTACTGGAACAAGCTCATGAAGAAATGCAATTTTTCAATAGCCTTATTGATACAACGGTATTGTCAAGAATTGAAAATGTCATTAACTCTGAATTTGCACGCATTACATATACCGACGCTATCAAGACATTGGAAAAAGCAAATGAACGGTTTGAATATCCGGTTAAATGGGGTAACGATCTTCAAACCGAACATGAACGTTATCTCACCGAGACGATATTTAAAAGGCCGGTTTTCGTGATCGATTATCCAAAGAAAATCAAAGCATTCTACATGAGGCTGAATGACGATGAAAAAACTGTTGCCGCCATGGACTTGCTCGTACCGGGCGTAGGTGAGATCATCGGAGGAAGCCAACGCGAAGAGCGCTTAGAAGTGCTCGATAAGCGCATAACTGAGATGGGACTCGCCCTTGAAAATTATTGGTGGTATCGCGAACTTAGAAAATATGGCGGTACTCCACATGCAGGCTTTGGATTGGGCTTTGAAAGAGCACTCATGTATTTGACAGGAATGAGTAATATTAGGGATGTAATCCCTTTTCCCCGCACTCCAAAATCTGCAGAATTTTGATTCAACAGCGCTGAAAGTTGAGATGCAAAGGAAAGCAGTCAAAAAACTAGAGGAGTTTATGCAATAATAACATCAAATTTTTAAGAAAAATCATGTTAAATTCTATCGGAGGCTCGAAAAACACCCCGTAGTTTTTTTGTGTTCAAAGTACAAAAATTGACAAGCATATAATATTTCCATATATTGCATGAGCGCAAATTGGTATTATAAAAAATATCAAGGTCAATTTTCCTTGATATTCTGGTGGGCCATCAGGGACTCGAACCCGGGACACCCTGATTAAGAGTCAGGTGCTCTACCAACTGAGCTAATGGCCCTTAAAAAAATATATACTATTGGTGCGGGCGGAGGGACTCGAACCCACACAAGAAATCTCACCAGATCCTAAGTCTGGCGCGTCTGCCAATTCCGCCACGCCCGCTAAAAGTCATCTGCAATACAATAGTGTAAAGATAATGGCTGGGGCGGGAGGACTCGAACCTACGAATGCGGGAGTCAAAGTCCCGTGCCTTACCAACTTGGCTACGCCCCAACATTGGGGTGGGTAGTGAGACTTGAACCCACGGCCTCCAGAGCCACAATCTGGCGCTCTAACCGCCTGAGCTATACCCACCATAAAAAAATCACCGATGTGGCGCGCCTGAAGGGACTCGAACCCCTGGCCCACAGCTTAGAAGGCTGTTGCTCTATCCTGCTGAGCTACAGGCGCATAAAAATGGAGCGGGTGATGGGAATCGAACCCACGCGGCCAGCTTGGAAGGCTGGAATTCTACCGTTGAACTACACCCGCAAATCAATCCGCCACTTAATCGGCCAAAATTATTCTACTTGACGGCATTAGTTTTGTCAACAACTTTTTCAGATTGACGATAAAATGCTTTAATCGTCAATATTTATTATATATGGCACTATTCTGCCTTGCAATATTTCTATTAGACCAATCGTAGGTTTTTTACCTAATCTCGGATCCGCTGAGCTACCCGGATTCATATAAAGGATACCTCTATCAAAAAGCACCTGCGGGATATGTGTATGACCAAACAGCACTATATCAAATTTTTCACCGCCAGTAACTTGCTTTAAATACTGGATTCCCCATTTTACACGATATATATGACCATGAGTTAGAAAAAACCGTTTCCCCTCCAATTCGATTTCCTTATATAAATCCGCATCTTGTGAAAAATCACAGTTTCCTTTGACATATACGGTATTTATGCTAAATGTATTCTCTATGTAAATAGCGTCACTATACAAGTCACCAAGGTGAAATATGATATCGACTTTGCCTAGCCTATTTACAGCCTTGGTCAAACCTGTACGCTTTCCGTGACTATCACTTATTACGCCGATTCTCATTCTACACTGCCGTCCTGTTTACATTCCTGATTTAACATCTGTTTTATTTTTTGCATAGCTTTTCCCCTGTGACTGATAAGGTTTTTTACTTCTTTGCCCAATTGCGCAAATGTCTTTTCGTAGTTATCCGGAACAAAAATCGGGTCAAATCCAAATCCATTATTACCTGCAGGAGAAAAAGTAATATATCCATCACAACTCTCGTTTACAAGTATTATTCTCCCGTCAGGATAGGCGACAGCTATCACGCAATGAAATGACGCTTTGCGTCTTTCTGGGGGGATGCCTTTCAAAAGGGTAAGCAATTTCGAGTAGTTTTCTTCATCGCTTGCGCCGATACCGGCAAACATTGCGGAATATACACCCGGTTTACCGTCTAGTGCATCGACTTCCAATCCGGAATCGTCTGCAAGCGCAATTTCTCCGCTGGCTTTCATAATCTCAGATGCTTTCTTTGTCGCGTTACCCTCAAAAGTATCCTGATCTTCGTCAACCTGTATTCCCAAACCAATATCTTTCAAAGATAAAACGCAAAACGGTAAATCAACAAGTAGATCCTTGATCTCCTTGCATTTCCCTTCATTATTGGACGCTATAATTAATTTCCTCATTAATCTACAATTTCAACCTCAATATTCGTTTATGAACACAGGGATGACAATTGATTCAACTCCTTCATACTGTTCAATTTCAACTAAGATTCTCATATCATAAACCTCAAAAAAAGTCTTGCGCTCATTCTGATCGATTTCAAAACTGAGAGTTCGCTTTCCAGCTCTACTGCGCTTTGCTAATCGGACAAGCCAAACGCAGAATCTTCAATTTGATGATATCCCCCTTTGCAATGTTTGTTTTATTAGCTATATTACCATATATTTGCCTGCTTTTATACTGTTTTACATTTATGCGGTTTCGAATCAGAGATTTTCGTAGTATAATGGAGACATAGTTTTCAGGAGGATGTATAATGGCTTATGATGGCGTTTTAATAAATTCAATAGTAAATGAACTTAAAGATAACTTTATTAACGGGAGGGTCGATAAAATTCACCAACCCGAAAAGGACTTGCTGCATTTATCAATATGGTGTAAATCAAAGACCCAAAAAATTCTTCTAAGCTGTAATTCTAATGCACCTAGAATCCACATAACCAGGGAAGAAAGGCTTAATCCCAAATCCCCGCCTATGTTTTGCATGCTTTTGCGTAAACATTTGCTTGCCGGGCGTATTACCGATATAGTTCAACCCAACTTTGACAGAATTGTCGAACTGCATATAGAAAATCTCAATGAATTTGGAGATTTGACAGTAAAGAAACTGATCATCGAGTGCATGGGAAAACACAGCAATATTATTCTTATCGATGAAAGTTCAAAGATCATTGACAGCATTAAGCATATAAATTTCGACACAAGTAGAGTACGAGAGATTCTCCCGGGGAAAAAATATGAGTATCCGCCATTGCAAGGGAAAGTAAACCCATTATTACTAAATGCCAAAGATCATTCAATCTTTCAGGAAGAATCTAAATCCTTTCTTAAAGTTGACGAGGTAATTTCTTCTGCTTTCACCGGAATCTCAAGAGTTACTGCCCAGGAAATAGCTTACCGTCATAAAGCCGGCCTGTTCTCTTCCTTACCTAACTCGTTTATAGAATTCTTTGAAAGAGTTGCATCAAAGGCTTTTTTGCCAACACTTCTACTGAATGACTCGCATCAGCCGATCGATATTTTCCCCTTCAACTACTCAAAGTATTTATCGTCAAGCCAGAAGGAGTTTAAATCCCCTTCGGAATTGGTTGATTACTTTTACTCGGAACGCGATCGTACACATCGAATTGAGCAGAGTATAACAACAATAAATCGAGTGCTTAAAACAAATATTGATAAACTGCAAAAAAAGCTTGCCTTACAGCATGATGAATTGTACAAGGCAAAAGAATCGGAAAAATTTCGTCTTTATGGCGAGCTTATTACAGCAAATCTTCATTTGTCATTAAACGGTCTTGATGAAGTTAAGCTTGGTAACTATTATCAACCGGAAACTCCCGAAATATCGATACCTCTTGATAAAGACAAGACCCCCGCGCAAAATGCGCAGGAATATTTTAAGAAATACACTAAATCAAAGAATGCGGTAAAAGTTTTATCTGAACAAATAACCTCGACCAATTCGGAAATAGACTACTTAGAATCGCAGCTACACAATGTGGAAAAATGTACCGAAGAAAATGAACTTGATGAAATACAAAGGGAGTTAACACAAGAAGGCTACATTAAGGATAGCTCCAAAAACTCAAGAAAAGCATCAACGCCTTCCGAACCTCATCGTTTCGTTTCAACTGACGGTTTCGAAATTCTAGTTGGTAAAAACAACGCCCAGAACGATACCCTGACATTAAAAACAGCCGGTGTAAGCGATATATGGATGCACACTAAAAATATACCCGGCTCTCATGTAATAATAAGGAATAACGGTAAAAGCGTTCCTCATTCAACAATACTGGAAGGGGCTATGCTAGCGGCATATTTCAGCAAAGCCAGAAATTCGGCCAACATTCCTGTAGATTATTGCCCTCGGAAAAATGTCAAAAAGCCGCGCGGCTCAAAACCTGGCATGGTGATATATGAAAAATACCGCACTTTGTATATAACCCCTCTGGAACAAACTATAAAAGGAATTTTTGCGTCGAAAGGAAGACTGCGCGGCACTTTGCCTTAAGGCTGCGCAAAAACCCTGCTTCCCGGCTTTACTAGCGCAATGCCGCTTTTGCATAAAGGACATTCCTCAGGCTTAAAAGACATTACATCCATTCTGACTGCGCAAATAAATTTTGTTCCAAAGTCAACCTTTCCGCCGCTTCTGTCAACTATTGCCGCAACGCCTAAAACTTCGGATTGATGGGATTTAACAAGCTCTATAACTTCTTTGACCGAGCCACCCGTTGTTACCACATCTTCAACGACCAACACCTTGCTGAGCCTGGGGATTTCAAATCCCCTTTTTAAGATCATCACACCATTATCCCGCTCAGCAAATATTGTTTTGACTCTTAACGCCCTTCCCATTTCGTATGATAAAATAATGCCTCCAATAGCAGGACCTATCACTAAATCTACCCCATCATCCGAAAACTGTGCGGCAAGATGTACCGCAATTTTAGAAGCATGTTCAGGATATTGAAAAATCCTGGCACACTGCAGGTATTTATCGCTATGACGTCCTGAGGTCAACTGAAAATGCCCTTCCATTAGAACATCCGTATCGGTCAAAATTTTTATGACTTCTTGCCTCTCCATTAAAATCCTCCTCAAATAATTAATCCTTGCGTAAGTTCACTTATATCTTCTATATTATTCTCTGTCATGTATTGCTTCATCTGCTCCAGTATAAAAACGCAAGCGCCGGGCTCTAAAAGATTTGCCGTGCCAACTGCGATTGCCGTTGCACCGGCAAGCAGAAATTCGACAGCGTCATCTCCGGTCATAATTCCGCCCATCCCTATTACAGGTATTCTAACTGCAGTCGATACCTGCCAAACCATACGCAGCGCAATGGGTTTTATAGCAGGACCCGAAAGCCCTCCGGTAATATTTGCCAATACAGGTCGTCTGGTTTTAATGTCTATAGCCATCCCGGGCAAGGTATTTATAAGCGAAATAGCATCAGCTCCCGCTTGCTCGGCAGCTTTAGCGGCTTCCGCAATATCAGGCGCCGATGGGCTTAACTTAACAATAATAGGTTGCGAAGCAACATTCTTTACTTCTTTGGTCACATTATATACGGAATCAGGATTAATACCGAAAGCCATACCGCCCTGTTTAACATTCGGGCACGATATATTGACTTCAATCAAATCTGCACAACATTTAGAAAGCTTTCCTGCCACCTCACAGTATTCTTCAATCGTATTCCCGTTTATATTGACTATTATTCGAGTGTCATGCTTGGCAAGCCATGGCAGCTCATACTCAAGAAAGTAATCCACTCCTGGGTTTTGAAGCCCTACGCTATTTAAAACTCCCGAAGGGGTTTCAGCTATTCTTGGAGGTCTATTTCCGACTTTGGGCTTAAGCGTTAATCCCTTTACTGATATTCCGCCCAAAAGGCTTAAATCAATATAATCAGAATATTCCCTTCCAAAACCAAATGTCCCGGAAGCTGCTATTATCGGATTTTTAAATTTTACTCCGCATATATCAACACTTAGATTCATCAAAATTCATTAACACCTCGTCGCTCCAAAATACGGGACCATCCGAGCATACTTTTTTGTATTCAAAACTTGTCCCTTTTTGAGTTTCGCAAACACATACAAGGCAACCGCCTATTCCGCATCCCATACGCTCCTCTAACGAAATCTGGCATGGAATCCCATGTTTAGCCGCCAAGTGCTTTGTTTCTTTCAGCATTGACATAGGACCGCAAGCTAACATCAAATCAGGCACTTCCCTTTTAAGCCTCAAAGACAAAAGATCCGTGACGACTCCTAAATGGCCAAGACTGCCATCGTCTGTTGACACAAAGACATACTCAGACAGCAGCTCAAACTGATCTAAGTCGTACGCATATGGTTTAGATTTAAACCCTAAAAATGATGAAAATCTAACATCGTCCCAATTCTTAATCAATAGTTTTAGCGGAGCTATCCCGCAGCCTCCACCCACCACGAATGCTCTTTTCACGAATTTAGGCTTAGTGAAGCCATTACCAAGCGGACCTAATACATCGATGAAATCTGTACTCTTAATCTGTGAAAGAAGATATGTTCCTGTTCCGGCTACCTGGTATATTATCTCAATAATACCTCCGCTATCAGTGAAAACATTACTTATGCTTATAGGCCGCCTTAAAAGGAGAGAGCGATCATAAGGAATTTTTATATGCACAAATTGACCCGGTTTTACCGATTGGGCTGTTTCAGGGGCACATATGAGCATTCTGTACGTGTTTTCTGCAATCCTTACGTTTTCATTAACCATGCATAACGATGATTTTTTCATTTTAACCTCCGATTAAGCTACCATGCCCTTACCCTTGCCGATACAAGGGCTGAATCGATTTCGTCTCTCATCCTTATTACCTCATTTCTAGCTGCCAAATCAAAACTTTCAGGATTAAGACGTGAGGCTTTCCATGCACAAATTATGCTCCTTGATGCGTTTACTATAGCGCCTAAGCCATCATTGCAAAAACCGCCGACTACATCCATGCCTGCTGCTCCTTGAGCCCCATATCCCGGTATCAGAATATACACATTCGGCATAATGCTTCTTATTTCAGAGAGTTGTTGCGGATAAGTAGCTCCGACTACAGCACCTATGGAACTGTATCCATATTTACCTATTGAGCCTGCACCCCATTCTTTGACCTTTCTTGCCACAATCTCATATACTCTTCCTTCTTCAGTTTTTATGTCCTGTATATCTCCCGATGATGGATTTGATGTCTTAACGAGTATAAATACTCCCTTATTGTATATGTTGCAATCATCTATAAATGGCTTTACCCCATCTATGCCCAAGTATGGATTAATAGTCGCGAAATCGGCATCAAATACCCTTGCTTTACCACCAGGAAGATTAGTCTCTCCAAGGAACGCAGATGAATAAGCCTCCGCAGTCGGACCTATATCGCTACGTTTTACATCGGCAATTACTATAAGCCCTTTGCTTCTGGCATATGAAAGTGTCAATTTAAAAGCTTCAATTCCCGGTATGCCGTATGATTCGTAATAAGCAATCTGAATTTTAACCGCAGGCACAAGATCATAAATCGAATCAATAATCTTTTTATTAAACTTATATATAGCATCAGCGACGCCTTCAAATCCTGAACCTGGCTTAGCATACATATCAAGCAAAAATTTAGGGATATATTCAAATCGGGTATCAAGTCCCGCGACAGTCGGATTCTTCTTTGAAATAATTTGATTAATCAAATCATCTATCATTATATTACCAGTCCTTTAAATTATTTTGCCGTTGTGAACAATAAGCTTGCCTCCCGATATTGTATGCAGTACTGAACCGTTAAGAAGGCTTCCGTTAAATGGAGTATTCTTTCCTTTTGAGTAAAATTTGTAGACATCAACAATATACTCCTTTTCAGGATCAACAACCGCAACATCGGCTCTGCCGTTTATCTCAAGTGTTCCGCCTATAATTCCTAATATCTTGGCAGGTCCTTTGCACATCAGCTCCACAAAACGTATCATATCAATGCGATTGGTTTTATAAAGATTAGTACAGGCAAGCGAGAAAGCCAGCTCAAATCCGGATAAACCATTTGCGGCAAGAGCAAATTCTACTTCCTTTTCATCCCTGTGATGCGGCGCGTGATCGGTTGCTATTATATCGATAGTTCCATCAACTAAACCATCAATAACAGCAGAAACGTCAAAAACAGCCCTAAGGGGCGGATTAACCTTCGCGTTGGTATCATATCCATCAACCATACTATCATCAGCCGAAAAATAGTGCGGTGCTGTTTCGCATGTAACTTTTACTCCCCTACTCTTAGCTTGTCGTACCAACTCCACCGAGCCTCTTGTGCTTATATGGGCTATATGTATCCTGATACCCGTAACCTCCGACAATAATATATCCCGTGCTACCATAATCTCTTCAGAAGCTCTGCTAATGCCTTTGAGTCCTAATCTGGTCGACATTTCTCCTTCGTTCATAACGCCGTCTGATGAAAGCGCAATATCCTCACAATGCGAAATTATAAGAAGGTCGAGGGCTCCTGAGTATTCAAGCGCGGTTTTCATAATATGTGAATTCAAGATAGGTTTCCCGTCATCAGAAAGAGCCACGGCTCCGGCTTTTTTTAAATCAGCCATATCTGTGAGTTCCTGACCCATCTGTCCTTTAGTAACCGAAGCTATCGGAAAGACTCGAATCAGCCCGTATGATGAAGATTTGTTCTTTATGTACTCCACCAGGGGAACATTATCTATAACAGGACTTGTATTCGCCATGCAAGCAATGCTTGTAAACCCGCCGATTGCAGCGCTTCTCATGCCTGATAAAATATCTTCCTTGTGTTCAAAGCCAGGCTCACGCAAATGGCAATGCGCATCAATCAGTCCGGGTATCACCCATTTTCCTGTTGCGTCGATACAAGTATGCGAATCTGAGGAAATATTTGTTCCGATTTGAGCGATTCTATCTTCTTCAATTAAAATATCCGCTATATATGGAGACTTGTTTATACCGTCTACGATTTTACCGTTTTTTATACAAAGCATTCTACTGCCCTCTCCTCCTTGTTATAAGGTAAAGAAGCGCCATTCTGACTGCCACTCCGTTGGTCACCTGCTCGTTTATAAAAGAATTGTCAGCGTCCGCAACATCTGAACTGATTTCTACCCCTCTGTTCATAGGTCCGGGATGCATTATGATCACGTCCTTTTCCGCCAATTCCACACGTCTGTTATTTATCCCGTAAAGAATCGAATATTCTCTCAATGAAGGTATTAAGCCTCGTTGCTGTCTTTCTTTTTGCAATCGCAAGGCCATCAAAACATCAGCGCCATCAACAGCTTCCTCAATAGTACGGCACACTTTAACCCCCAAAGATTCCAATCCCACAGGAAGAAGTGTAGGAGGACCCGCAATCCTTACGTCAGCCCCCATTGTGCTTAAACCCCAGATATTGCTTCTTGCCACCCGGCTATGCAACACATCTCCTATAATTGCCACTTTCACTCCTCGTATTTTGCCTTTTTTCGTCTTTATTGTGAACATATCCAGCAATGCTTGAGTGGGATGCTCATTTGTACCATCTCCAGCGTTGATTACCGATGATTTCAGATGTTTTGCCAGATGATGGGGAGCGCCCGAGAGAGGATGCCGCATAATCAAAACATCAGTACCCATCATCTCTATTGTTTTCCCTGTATCAAGAAGAGTTTCTCCCTTCGCTACACTGCTCGAAGACGCGGAAACGCTCGATGTGCTGGCACCCATATATTTCCCTGCTAATTCAAAAGAAAGCCTTGTTCTTGTGCTGTTTTCATAAAATAAGGTTACAATTGATTTGCCTTGCAGATGAGGTGTCTTTTTATGGTTTTGCATAAGTATGTGCTTCATAAGCTCGGAAGTGTTAATTATTTCATCTATTTCTTCGCCGGGAACCCCGCGTAATCCAAGAAAATCCTTTTGCTTAAGGGGCATTTTTTCACCTTCTCATATAATTTAATTAAGATTCAACTGCAATCTTGAGATCTGTCCCATCGATAGAACCGTCCCCAATATTGTGATTAGTTTTCTGCAATCACTACGCTGTTTATCCCGTCAACTTCAATAAGATTAACATGGATGATTTCATGCTTTGATGTAGGAACATTTTTTCCTATATAATCTGCGCGTATAGGGAGTTCTCTGTGACCTCTGTCAACCATCACCGCAAATTGAATAGCTTTTGGCCTGCCAAGTTCCATTATAGCATCCATTGCAGCACGTGCGGTACGTCCTGTATATAGAACATCGTCAACCATCAGTATGATTTTTGCGTTAACATCGAAAGGTATATCCGTTCTATTGATTACAGGATGTTCTGCTAGCATAGAAAGATCGTCTCTGTAAAGTGTGATGTCAAGTATTCCCACAGGCACGTCTTGCCCTTCATTCTCTTTGATGCTTGCCGCAAGTCTTTGAGCCAAAGAAACGCCTCTTCGCTGTATTCCGATTAGAACCAGTTTATCGATACCTTTGTTTCTCTCGATTACCTCATGCGTTATTCTTGTAATTGCCCTGTTTATTGCTGTCTCGTCCATGATCTGAATTTTTTCCGGCACAGCTTTCTCCTTTCGGGTACAAAAAAACCTTACTATGTGGTAAGGTCTTTATGGATAATTCGCGTTATCGTTACCTTACCGGGCTCTCAGTACCGATTTAAAGGTTGTCATCGTATTGAAGAATATCATAAAGCTCGATGGTTGTCCAGCCTAAAAAACGCAACCGGGAGAACTTTCCCTCTGGTTGCGGAGTATTGCCAGAGTTTTTCCAAAATTTTCAGGTAAATCGACTTTAAACTCCATATACTTCTTTGTTGTTGGATGCTTGATAGTTAATTTCGCCGCATGCAAAGCTTGCATGCTTAACCCGAAAGGATTATTTTTAGGCCCGTAAACAGGATCACCCAGCACGGGATGTCCTATGCCCGACATATGCACCCGTATCTGATGAGTTCTGCCGGTCTCGAGCGTTACTTCGAGATATGTGAATCCGGTAAATCTCTCAAGCACCTTAAAACGGGTTAGCGCTTCCCTGCTGCCTCGGCTATCGGTTATTGCCATCTTCTTGCGATGTAAAGGATGTCTGCCAATCGGGGCATTCACATTGCCGCTATCCTGTTTCAATACATTATGCACTATGGCTAAATATGTCCTTTTGGCTGATCTTTCTTTGATCTGTTCTGCCAGATGCAAATGAGCAAAATCATTTTTAGCTATAACCAACAATCCAGAAGTGTCTTTATCAAGTCTATGTACTATTCCGGGACGCAACTGCCCGTTAATTCCCGATAAATTGTTAAGTTTAGCCAGAAGGGCATTCACCAAAGTATCCGTTTTGTTACCCGGAGCCGGATGAACGACCATACCTTGAGGTTTGTTGACAACAGCTATGTCGTTATCCTCAAAAACGATCTCAATCTCTATATTCTGTGGTTTTAGCATTAATTCTATCGCAGGCGGTATGCTCACATCGACTATTTGTCCTTTTCTTAAGCGCTGGTTAGGTGTCGATGTCTTCAAATCCACTAAAACCTTTTCTGATTTTATTAGATTCTGAAAAAAAGATCTTGAACGGTCAGGATATGATGTAGCCAAAAAGAGGTCAAGCCTCATCCCGTGAAAACATTCTTCAACAACGGCGCTAAACTTCTCCATTATTTCAAACCTAAAACCTTTTTGAATTCCAAATCCCCAACAAACAAAATATAATATCCCAGCAATATCGAACCCACAACCAATGAAGAATCGGCTATGTTGAATACCGGAAAATTAATAAGTGTAAAATCAAACATATCCACAACATATCCTAATCTTACCCTGTCGATTAAATTACCTATCGCTCCTCCCAAAACGAGAGACAGTCCTGTTTTGAGAAAAACAGCTTTGTCTGGAATTTTCATAAGAAAATACACAATAGCTGCAGTTATCAGCATAGTGAGCACTATAAAGACCAATCTTTGTCCCTGAAGCAAGCCGAAAGCCGCCCCTCTATTTTCAACATATGTCAAATGAAAGATATCTTGAATGATTGGAAAATATCCAACAGGGCGTAAATAAGCTTTAGCATAGAACTTACTTAGTTGATCAAGTATTAGCACAAAAGTAGTAACAATTAATGCGAGCATAAGAGCCTCCTAAATATCTATTTTATCAGATTCTCCGGAAAGTAATACTTCGATTCCGGAAGCTAAATCAGTGATACTACGAATTTTAATAGCAATTCGATCCGCATTTCTGCCCTTGAAAACTGTAGGCACCTTATTATTTGTGTGTGTAGAAACGCTTATGTCCTCAATATTACCGTGATCGCTTGTAAATATAAGAAGGCTGTCTTTAAAATCAATGTTAGTCATCAAACCCTCAAGCATATCGTTAAGATTGCGCAGTACACTGATACACCAGTTTTTGTCTTGGCTGTGTCCGGCAAGGTCGGTTTGAAAGTATTCGAAAAGCACAAAGTGGTATTCTGCGCTAAGTTTTGCTAAAATCTTGCCTGCCTGATGAGGAGTTCGCAATGGTACGTCAAAACCGCGCTTAATTAATAATTCATTTGTTATATCCTGGTATACCGCTTTTTCTTTCAACATATCTTCTAAAAGTCTGAAAGGAATTTGAGCTGCTGAGGTTGCAAGAGTTGTGGCAGAAGCATTTATTTTATTATCGTATTCCCATATTCTTGCCAAATACTCTTTTGTATACATGTTGGCATTAGTGACTTTGAGTTCCTTGTCTTTCAGTCGTTTTAATATGCTATGTTCTTTGATCAACTTCTTTAATGTCTTAGTAGGGAAACCGTTAATATGTCTTCCAACTGCCTTAGCTGCGTTAATACCGGTTAAAATAGCCGTTTGCCCTGTAGCGCTCTGTGGAAGGCCCTCAACATCAAGTTGAGCGTCTGTCGGAATGCAAAATTTATCTTCTAAAAGACTGTTCAAGCATTGAAAGTCAAGATTTTTTATTGGATTAATCTTTGGATCATTTTTTCCCAATCCCAGCCCATCCACAAAAAAAAGCAATATGTGCACTATTTGAATCCTCAGCAATAAAATTATATCATTTACCGTGACGTGTCTTTCGGGAGTCTACAAGAGAAGGCACTATAGTTTTGTTGATAACCGATTTCATTTCAGAAATCTGTTGTTCAAGCGTTTCAGCCTGAACTTTCAATTTAATTACCTCATCGGCAAGGTTGGTTGCAGTCAAAACCATAATCATTGAAGTACTCAGGTTGGGTTGGCATTTGCTTATTTCAGCCATTTTTTTGTCAACATAAATAGCTACCTTATGAATATATTCCTCAGACTCAAAGCCTCTCAACATATAATCACGGCCACCGATTCTGACTAATGTTTTTCGCAACTCTCCCATGATGACACCCCCTTAAAAATCATTTACATTATTATACACCACCCCTCTGAACTATACAAAGATTTTGTCGAATCAAACTGCAATTTATATGGTACTATTGTCTTAATTTTACGCCTGGCATTTTTTCCAAACCCTCTGTCACCTTAAGATGTATCTTATTTACCTCATCATCTCTTAATGTACGATCAAAGGCTCTGTATGAAAGAGAATATGCCAAGCTCCGGTAACCTTCAGGGATTTGTGCGCCTTCATAGACGTCAAACAACTCAATTTCAGACAGCAAATCTCCCGCCTGCTCACGAATAAGCTTAAGAATGCTTTCTGCGGATAATTTTTTATCGACTGTTATAGCTATGTCACGTTTCACAGCAGGATATTTGGGCAATGCAACATATTTTCGCTGAAGTTGCGCCTCATTCAGTATCGCATCAAGGTCAAGCTCGGCCATCATTATCCTTAACCCATTCATTTCGTAATTAGATGCCACGATAGGATGTATTTCACCAAATATCCCCAAGGTTTGTCCGCAATATTTGATAATTGCCGTTCTGCCGGGATGAAAGGAAGGATGTATAAAGGGAGCATACGAAACGTGATGACTTATACCCAACTTTTGCATAAGCAACTCTATAATACTTTTAAAAGCAAAAAAATCAGTTTTGTCGCCGTATGCTGCGAGTGAAACTAAAGCCTTTTCAACGGGAAGCTCTTTTAACGGAAGACTCTGCGGCAAAAACGCTTTTGCGATTTCAAAAATCCTCACATTCTGTTGTCCTCTTGAGTAATTTCTGGACAAAACCTCAAGCATATTCGGAATCAACGTTGTACGCAAGATACTTTGATCCTCGCCCAAAGGATTTAAGATCGCAATTGATAAGGGATACTTTTCGGGATTATCAAAACCAATGGAAGCATATACTTTTGGGCTTGCAAACGAATACGTGACTGTTTCGTAAAAATGTGCTCCTACGAAAATATCTTTTATGAGATCAATAAGCTTTTGGCGTCTGGTTTTACTTCCGCGAACACTGGAAGTCCCCATAATGGTAAGAGGTATTTTGTCATAGCCGTAAATTCGTGCAACTTCCTCTGCTAAATCGGCATTTCCTTCAATATCGGCTCTAAAACTTGGTATTACCGCGTCAATAAAGCCATCTCCCATTTTAATCTTGATTCCGGGCAATCTTAATATTTCAACAATATGATCCGGCGAAAGGCTCAATCCCAGAAGGCTGTTTATTTTGCTGCAATCAACCCTCACTACTCTTTCTTTAAATTCCTCCGAACATTCGTCAATTAATCCTCCAACGACTGTTCCGGCGTTTAGTTCTTGCATTAAACAAGCTGCGCGTTCGATCGCTTTTTTGGCTAGCTCTACATCAATACCTTTTTCAAAACGGGTTGATGCGTCGCTCCTTAAACCAAGCGCCTTTGAAGTCAGACGTATGTTAGTCTGGTTAAATTTCGCGCTCTCAAGCAATATACGTTTTGTAGCATCCGTGATTTCCGAGTCTGCGCCTCCCATTACCCCAGCAATACCTATAGCCTTGTCGATATCGGCTATAACCAGCATATCTGTTGATAGCGCTCTTATTTTCCCATCAAGTGTTTCAATACTTTCATTCTCATACGCTTTTCTCACTACTACAGCTTTACCGGATATCTTATCCAGATCAAACGCATGCATGGGTTGCCCCATTTCAAGCATAACATAATTAGTGATGTCAACGATATTGTTGATAGGTCTTATACCCGCAAGCGTTAGGCGTTTTTGCATCCATTCCGGCGATGGTCTGATATTGATATCTGCGATTACACGCGCACAATATCTCGGACATAGCTCGGAATCCATAACTGTAATTCTTACTAAGTTATTTATATCGTCATTATTGGTTAAATGCGGAATTACAGGCAAACTCAAGTCTGTTCCCAGCGTTGCCGCCACTTCGCGAGCAATACCTAATATGCTCAAACAATCAGGTCTGTTTGCAGTAACTTCAAACTCAATCACTTCTTCTTCACCAGAAGCGGAATTTAGCTTGTGAATAGCTTCGACCTTTGACCCGCTCATTATCAAAAGCTCAGACAATTGATGGGTCGTAATGCCAATATTTACATAATCTTTAAGCCACTCCAAAGGCACATGCATATTAAATCCCCCCTAGAATTGTTGTAGAAAGCGAATATCATTTTCAAAAAGTAACCTTATGTCATCAATTCCATATTTCAGGTTTGTTATCCTGTCGACTCCCATGCCGAACGCAAAGCCGCTGTACTCATCAGGATCAATGCCACATCCCCGAAGAACTTTCGGATGCACCATCCCCGCCCCTAATATTTCAATCCAGCCGGTATAAGAACAAATCCGGCAGCCATTTCCACCGCAGGTCGTGCAACTTGCGTCCATTTCCGCACTCGGCTCTGTAAACTGAAAGTGATGCGGCCTGAACTTTGTACGAGTTGAATGACCAAACAATTCCTTTGCAAATGTGTCCAATACAGCCTTTAGATCTCCCATACTCACATTCTTGTCAATTAAAAGACCTTCAACCTGATGAAATATCGGCGAATGAGTCGCGTCAACAGCATCTGAGCGGTATACCCTTCCCGGAACTATTATCCTAATGGGAGGCTTTTGATTTTCCATTACACGAACCTGCATCGGCGATGTATGTGTGCGAAGAAGTATATTCTCGGTAATATAGAAAGTATCCTGAGAATCACGCGCGGGATGATTTTTTGGTATGTTCAAAGCCTCAAAGTTATAGTAGTCAAGTTCAACCTCAGGACCTTCGGCAATCGAGAAACCCATACTCATAAAAATCTCTTTGATTTCGTCAAGTACAATACTTATCGGATGAAGGCCGCCACGACCGAAATATTTACCAGGCAAAGTCACATCAATAGTTTCTTCGCTAAGTTGTTTTACCAAAATCCTCCGCACTGCAAATGAAGTTCTCTCTTTTATCTTATTTTCGATGTCATTTCTGATTCGATTGGCAAGCTCTCCTACTATAGGCCTCTCTTTTGGATCAATCGTACCCATACTTTTTAAAATCTGAGTCAATTCTCCTTTTCTTCCAAGAAATCTAACTCTACATGCCTCAATGGCATCGATTTCGTCGAGTTTATCTAATGAGTCTAACGCTTCATTAAGAATTTCATCAAGCCGTTCCTTCATCCGCAATGCTCCTTTATTTTTTACATCTACTTTACGTCCATACAAAGTATTCTTTGACTATTTTTGTACGCTCCAATATGGAGCAGTTTTAATAGTGTTTTTTACGGTAAACTTCATACACCATAAGTCCTGCAGCGGTAGCGGCGTTAAGAGAATCAGTCTTGCCACTCATTGGTATAGTTACTGTACTTGTGGCGACTTCAAGGATATCTTTATTTACACCCTTCGATTCATTCCCGATAACAAGAGCGATTCTTTCATGTCCGCCCTTCCATGCAAAGAGATCCCCCCCCCTGACATGACCAACCATAATATGTGTACCCAGCTTTTTTAAATTGGCAAAAAATTCTTTAGAGTCATCAATCTCGTACACCGGAATCCTGAAAATAGAGCCCATTGTGGAGCGAACAGTCTTAGGGCTGTATGGATCGGCGCAACCACCCAGTAAAACAAGCCCGTCTGCTCCCGCCGCGTCAAGAGTTCTTATAATTGTGCCCACATTTCCGGGATCTCTTACTTCATCGAGGATAACCAAAAAAAATTGCTCTTTGCTAAGCACGTCAGAAATTTGATCATCTATTCTGTTAATAACCGCAATTATCCCCTGAGGGGTGCTACAGTCGCTTATATCTTTAAATATCCTGCCGCTCAGTCTGAATGTCTGTATATGACCAAAGCTTACTTCTGATTCCATAATAAACTCATTGTAATCAAATTCATCAGAAAACAGCAAAAAGCAAATGGATACTCCCTCTTTTATAGCTTCTTGTACCAACTTCACACCTTCAATATAAAATTGCCGTTTCTCTTCCCTGTATTTTTTGTTGTTCAAAGCACGAACATGCCGCACAATTGGATTATGTTTGCTGATAATTAGTTCGTTCAAAGCTTTAAGCCTTTCTATGATTGAACTTTGGCTTCAAAGCGTTCTATATCCTCATTGCTTCCTATAACTACCAAGGTATCGCTTTTGTTTATAATATCGTCTCCTTTAGGTGACATATTTATCTTATTGACATGTTTGATCGCCAATACGTTTAGTCCAAAACGATCTCTCATATTTATCGTTTTAAGGGTCTTTCCTTCCCAGGAGTTTAAGGCGGCAACCTCAACCAGGCTGTAATCAGGCGAAAGCTCTATATAGTCCAAAATATTGGAAGAAGAGAGGTTATGAGCAACTCGTACTCCCATATCCCTTTCAGGGAATACGACCCTATCAGCTCCGGTTTTATACAGCACTTTCGCATGAAGATCGCTTTGTGCTTTAGCGATAACATATTTAACTCCAAGTTCTTTACATAGCATTGTAATCAATACACTCGACTGGATGTCAGTTCCTATCGTAATGACTGCCACGTCAAAGTTTCTTATTCCTAATGCCTTTAGAGTATTTTCATCCGTAGCGTCGACCTGAACGGAGTGTGTGACATGATTGGATATTTGCTGTATTTTTTCTTCGTCCTTATCAATCGCCAGCACATCATGCCCCATTGAGTATAGGGTTTTAGCTACGCTTGAACCGAAACAACCTATACCAATTATTACATATTGTTTCATGATTAATAATTTACGCCTCCTAAAAAGTACGATTCGCATTGAAATTATACCACAGAATAAACTGTATGCAAAATTTGATATTATCGGGTTTCACAACAAAAAAGACCCTATAGAGGCCTTTTTATAGCTACTTAATGTTTGCGTCTTTGACCCACTTCAAGCTGAAGGAGCCAAACCTAATTTCTCTTTAGCTATCTCAACCAGTTTTCCGAAAGCTGCTATATCATTAACTGCCATATCAGCCATTATCTTTCTATCTATCTGGATATCAGCTAATTTAAGCCCGTTGATCAAACGGCTGTAGCTTAATCCGTTAAGTCTTGCAGCTGCGTTGATCCTGGTAATCCATAGTTTTCTAAAATCTCTTTTCCTTAATTTTCTGCCCACATATGCAAAAGCCAGTGACCTCATAACAGCTTGGTTTGCCGCTTTAAACTGCTTACTTTTGGCTCCGAAATAACCTTTAGCAAGTTTTAGAACTTTTTTATGTTTTTTTCTGGCATTTAACGCTTTTTTTACTCTTGCCATTTATATGCCTCCCTCATTCAACAAATTACATGTATGGAATTAATTTTTTAATGTTTTTCTGCTCAACTAAAGCTACAAAAGCCTCGCCTTTGAGACTTCTTTTTCTCTTTGCAGACTTTTTCGTCAACAAATGACCCTTAAACGCTTTTGACCTTTTAACTTTACCGGAAGCGGTCAGCGAAAAACGTTTGGCAGCTCCTCTGTGTGTCTTAACTTTAGGCATTGACATCACCCCTCTTTCGATCTATCTTCTTTGGGCGTCAAAATCATAATCATATTCCAGCCTTCAAGTTTTGGCTTGCGCTCTAACAAATACTCTGATGAGAGCATGGATAAGAATTTCTCCATAACATCATATCCGACATTACAATGAGCTTTTTCCCTACCCCTGAATTTAATCGATACTTTGACCTTGTCGCCGGACTTTAAGAACTTATCGGCACTCTTAGCCTTTACACCCAGATCATAATCTTCGATAGATATAGAAAGCCTGACTTCCTTAATATCAATGATATGTTGATTTTTACGGGATTCTTTTTCCTTTTTTGCTGCTTCGAATTTGAACTTTCCATAGTCCATTATCTTACAAACAGGGGGAGTAGCCTGAGGGGCTATTTTAACCAGATCAAGCTGTTTTTGCTCCGCCAATTCCAAAGCTCTTCTGGCGAACATAATTCCTAACTGCTCACCATTATCATTGATGACCCGAACTTCCTTGTCCCTAATCTGATCGTTGATCAGGAGATCCTTTTTGTTGATATTAACTCACCTCCAAAAAATAAAACAAAAAGCAGGCACTTTACAAAGCCACCCACTTAAAATCCGATTATCCATCATAAATCATGATTTGATAAAAAACTACAACCATCCTAGCAATAGCCGGAAGGTGAGAAGTGGACTGCTTCTGCTTAGCCGCCTGAACAATATAACATGACGCTTGGACTTTGTCAAACATTTTTCCAAGTTCTATAATCTTAGCACTCCATTCAGTCGGTATCCAATGGTTTTTTTGCATACCTACAGTATGAGCTTTATGATTATCGTCCGGCAGACTTTATATTTCGAAACTGCGGCCTGATAAATTATATGCATTGCCGCTTGTAATTGGGTATTAAGGAATAATATGTGCAATGCAGGTATAATGCAAATTACCGGATATATATATATCCGGTAATTTTTTGTTATGAGATAAGCCTGTAAGCCGAGTTCTGTCTAGGATGATCATCTGTCTAGGCCTATTGTTGCCAATAGGCTCAAGCGACACTTGCCTGGGACGTGGCGGACAACCACATTTATGTCCCTTCGTCTTGCTCCAAGTGGGGTTTACATAGCAATCCGATCACCCGGATGCTGGTGGGCTCTTACCCCACCTTTCCACCCTTACGCTTTAGAGCGTTAATCTTAAATCTATATTTTGCTTTCGATAAAAGACATTCGTACTCTTAAGCGCGGTATCTTTCTGTTGCACTTTCCTTGAAGTCGCCTTCACTGGGTGTTATCCAGCACTCTTGTCCTGTGGAGCTCGGACTTTCCTCATCTGCTTTAAGCAGCCGCGATCATCCAGCTTACTCACAACAACTATAAATTTATTATACCATACAGATTAATAACTTCAATAAAAAAATGGTTCTTAGAATTTAAACCTAATCAATTACTGGCGCCAACATAACGATTATCCCAAAAAACTCATAATTATGTAATAAATCAGCGGAACGAAAACCGCCGGCAGCATATTTGCTACTTTTATAGTAGTTAGCTTCAGAAGATTAATACCTATAGCCATAATAAGAACGCTACCCACTAAAGATATCTGGCTTATCACCATGTCAGTAAGCCATGGCCTAATCATAATAGCCAATAAAGTAATGCTTCCTTGATACAAAGCTACCGGAACAGACGAAAACATCACCCCTATGCCTAAAGTCGCCGAAAATACAACAGCGCTTATACCATCGAGAATTGATTTAGCAAATAGCGTATCAGGGCTACCGAAAAGACCATCCTCCAAAGATCCGACAATTGCCATTGCTCCCACACAATATAAAAGCGTTGTAGAAACAAAACCTTGCACGAAACTACTGTCTTTGTTTCCAAACTTATTTTGAAACCATTTAGCCAATTTTTCAAGTTTCAACTCAAGATCAAGGATTTCTCCCAGTATGCTGCCCGCTACGAGACTCAAAATCATTAGCATTATATGATCTCGTTCAATATTACCATGTTTTGTAATTGTATAAACTCCTTGCAAAACACCCGATATTCCTATAACTATAACCGATAACCCCAATGCTTGCATTACCGTATCCCTGAATTTTTGAGGAATACCGCTTTTGATGAAAAGTCCGGCCAAACTCCCGGCAACTATCGCAAATACATTGGCAATCGTCCCAATACCTATCATAACAAACTCTCCTTATAAAAAAATCAAGGCTGAAAACCTTGATTTAATTGGAGCCAATAATGGGAATCGAACCCATGACCTGCAGTTTACGAAACTGCTGCTCTGCCGACTGAGCTATATTGGCACCAACAGTATATGTCTTGATTATAGCACATACTTTTCAGAAGTTCACCAGAAATTTATTGTTCTTCCCACGAACAATCAAACCATATTTCAAACAGATCAATGTTCTCACGTCTTAATAATGTGAGATTCTCATTGTCAAAAGCTTCTTCAGCGTAATATGACAACAGCGAGGTTACAAGCTTCTGAGCTTCTCCCAATGGAACGGCATAAACCACGTATTTCTCCCAATCAGCCAATGAAAGCGTGGTGTCATCTCCGGCATAGTTTATAAGAAATTTTTTAAATGCCATCCATTGTGAATAGTGTTTCAGCCCAAACGGAGTCAACTTTGATGACTTGCCGGAAGGCTTTTGCTCGAAATTCCACCGTGAAGCCTGTTTTACAACAATTCGCGTCCAAGTGTTAAACTTACTTAAAAATCTTTCTCTAAGCAAAGGATTTGCTACAACTGACTTGATGTCAAGAGTTGAAAAACCGAAACCTGTTCCAACGTCCTTTAGCATCCAATTGATTAGGTATTCTTCATGAGGTTCAAGTCTTCCTGTATCATGGTTTTCTTTTAATGAAAATCGAAAGGTTTTGTGCTCATTAGTCATGTCATTATGCATTAGCAGATTCCCTTGTATCACCATATCCATAAGAGTTGCCATCATATCTCTTGATGTAATTCTTGATCTGTTTACTAAAATCGAAAGCTCAGCAGGAGTATAATAGTGCTCCGGCAATTTACTCTGGTATTCAATCTCATCAACCTGCTCATGATAAAAATTTTGTTTGCCCGATTTTCTCAAAGTATCCACATAAAAATATGAACCTAATCCTATTCCGGTTATCAACAAAATCAGTCCGGTAATCGTCATTGATCTATTTCTTTTCTCCTGTTCAAGCTCAACTTGACGCGCTTGATAAGCCCAATGCTCTTTAAGCTCGATCATATCGGAAAGAATATAGTTATCAACAAATTTCCTGCCGTTTGGTATTGCGTTTACGGGCAGCAGAACAAAGACATCAAAAAACTCATTCTGTATTAGTCCGTCCGAATTAAAGATTACAGCGCCCTCATTTATGACTGCTTGATCAATGCTTTGCGAGCCATGTGCAAATGCATAGACATCTTCGTTTAAGTTATTTTGAGGAAGAATTATCTCAATGCTTATTTTGCCTGTTATATCATTCTCTGCCTGTGGCACAAACTGCCATTGAAGCAACGCCGTGTCATTATAAATATAAATAATATCACTCAGGCTGTAACTTAGGGAAATTGTAACATTTTCTTGTCCTGATGGTAAATGTATATTCAAAGCCTTAAACCGGTTCTGCCCAACATTGATTAGCTCAGATGTGTAAACTCCCGTTTGTCCATCCGCTAAAACATCTACATGAATTAGAGGCAGCATTTCGGTTTCATATAAAGTCTTATCCGGATTATCTTGCGAAATTGCCGCTATTTCCAAACCGATCACTTCCGATGCTCTGGATATGTTTATAAGTTTTTTGATTCGCCCCTTGTACTCAGGTGAAACATTATAGGTGATAAACTCATTAATATCCATTGAGCCGTCGGAATTTAATATGGCTTGCATATGAATTTCTGATACAGTATATCCAACAGAAGTTGTAGCAATTACTTCAGACGAAAAAACAAAAAATAAGGGAAAAAACAAAAAACAAAAAAAACATATTCTCAGTGTATTACGGACAATAAACATGTAAATCCTCCGAAACTAGACTAACCACCAGAAACGTCCACCTGGTTTCTGGTTTTTTTTTGTCTGACTGCTATTAATACAATCCCAAGTATTATAAGTACAACGCTAACTATTTGTGCAACACGAAAAGGTCCCCAAAACAAACTGTCCATTCTGACAGATTCAATCACTAATCTTCCTATGGAATAAAACACCATATAAAGTAAGAATACTTCACCAGAGCTTTTTCTTTTATTTTTATACAGCATCAATCCTGCAAAACCAAGTAAATTCCAGATTGACTCGTAGAAAAAAGTAGCCATATGCCATTGTTGGTTCGCCTCTATAAAAACGGCGGCAGGAAACCATTGCCACTGTGGATCGAATATAGGTAAACCATATGCTTCCTGATTAAAAAAGTTACCCCATCTACCGATGGCCTGACCAAGGATTACCCCCGGGGCTGCTATATCAGCTAAATCTCCAAAGCTAAGTTTTTTGAAATGCGAAAATATCCATCCGGCGATTACTCCGCCAGCTACTGCCCCGTGGATGCTAAGACCGCCTTCCCAAATTTTTAAAGCGTCAATCGGCCTATGCGCAAATGTTTCCCAAGTGAAAATGACAAAATACAACCTAGCCATGATTACCGCAAATGGTATTGCAAGCAAACACAAATCAAGCACAACATCAGGATTGTATTTAAACTGCTTTGCATTTCTCATCGCGACATAAGTTCCAGCCACTATAGCTATTACGATGATTATCCCATACCAATAAACAGCTCGACCGAATAATTCAAAAGCAACTCTATCTAACATGCTGGGTGCCTCCTTTGTTATTGTTCGTATAAAACAAACTGTTTATTGTCATGTTAAAACTTTCCTGTTTTCAAGACACGACCGCATGTAAAGCATTATATAGTCTTCAAGCGGGAAAGTCCATAAAAAGTGCTTTTACAAATATATTAAATGAAGCATCTTGCATAAAGTTAAGAATGGCTAATTTTAGAGTTAAATCAATTTCTTCAGATTTTCATGGTATGGTTTTCGGATTATTCCAAGTTCTGTTATTATTGCCGTAACGTATTTATTTGGAGTCACGTCAAATGCAGGATTAGCCACTTTTACCCCTAAAGGCGCTATCCTTTTCCCGGTTATACATGTTACCTCATTTTCATCTCTTTCTTCAATAACAATTTCGTCGCCCGTTTCCAAGGCGAAATCTAAAGTAGATAATGGAGATGCAACATAAAATGGTACATTATTCTCCTTGGATAAAACCGCTAATCCGTACGTACCGATCTTATTGGCAACATCACCATTTGCCGCCACTCTGTCCGCTCCCACTATCACAGCTTTAATTCTGCCGCTTCTGAGAAAGTGTCCTGCCATCGAATCAGTAATTAATGTAACATCAATCCCAGATTCCATAAGTTCCCAAGTTGTAAGCCTGGCTCCCTGCAGATAAGGCCTGGTTTCACCAGCGTAGACTGATACTCTCTTGCCTCCTTCATGCGCTGCTCTTAAGATACCAAGCGCAGTCCCATATCCTACTGTTGCAAGCGCTCCTGCATTGCAATGTGTAAGAACAACGTCACCATCATTTAGCAATTGCTGTCCCCACCTACCGATACTCCGATTGATTTCTACATCTTCCCGAGCTAAAAGATGCGCTTTTTCAAGAAGATTATTCTTTAAAAAATCAATTGACTTAAATTTACTATTTTTGAATTCTAGCATCATCCGCTCGATTGCCCAAAATAAATTAACTGCGGTTGGCCTTGTACCACGCAAACAATTTGCCACATTTTCCATGTGTTTTACGAAATATTCAAAATCTTCACCGTCATACTCATATGCGCCTAGTACAATTCCATATGCAGCAGCAACGCCTATCGCAGGTGCGCCTCGGACATTCATACCTATTATCGCACAGGCTACGTCTTTATGTGTATTGCATTCGATATAAAGCTTCTCATGGGGTAATAGCAATTGATCCAACAGATGAAGTTTTCCTTCATCCCAGTATAGTGATTTTAACACAAGACCTCCCATCTAAAATAATTATATGATTCCCTTTAAACTCCAAGTATTTTTACGTACAGGTTCATCAAAGCTGTTTCTTCAGCTAATTCGGATAAGTTGTACGCTTTGTAAAGATCTGAGCCAACTGTAACCAGTCCATGCTTTTCGAGCAATACCGCGTCATAAGACATGATATACTGAGCTACCGCATCAGCCAATTCCTTGGTGCCAAACACATGGTAAGGCACAACAGGAATTTCTCTTAAAAAATGCTGACTTTCAGGGTTAATAGGTTTAACTGTTTTGTTGGTATAGGCAAATGCTGTTGACGCAGGCGGATGAGTATGTACAACGGCGTTTACATCCTGCCTTTTATTATATATTTTCAAATGCAGCATTGTTTCGGAAGATGGTTGATGTGTACCAAACAAAACATTTCCGTGCATATCTAACACAACCAGATCATCCTCCGTAATTTCGACAAGCGACGAGCCCTTAGGCGTTATAACAACTTTAGCGCCAAGCCTTAGACTTACATTGCCTCCATATGCACTGACCAGATTTTTTTCATGCAGTTGCTGACATATGTGTATTATTGTGCTGTTTGGTGAGTGTAGTTTTTTCATAGCGAAACATCTCCTTAAGTTTTGCAGCAACTGCATATTGTTTTTGCAGACAGTTTTTCAATCATTCCAAATATTAACTTCTTGACTTTCTCATTGTTCTCAGCGAACACTCTGTAGACATCTTCCTCAGTCACGGGAATAATATCCTCACGTCCTTCAATGCCCGCATCATAATCAGTAATTAACGATATATTCGCGTAGCAAATACCTAATTCACGCGCCAGTACCACTTCGGGATACTGAGTCATGTTAACCACATCCCAACCCATAGAACTGAACCAACGACTTTCAGCGTGCGTTGAAAATCTTGGGCCTTGTATGACAACAACAGTCCCTTGCTTGTGTATGCTTATCCCTTGCTCAACCCCAACTTCATAAGCATTTTTGCAAAGTCTCCCGCAATAAGGATATGCTATACCAATATGTTTAACAACCGGCCCTTCATAATATGTATCTGCTCTACCCCATGTCCTGTCCACAAATTGATCGCACACCACAAAGCTTCCAGGCTTTATCTCCGGCTTAAGGCTTCCAGCTGCAGTGGGAGCGATTATCTGTTCAACTCCCAGTTCTTTCATCGCATACATATTTGCCCTATAAGGAATCTTATGTGGCGGCAACTGATGCTTCTTGCCATGGCGAGGTAAAAATGCTATAGTTTTGTCATCCAATTTAACTAAAGCAATTTTGTCACTCGTTTCTCCGTATGGTGTACTAACAGTAATTTCTTCCACTCCATCTATGAGAGAGTAAAAGCCTGAACCCCCGAAAATGCCTATATCTGCCTTTTTATGCATAACTACTCCTCCAAAACAAATATAATTTCCGACAATCCACAGCAGATTAAATATAAAGCCGCATTTTGCTTTTACTGCAACTAAACTGGTCGACACAAATATTCTTGCATATTTTGAGCCAAAATGCAATTATTTATAATGTTTTAATACACTTTTGTCATACTAATGCTGCGGTTTCTCTTGCAATCATAAGTTCCTCGTTTGTAGGAATAACAAAAACCCTCACACCTGAGTCAATGGTCGATATAAGTCCTTCATACCCCTTTTTGCCAAACGCGTTGCTGTTCGTTTCTTTGTCCAGCTTTATGCCTAAATAACCCATATCCTCACAGCAAAGTCTTCTTACTTCAGGATTGTTTTCCCCTACTCCAGCGGTAAATATGAGAGTATCCAGCCCGCCCATAACTGCAGCATATGCTCCAATATATTTTTTAATTGAATAAGAGAATACCTCCACAGCCAAAGCAGCTCTTTCATTTCCAGCACTGACCGCTACTTCCAGATCTCTAAAATCGCTGCTTATTCCTGATAAACCAAGCATTCCCGAATTTTTGTTTAGGCAATTATTTATCTGTTCAGCCGTAATTTTTTCCCTTTCGATCAAAAATGGTATAATGGCCGGATCTATGCTGCCACAACGTGTTCCCATAGGCAAACCTTCAAGAGGTGTGAAGCCCATGCTGGTATCTATTGAATTCCCAAATTTTATCGCAGCAATGCTCGATCCATTTCCAAGATGACATGAAATTATTTTTAAAGATCGAATGTCTCTCCCCATATGATACGCCGCTCTTTGTGCCACATACTTATGTGATGTACCGTGGAATCCGTATCTGCGTATACCGTACTTCTCGTAATATTTATAAGGTAAAGCATACATATAAGCTTGTTTTGGCATAGATTGATGAAAAGCCGTATCAAATACTGCTACCATGGGGGTACTTGGCATTATTTCCAAACACGCTTCAACACCCATGATATTGGCGGGATTATGTAAAGGCGCTAAAGCGATATTATAATGAATAGCTTTTAGGACATCATTATCAATTATCATCGCCTTTGAAAATGTTTCTCCTCCATGGACCACTCTGTGCCCTACGGCTGAAACTTCATTCATGTTCCTTATAACTCCATGCTCTTTGTGAGTTAGCGCATCTATAACAAGCTTTATGGCATCCACGTGATTTTTTATCACATCATTGACCTCAATGCTTTTTTTGTCTGATGGTATATGCTTAAATGATGACTGATCTATACCTATGCGTTCTGCGTTCCCTTTTGCTAAAACAATTTCATTTTCCATATCTATAAGCTGGTATTTAAGTGAAGAACTGCCAGCGTTTATTACTAATATTTTCATACTACATCCTCTTCATTAGAATTTTGAGCTTCTAAGGCTGTGATAGCAACAACTCCGACTATATCCTCCACGCTACAGCCTCTGGATAGGTCATTAACAGGTTTCGCCAAGCCTTGACTGATTGGTCCGATAGCAGTTGCCCCGGAAAGTCTTTGTACCAATTTATAAGCTATATTGGCTGATTGCAAATCAGGAAAAATAAGGATATTGGCTTTCCCCGCCACTTGACTATCGGGACATTTTATTTTTGAAACGGCTAAATCCAATGCTGCATCTGCCTGCAGCTCTCCATCAATTAACAGGTCTGGCATTAGTTCCTTAACAAGCCGGGTAGCCTCTATTACCTTATCCACTAATTCATGGCAAGCGCTTCCTTTGGTTGAAAAAGAAAGCATTGCTACTCTAGGTTCAATGTTCAGCAATCTTTTAGCCGTATTAGCAGTGGACACGGCAATGGAGGCCAACTGTTCGGCAGTAGGATTTGGATTGAGAGCACAATCCGCAAAAAAAAGCACTCCGTTATCACCATATTTGGAGTTTGGAATCTCCATAAGAAAACAGCTTGAAGCAATTTTTGTGCCCGATCTCGTCTTTATAATCTGAAGTACCGGTCTCCATACATCTGCTGTACAGCTTGCAGCCCCAGCCACTAAGCCGTCCGCATCATCGTATTTTACCATCATAGTACCGTAATGAACCGGATTTTTCATGCTACTTCTTGCTTTTTCAATGGATATTCCCTTTGATTTTCGCATTTTAAAGTATTGCTCAGCGTAATAATCAAATCTTGATGGTTCATCCGGGTTAATTATCGAAACTCCAGCTAAATCAATTCCATCCGATATCAGTTTGATTTCATCAGGGTTACCGACAAGCAGGACTTGCGCAATTTCTTGCCTTGTAATTATTTCTGCGGCTTTCAAAATCCTTTCGTCGTACCATTCAGGTAAGACTATTCTCTTTTTTTTCTTTTTTGCTCTTTGCATTATGCTTTGCATTATGCTCATAAAATTACCTCTTTCTACATATTTGTCTATTGCGGTATATTGATGATAATTGCCGCAATAGACTCACTTACTTTATTAAATGACAGGAGCCTCTGATGTTAACTTTCCAAGTATATCGAAAGTCATCCCGGAACTCGTAACACGGATAGGCGCGGGAATTATGGAATCTGATAAAGTTAATTCCTGTGTCAACCGAGATATTCTAAGCTTACCAGCAGCCTGCATGATCATGCGGCCTTATGGATTCTATTAGATTTTAAATATATAGCCTATTCGAACTTTTCGCATTTTCCATTTCGCTTTTTATAATTCTCTCGGTTTCTGGCGTCAAACAAAAAAATCGGAATAATCATTTCTTCCCGGCATTCAACTCTTGTCGATTCTCCTTTACGAGGTCCAACTGTTCTTCTATGTATTTTTCAATCTCTTCCAGCAAACTATCAGCATATTCTTTAGCGCCTACTCTAATCTCTTTAGCATTGTTCTGAGCGTTTTCGATTATTTCTCTAGAGTGCTGATTAGCCCTTTGAGTAATCTCGTGGTGATCAATAAGAATCTTGATTTGAAGTTCTGCTTCTTTCACAATGGTCTCTGCTTCTTTTTGAGCTTCAAGAATAATCCTCTGCCTCTCCTTCTTTATCCATTCAGCTTGTTTTATCTCTTCAGGAAGGTTTAATCTAATATCCCTTATGATATCCAGACATTTTTCCTTAGAGATCAAAGCTCGGTGCGTGAACGGAACGACCCGACCGTTTTCCAACTCATCCTCAAGAACATCCAGAAGACTAAGTATGTTCAAAGTGTATCCCCCCCCCTAAAAATCCTTCAATTTAGCATTAATTTCAGATAAAACAATGTCCGGCACAAGTTGCGATATACAACCGCCCAGTCTTCCTATCTCCTTTATCATGCTAGAACTTAAAAAAGAATATTTATAACTGGTCATCATAAAAAGAGTCTCAATATCGGAATCGAGTTTTCTATTCATCAACGCCATCTGCAATTCAATTTCGAAATCAGATATAGCTCTTAAACCTTTTATGATTGCCTGAGCATTATTTTTCGAAGCATATTCAACGAGTAAGCCCTCAAAATGATCGACTTCCACATTTGGAATCTCTAAGACCGACTTTTGCAAAAGCCGGATTCTCTCCTGCACCGAAAATAATGGTGTTTTGTTGGGATTCGTAATAACTGCCACTATTAACCTGTCAAATAACTTGCAAGAACGTTCTATTATATCCATATGCCCGTTTGTAACCGGATCAAAACTCCCCGGATATATTGCCACTTTCATATAAGTGTCGTCCTCTCTTGTATAATGTAACGCACGTATTACCAAGTCTTCGCTCATATATCTTTACAAGTTCCCCCACAACGTCCGGTTGGAAATCTATTCGATCATGCTCCGTCACAGCTATACCATCGTGAACGAGCAAATTACCAGCTGAAATAGCAGTAAGAGCTTTCAATTGCAATCCCGACTTATACGGCGGATCAATAAAAACTATATCAAAAGTCTGACCTTCTTTCGATAGAAACTTAATAGCATCTAAATAATTCATGAATATAACTCTATATTGATCAGGCAACGCAATATCATTGCAGTTCGTTTTGAGCACCGACAAAACATAAGGATTTTTCTCAACAAAAACGACTTTTACTCCCCCCCTGCTTAAAAGTTCCAAGCCAAGACTGCCTGTGCCGGCAAATAAATCCAACGCCATACTTCCGGCTATACGGTTACGTATGATATTGAAAATAGCTTCTTTGACTTTATCAGAGGTTGGGCGTACATCCATGCCCTTTGGCGAAGTAAGTCTTCTGCTTTTCCACATCCCCGAAATTATCCTCACTCAGCCTCCTCCGGGGCCTTAAAAATCAAAATCCCCACTTTTGATTTTAGCATGACTCAAATTGATTTACAAGAAAATTGTTCTTTGCACTGATTTTAACTTCACCAGAATCATTTTTTTTACACGAGTTAATGTTTAGTATGTTTTACAGAAGTGAATTATAGAATTCTCTAATTAAAGGTTAATTTTTCTAATTTCTCATTAAATTGTTGTGTTACATTCTCTATAAGCGATAAATGTTTTGATGAATTGTCCAGCACCCAATCAGCGGCACTTTGAACTTGTCTTATTATATCTATGTCTTTTACTAGGGATGCAATTCTAAACTCAGGCAAACCATGTTGTCTTGTTCCTAAAAAATCACCAGGACCACGTAGTTTAAGATCCATATCCGCGATTGCAAAGCCATCATTGAATTTAACCATAGTCTCCATTCGTTCAAGTGCTGCCTCCGACTTAGTATCAGCAATTAACACACAATATGACTGATAGTTACTCCTCCCAACTCTCCCGCGCAGTTGATGAAGCTGCGCTAACCCAAACCTTTCTGCACCTTCTATTACAATAACCGAAGCATTCGGCACATTGACTCCTACCTCAATAACCGTTGTGCATACTAAAACATCAAATTCCTTTGATAAAAATTTCTGCATAACACTTTCCTTTTCTGCCGATGGCATTTTACCGTGCAATAAACCAATTGAAAGATTTTTTAATTGTCCTTCCTTAAGCGTTTTGTATATTTCGGTTGCGGATTTAGAATCAATCGAATCCGAATCCTCTATGAGAGGACACACTATGTAAGCTTGACGTCCTTCGTTTACTTGTTTATGTATAAATTCAAACACCCTCCTCCTCATTGATTGAGGAACATGATAGCACATAACAGGCTTTCTCCCCGGCGGCAACTGATCTATTACTGATATATCCAAATCACCGTAAAACATAAGGGATATTGTTCTGGGGATAGGAGTCGCGGACATAACTAACACATGAGGATAAGATCCCTTCTCCTGCAGCAAAGCTCTTTGCCTGACCCCGAAGCGATGCTGTTCGTCTGTTATTACAAGAGCTAATCTTTTGAAAGATACTCCATCCTGAATGAGAGCATGCGTACCTATTAAAAGGTCAATATCACCCTTACCAAGCTTGTCTTTGACATCATTTCCGGCGCTTTGCGACATGCTTCCGGTTAGATATCCGATTCTGACGCCGGAAGAGTTAAATAAGGCCGCAAATGAATCAAAATGTTGCTTGGCCAAAATCTCTGTAGGAACCATTATAGCTGACTGATACCCGTTTACGTATGCACAATATATTGCAGCTGCAGCAACAACTGTTTTCCCCGAGCCGACATCGCCCTGTAAAAGCCGGTTCATTATGATTCCGCTTTTAAAATCTTCAATCACATCACCGATTGCTTTTAGCTGCGCACGCGTCAGTTCATATGGTAAGTTTTTGATGAAACTTACCATATGCTCGTTTTGTATATCGAAAACAATACCCTTGTATTTTTCCTTACTTTTGCTTCTAATCAAACATAACGCCAGTCTTAGCATAAACAATTCTTCAAACACCAGGCGATTTCTTGCCTGTTCCAGATGTGTTGACGCCGAAGGGAAATGAATCTGTGAAATCGCAAAATTCTTTTCAACCAAATTATACCGTTTGGTAAATTCTATATCGAATTCATCGATTATATGACAATCGGCCGCCCTTAAGGCTTCTGACAGCAGATTTCTTAAATCTTTTTGTGAAATCCCCTGGGTTAACGAATAGATGGGCAAAATCTTTGAACTATCATGTTTCTCCGGTGAATACTCTTCTACAATCGGATTATGGATCTGCAATTCTCCGTATTTAACCTCCACTTTGCCACGGACAAAGTAAAGCCTGTCAGCTTTATAAAGACCTATCCTGAAAGCCTGATTGAACCAGATGCAAGAAGCCTTGCTTGTTTCATCGTTTATTGCCCATTTGACTATTGTTGCTCTGTTGGCAATTCTTTTTACCTCTGCTTTTCCCTTAAAACGGACTTTAAACGATTCTGTTTGCCCTTGGACTGCATTTGACAAAGGTTTAATGTTTTGCCAATTCTCATAACCCCTGGGAAAATAATGAATCGCATCCCAGAGCGTTTCGATGTTGATATTCTTAAGGAGGGTTGCCTTTTTGTCGCCGATACCCTTCAATTTTCTTACATTCAAGCTTAATTTATCCATAGAACACCGCATTGTAATAAAACCGAAGAATAAAGCTTCAGTTTCATTCCAAAGAAATAATATAATAGTATAACGGCTGTCCGCCGTGATACAGTTCAACTTCCAAATTAGGGTAATTTGTTTCTATATACTCCGCTATTTCATCCGCATCATTCTCTTTTACTTGTTGTCCATAATATAGAGAAATAACACTGCTTTCAGCTATTACCATTTTATCGATAAGATCTTTGGTTACTTGCGAAACATCAGCACCCGCTGCCTCGATCTCAGATTCCAAAATACCTAAAATGTCCCCATTTTTTATTGATATGCCATTAATACTTGAATCCCTGACAGCAAAAGTTATCAGTCCTGTTTTTACAGATCCAATCGCCGAGAACATCTTGTCAGCATTAGTTTTTAAATCCGTTCCCGGATTGAAGGCAACCATCGCTGATATTCCCTGTGGTATTGACTTGCTGGGTATTACATTGATTTTACTTCTACTCAATTGCTTGACCTGCGTCGCCGACATAATTATATTGCTGTTATTTGGTAGAATGAAAACTTCGTCCGCATCAATTGCATCAACCGCTCTCATTATATCCTCTATGCTGGGATTCATCGTCTGTCCGCCCTCAACGATCTGATCAACGCCCATGTCCTTAAAAATCGAAACGATACCTTCACCAGACGCTACAGAAACTACCCCGTATGGTTTTTTCGGCTTTTTCACTTCCTCTGGCAACTCTGATCCGCTTAAATGCCTATGTTGTTCACGCATATTGTCAATTTTTATTCCCGATAACTCCCCATATCTTAAAGCTAATTGCAATATCTTACCAGGTGCGTTTGTATGGATATGCACCTTAATCATATCATCATCGTTCACAAGCACAAGAGAATCTCCGAGTTTTTCTAGCTTTTCCTGTAATTTAGGCAAATCCTCCTCTCTTATGTGTGAAAAGATATTTTTAATTAAAAATTCTGTGCAATAGCCTTCTCCAATCTCCCCAAGGCCTTCCTGAGAGAAGTCCAGTTCTGAAGTTGCGATAATTTCATCTTCCGTTAAGGGAAGGTCTAAATCCTGATCAAAATCTTCCTTCAGGGCATTGGAAGCCCCAAGCATTATAAAAAGAAGTCCCATTCCGCCGGCATCGACGACGCCTGCCTGTTTTAAGACTGCAAGCATATCAGGAGTTTTATCTAACACCCTTTTCGCAATTTTGATTATCTCTTTGAAGAACACATTAAAATCCGAGCAACCTTGCGCAATTTTTTCCGCTTCTTCAGCGGTAATTCTTGCAACCGTGAGCATCGTTCCCTCGACAGGCTTCATTACGGCTTTGTAAGAAGTGTCTGCTCCGGCTTTTAAAGCTTCAGCATATTTTCGGGTATTTATAACTTGCTCCCCTTTCAACCCTTTTGCAAACCCTCTGAAGAGCTGGGATAATATCACGCCCGAATTACCTCTTGCTCCTTTAAGGGAGCCCCTAGACACTGCATCGGCAACCTGTGTTACATTGCCGTTAGCAAGGGTTTTTACTTCCTTAATAGCTGACATCATAGTTAAACACATATTAGTACCGGTATCACCATCGGGTACCGGGAACACATTCAGCGAATTGACTTTCTGCTTATTCTTTTCAAGCATCTGAGCCGAAGCATAGAACATCTCCTTTAGCTTGTTTCCATCTATTAATTCAAGCCTCATCCTTTAGTTACCTCCCACAAACAGAGTCTAAACTTAAACTCTGATCCCCTCTACTGTTATATCAACTTTTTTGACAATTATTCCGATAATATTTTCAACATTATATTTAACTGTTTCAATTACATTTTTGCCGACAGCTGCAATTGAAATGCCATACTCAACTATAATGTAAAGGTTAATTACTACTCCGTTATCCTGAGTAAAAACCTTAACGCCTTTTGACAAATTATCATAACCTAAAAGTTCAACTAATCCATCAGTGGCGCGCTTTGAAGCCATACCTACTATCCCGTAGCACTCTATGGCTGAGATTCCCGCCAAAGTCGCAATTACGTCTTCAGATATAACGATTTCCCCAAGTGAATTTGTTTTTTTAACAGCCATCTCTATTTGGCCCCCTCTCCTTAAAGTAGCTAACTGCTTTTGATTATTACGATTGTAATCCAATCTACTTTAATATGCAATAAGCAAATGGTATAATCCATTTTATAAAGCTAATGGAGGCCATGCATGAACATTGAAGTTATAAAACTTGGTTTGACTGATTATGACGAAGCTTTAGAACTGCAAATGGAACTCGTAAAACTAAACCAGGCAAAATTAGTAAATGACATTCTTCTGCTGCTTGAACACCCTCCGCTCATCACCTTAGGCAGAAGGGCAAATGAGAAGAATATACTCGCGACAAAATATCAACTTGATATGGCTGGCATAAAGACATTTGACACGGATCGCGGCGGTGATGTTACTTATCATGGCCCCGGGCAGATTATAGGCTACACTATATTCGACCTCAATAATTACAGAAAAGATATAAGGCAATTTGTCCGTAAGCTTGAACATATATTTGTGCGATTACTTAAGTCGAATTTCAATATAGCCGCGTCAATTGATCCAAAACATACCGGAGTATGGGTAAATAGCGAAAAAATTCTGGCAATTGGTTTATCCGTTAAGCGATATGTAACAATGCATGGATTTGCCTTTAACGTAAACACTAATCTTGATCATTTCGGATTGATAGTGCCATGCGGGATAAAAGATAAGGGTATTACTTCACTCTCTCGCTTATTAGGGTACGAATTAGATTTAAACGCAATCAAAGAATTTATAAAATCGGGATTTTGTGAATCATTCGAGGTTGATTGCACATTTCGCGATAAAGATTGGCTTATCGACTTAATATCGCAACGTAAAGCATGAGTTATATCTCGCCGCTTTTACCGTTTCCAGTCTGCTCATATCCAAAGGTTCATCAAAGGATCTAAGCCCGGTCAGTTCAAATCCATGCTTTATCGCAAGATTTTTAAGAAAAAGCACACTATCAATTGTCACACCTGAAGAACCAATGCTTGTATGTTCATAATGCTGCTCTAAAGCCAGCATCATAGTTTCAGCCATGCATGCATAGGCTTGCCCTTCATCAAGACCAAAATTCCAACCTAAGTAAGGCAAACCGGGAACCTTTATTACTCCTCCATCAAGCGCTAATACGTCCGGCCTTTTAAATTCTACATCACGATCTATGTTCTTAGGCCTTGAAATATCACACACCACAGCCCCTCTGCCAAGATTATCCACCGTTAAAAGATTGTTGGTGCTGCTTGTCGCACATACCACCACATCGGCTTTGCGTAAATCTTCATTTATTGACGTTGATAGCAGTATAGACGAGTTTTCATCACAGAATTTCTGAGCTGATTTCAAATAATCATTAAATGATGACTCATGCTCAGAAACAGGTAAAAAGACAGCTATTTTTTCAGCTAGGCTTCCAGGCAAAAGTACTCTGCCTTCCCTCATCAAAGCAATTACATGCTTAATAATCTCCGCTGCCGTTATCAACAGCCGATCCTTAGCTATTCTAGGGTTTTTCGAGTTTCCGATTAAAATGAGCTTCGATACTTTTTCAGCCATCATCACTGCGACGCCTTTCCCAATTGAGCCGGAAGCTCCTACGACGGCAACCGTTGCGTCACAAAGGTCAATATTTATACTTTCGGCAGCCATATTTATGGCGTCCACAGCAGAAATGACTGTATAGCTGTTACCTGTGGTAAGAGCGATTCCTTCATCTTTCAGATGAAGGCCACCCATTGAAACAACAGATGTGTATGCACCCAAGCCGACAATTTTTGCTCCTCTGTCTTTTGCCAAATCAAGCGCATATTTTAACTCAGACAATGCCTGTTCCCTCGGCAATTCCGACAGCTGCTCGGCGGTTCGGGGAATAGCTATGAATTCACCATAAGCTTTCGACCCGCATTTTGAAATAATATCAGCACCCGATATCACGAAAGGTCTGGTAATATCGCTGAATTTATCGGTAAGCTGAGCCAATTCGATTTCATCAAGATCATACAGGCTTTCATCAAACTCGCAATAGTTTTTAAGATTCAAAGGATGTACAAGAAAGGCAAATCTTCCATGGTCATGACTTGCTCCGTTAGAGCTTCGCGACACCGTCTTAAGCTTTACATCACTATAATTAATATCTCGTTGCGTATCGATAAGATAGGATAAAAATCTTGATGTACTGCCTTTTTTTAGAACATTAAGCACATTTCCGATTTTGTCAGCAGCGTCATGGCATTGTTCAAGCGACATGACAAGCGGTGGCTCAATTCTTATGACATCGTTTCCGTTCAGTGTTGGAGCAACCCTTAGATTCTCAACATTTAACAAATAACTTGAAACAGCGGGTGTGAAAAGCTCCTGTTCTCCCATAATACCTAAAAGGCTACCAGGGAAAACACTTTTGTCGGCTTTAAATTCTATTCCCAGCATAAAGCCTCGGCCTCTTACGGATTTAATAATGTCAGGATATTGTTCCTTTAAAACCGTGAGGCGGTTTTTCAAAATATTCCCATTTTCAATAACTTGTGACATTATCTTTCCATTATCGACTAGAAGCAGTTCAAGCACTTCAAGACCTATTCTGCATGCCAATGAATTGCCGGCAAATGTTGAGGAATGCTTCATCGCGAAATCCTCATTATATGTTTTCTCATTACTTAAACATGCCCCTATCGGGATAA